>Ga0224512_10004433_pt1 | contig 11833 bp, 3 predicted proteins | sample SF_May12_sed_USG_4_FD_169103 | JGI IMG/M metagenome (GOLD analysis project Ga0224512, IMG submission 169103) | Sediment microbial communities from San Francisco Bay, California, United States - SF_May12_sed_USGS_13 | ecosystem: Environmental > Aquatic > Marine > Sediment | place: USA: California... | reverse complement strand
CTGGCTGCGGAATTATATGTTCGACAAAAATATTTTTAAGAGCAGATCTGTTAATGCAAAAGTATTTTCAGTAGGGAACATTAGCATTGGCGGTTCCGGAAAGACTCCGGTCACAATTTATCTGACAACTTTACTAAAACTCGCTGGATTTAAAGTTGGTGTTCTTAGCAGGGGATATGGTCGTAAATCCAGAGGTTACATTTTTGTATCTGATGGCCAAAAATTCCTTACAACTGTGGATAAATCAGGAGATGAAATTTATCATACCGTACTTGATTGCTCAGTGCCTGCAGCAGTTTCAGAAAACAGAGTGAAAGGTGCAGAAAGATTAATCAATGATAGTGGTGTTAACGCAATAGTGCTCGATGATGCATTTCAGCATCGTTGGATTAAAAGGGATTTTGATCTGCTTGTAATTGATCAACGGTTTTTAACAGAGAGATCTATCTTTATTAATAATCTTTTACCCACAGGAGTGATGAGAGAGCCGTTAAGTTCAATTAAAAGAGCAGATGCAGTAATTGTAAACAGAAAGTTTATGGAGAAGAAAGCTATTTCGGATGAATTCAATAAATATTTCAAAGGAAAAAATATTTTTACCGGTTATTATAAAGCCATCAGCTTTTTTGATTTGAAACATAACACCGAAGTCAGTCTCGAAGAATTTCAAGGGCAGAAAAGTCTTGTGGTTTCAGGAATCGCAACACCTTTTTCGTTTCTTAATGTATTGAGACAGAATAAAGTTGATACAGATAACAAACTGATTTTTAAAGATCACAAAAGATATACTTATGACGATGTCCAGCGAATAAGACAACTATTTTATTCGACAAATTCACATTCTGTTGTTACTACTGAGAAGGATGCGGTAAAATTGACCAAATTTTCACGTGAGATGGATGATATAGACATATATTATTTAAAAATAAAATTCTCACTTGATGATGAAGACTCCTTTAAAGGCTTTATCTTTAAGGTCTAAAAATTTTCTTTTTTGCAACAATTCCTATTAATCTAATTTCGGAGGAAATATAAATGCCGGGTAAATATGTTTACTTTTTCGGAGGGAAGAAAGCCGATGGAAAAGCTGAGATGAAATCATTACTTGGAGGTAAAGGTGCTAATCTTGCAGAAATGGTGAATATTTCATTGCCAGTGCCCGCAGGATTTACAATTACCACCGAGGTTTGCACATACTACTATGACAATAACAAAAAATATCCAAAAGAATTAAAAGCCCAGGTTCTTGCAGCGTTAAGTAAAGTTGAAAAAGAAATGGGTGCAAAGTTTGGTGATTCTGAAAATCCATTGCTTCTTTCTGTAAGAAGCGGAGCCCGTGCCTCAATGCCGGGAATGATGGATACCATTCTAAATCTTGGTTTAAATGATGAAACAGTTCAAGCATTAATCAAAAAGACAAACAATCCGCGTTTTGCCTATGACTCTTACAGAAGATTTGTTCAGATGTATGGCGATGTTGTGTTGGGTTTGAAGCCTGTTGATAAACACGATGAAGATCCTTTTGAAGTTATTCTTGATAAAAAGAAACATCAGCATGGATTCAGATTAGATACTGAACTAACAGCAGATCATCTGAAAGAGATAGTCGAAGAGTTTAAAGCAGCAATCAGAGAAAAAACAGGTCACGATTTTCCATCAAATCCGATGGATCAGCTTTGGGGTGCAGTCGGAGCGGTATTTGGTTCCTGGATGAATGAAAGAGCAATCGTTTATAGAAAACTTAACAACATTCCGGCAGATTGGGGAACAGCAGTAAATATTCAATCTATGGTATTTGGAAATATGGGTGAAGATTCCGGTACTGGTGTTGCATTTACTCGCGATCCTGCTTCCGGTGAAAATGTTTTTTATGGAGAATATCTGTTTAATGCCCAGGGAGAAGATGTTGTTGCAGGGACAAGAACGCCACATCCGATTTCTGAACTGAAAAAAGATGATCCGAAAATTTACAAGCAGCTTGATGGATTCAGAAAGATACTTGAAAAGCATTACAAAGAAATGATGGATATCGAATTTACAATCCAGCAAGGTAAATTGTGGATGCTTCAGTGCCGTGTTGGAAAAAGGACCGGTTTTGCTGCTATCAGAATGGCTGTTGGTATGGTTAAGGAAAAACTTATTTCCAAAGAAGATGCGATTGGAAGAATTGAACCTAACCAGTTGAATCAATTGTTGAGACCGATCTTCGATCAGAACGAAAAGAACAGAGCAATTTCAGAAGGAAAACTTCTCGCAAAAGGATTGAATGCTGGTCCTGGCGCTGCTTCAGGTAAAGTTGCGCTGAGTGCACAGGATGCTGAAGAAATGGCATCAAAGGGTGATTCTGTTATTCTTGTTCGTATTGAAACTTCTCCCGAAGACATAAAAGGAATGAATGCATCAGAAGGTATCTTAACTGCCCGCGGTGGAATGACATCACACGCAGCATTAGTTGCAAGACAGATGGGCAAGGTTTGCGTTGCCGGATGCGGTGCTTTGAAAATTAATTATAAGGAGAGAACAATTGGTGTTGAAGGTAAAAACGATATAGTTCGTGAAGGAGATTATATTTCAATTGACGGATCAACCGGTGAAGTTATAAAAGGAAAACTCGAGACAAAACCCTCAGAAGTAATTCAGGTTCTCATTTCTCAAACTATGCAACCAAAGGAATCATCGGTTTATCAGACTTACTCAAGTTTGATGAAGTGGGCTGATGAAATCAGAACTATGAAAGTTAGAACTAATGCTGACCAGCCTGACCAGGCGGGGAATGCGATTGCATTTGGTGCTGAAGGAATTGGTCTATGCAGAACCGAGCATATGTTCTTTGGAGGTGACAGAATAACTTCAGTTAGAAAAATGATTGTATCTGATACAGTTGAGGAAAGAAAAGCTGCACTTGCTGAACTTCTTCCATCACAAAGAGAAGATTTTGAAGGAATCTTTGAAGCGATGAAGGGAAGACCTGTTACAATCAGAACTCTTGATCCACCACTTCACGAATTTCTTCCTCATTCAGAAAAAGAAATTGCTGAGCTTGCCGATCATCTTGGAATTGCTCAGTCAAAACTAAAAGCTAAGATAGAGAGCCTCCACGAGTTCAATCCAATGCTTGGATTCAGAGGATGCAGACTTGGAGTTGTCTTCCCAGAAATTACTGAAATGCAAGCTAGAGCAATCATCGAAGCATCAGTAAATGTTTCTAAAAAAGGAATTTCTGTTAAACCGGAAATTATGATTCCACTTGTTGGACACGTAAATGAATTTGTTCTCCAGGAAGATATCGTAAGACGTGTTGCTAAAGAAGTGATGAAGGAAAAAGGAAAGAAGATAAGTTACCTCGTTGGAACAATGATCGAGTTGCCAAGAGCAGCATTAACTGCCGATGAAATTGCAACGAGGGCCGAGTTCTTCAGTTATGGAACCAACGACCTGACTCAAACTACATTTGGTTTATCCAGAGATGATGCTGGTAAATTCCTTCCGATTTATGTTCAGAATGAAATATTACCATCAGATCCATTTGAAGCACTTGATCAAACTGGAGTTGGGCAGCTTGTTGAAATAGGAACACAAAAAGGAAGATCAGTCCGGAAGGATTTGAAAGTCGGTATTTGCGGTGAACACGGAGGTGAACCATCTTCCGTTGAATTTTGTCATAGAACCGGACTCGATTATGTAAGCTGTTCTCCGTTCAGAGTTCCAATTGCAAGACTTGCAGCAGCAAGAGCAGTTATACATGAAAAGATGATGAAGAAGTCGGGCAAAAAATCTTCTTCAAAGAAAAAGAAGTAAAAATAAATTTATATTGTCTTAGAACACGTATCTTTATTGTCATTCCTGTGAAAATCCGAAGACTTCGTCTCCGAGACGAGCAGGAATACAGGAGTTTATTAAGATTGGATTCCCACTTTCGTGGGAATGACAACCCATGGAGCGTTAGTTTTAAGACTACATTTTAGTCAAATTAATATCGAAGGAATGAAGAATGATGAAACTATCAGATTTTAGTTACAATCTGCCAAAAACAGCAATTGCAAAATATCCTGTATCGCCAAGAGATAAATCTAAGCTTCTTGTTCTGAACAGGGAAACGCAGGAGGTAGAATCAAAACGTTTCAGTAATGTTGTTGATTATATGTCTAAAGGAGATGTTCTGGTAGTTAACGAAACGCGTGTATTCCAGGCAAGGTTATTTGGAAAAAAAGAGAAGACTAATGCAAAGATTGAAGTTTTCCTTTTGAGAGAACTAAATTCTGAAGAGTGTATCTGGGATGTGATTGTTGACCCTGCCAGAAAGGTAAGGATAGGCAACAAAATATATTTTAATGATAAACTCTGGTGCGAAGTAATCGACAATACAACTTCCCGCGGTAGAACGATAAGATTTAATCAATCAGGAAATATTTTCAAAGCTGTTGAAAAAATCGGACTTACTCCCCTTCCTCCTTATATAAAAAGGGAACCTGAACAATCTGATAAAGAAAATTACCAAACAGTATTTGCAAAAGTCGATGGTGCTGTTGCTGCACCGACTGCAGGACTTCATTTTACAAAGCAGCTGCTTGCAAAAATTCAGAAGAAGGGAATAACAATTGTTCCGGTTGTTCTTCATATTGGATTAGGTACATTCAGACCAGTTGAAGTTGAAGATTTGACCAAGCATAAAATGGATTCAGAGTTTTTTGAAATACCGGCAAAATCCGCCGATGTAATAAACAAGGCTATGCACAATAAGCATAATATTTTTGTTGTGGGAACCAGTACCTGCCGAGCTCTTGAAACAAGTACAACAGCAGATGGTTTTATAAAACAAAATCGTGGGTGGACTGATAAGTTTATTTATCCTCCATATGATTTCAAAATTACAAAAAAACTTATAACAAATTTTCACGTGCCTGAATCAACTTTGCTAATGCTTGTCTGTGCTTTTGGTGGAAACGATTTAGTTCTTAAAGGCTACAAGAAAGCACTCAAAGAAAAATATCGTTACCTCAGCTACGGCGATGCGATGCTGGTATTGTAGCCAAAGTGGTTATTAATTTAGTAGGCTTTAGACTACAATGAAAACTTATGTTATAATTCCTGCAGGTGGAAAAGGAAAGCGGGGAGGCACAGCAACTCCAAAGCAGTACATCAGGTTTCATGGAAGAGAACTTGTAGTTTACACCCTTGAAGTATTCCAAAAAAATAATCTGGTAGATGAAATAATTATCTCTGCTGAGTCACCTTACTTTTCATTACTGAATAAGATTAGCAAGGATTATAACCTCACCAAAATTACCCAGTTAGTCGAAGGTGGAGAAGAAAGACAGGATTCAGTTAATAACGCACTTAAAGCAATCAATGCTGATGATGGTGACTTGATTGCAGTGCACGATGCAGCACGTCCTTTGCTTTCCGATTCAATTCTTACAAAAGCCATCACAACAGCTAAAGAAAAAGGAAATGCACTTGTCTGTCTTAAGGCAAGAGACACTCTTTTAAAGGGTGATCAGGTTGTAAAGGATTACGTCGACAGATCTGAAATGTATTACGTACAAACACCGCAGATCTTCAGGTATAAAGATTTGAAGAAGGCAATGAAAAAAGCTTATGAAAACAATTTTATCGGTACTGATGAATCAATGCTGATAAAAGAGATTGGCATAGATATAAATATTGTTGAAGGTTCAATGCTCAACTTCAAGGTTACCACGATGACCGATATAGAAATTTTTGAAAAGCTGACCTTCCATAATCAATAGTTTAATTTTAACTTTTTTGCTGCTTCTCCCCGTCAAAACTGTCTCATTTAACTATCCTTATCATTAAATTTATTCTAATAATAAAAAGATTTCAGGAACCTATTCATTTCCTGAAAGTAAAACTACCAGTTAAATTAAAAAAATTTTACTGTGAGTTTTATTCAAATGAAAAAAACAAGGATAACTGCAATGAAAATTAAATATCTTTTTCTGTTGATCTTGCCTCTCGCATTTTTATTCCTATCATTTTCGAGCCTGATTCCCGGAATTAAAATCTTTGATGGGGGAACTGATAGTAAATTCATTTTTCAGTTTAAAGATGACTATAAAGCTGCCTGGAAAACGGTTGATTCGCTGGAACAACAGGGACTCACACGTTCAGCATTGGATGTTGTTAAAGAGATTTATGAAGCGGCGAAGAAGGATAACAACCAGCCGCAGTTCATCAAATCAATTTTCTATAAGCTGAAATACGGTAATTACATTGAAGAGGACAGTCACGTAAAAATTGTTAATGATGTAAAGGCTGAAATAGAAGCTTCTTCATTCCCTGCTAATGCAATTCTTGAATCAATTCTGGCAAATGTTTACTGGCAATATTACCAGAACAACCGGTGGAGATTTCAGCAAAGAACAGAAACTGTAAATTTTGATAATGAAGATTTTCAAACCTGGGACCTTTCAAGGCTTATCAGAGAAATTGTAAAATATTATCACGCTTCACTTGAGCAAAGTGATAAGCTTAAGAAAATTCCTTTGAAAGAATTCGAGGATATTCTCGTTTATGGTACAACGGAACATTCTTATCTCCGTCCGACTTTATATGACCTGCTTGCAAACCAGGCACTTTCCTTTTATGTAAACGATGAAGCGTCAGTCACCGATCCTGTTTACAAGTTTGAGTTAAACAAAAAAGATGATTTCTCGCCAGCTGAAGATTTTGTTGGAATAAAATATTCTACCAGAGATTCACTTTCACTGAAGTTTTATGCAATTCAACTTTACCAGCAGTTGATAGCATTTCATGTTGATGACAAAGAAAAAGATGCATTGATTGATGTTGATCTTGCCAGATTGAATTTTGTGAGAAACAACAGCGTTAATTCTGAAAAAGAAAGCCTGTATATCAATGCAATTATTAAAATGGAGAAGGATTTCAGCAATGTTCCTTATTCTTCTCTAATCTCATTCAACAAAGCGCAGTATTATTACAATGAAGGGATTAAGTATAGTCCTTCAGTTTCAGATGATTACAAATGGGAAATTAAAAAAGCTCTTGAAATCTGTAACACCACAATCGAAAAGTTTCCCGACACATTCGGAGCCAGTGAATGCAAATGGCTTCAGAACCAGATATTACAAAAAAGTTTAAGTCTTCAGACTGAGTATGGGAATATACCCGAAGAACCTTTCCGTTCACTCGTTACTTATAAAAATGTTGATAAGATTTATTTGCGAATTATTCCCTGGAACGAATCATTAACTAAAAAAGAAAAGAACTTAAACGGGCAGCAGCTTGTCAAATTATATTCATCTCAAAAACCGGCGCAGGAATGGTTGGTTGAACTTCCTGATGACAAAGACTACCAGCAGCACAGCGTTGAAATTAAAATGCCTTCACTTTCGTTTGGGCAATATCTGATTCTTGTCGGCACAGACTCCGAATTTTCCTATATAAAAAATGCAGTTGGCTACAGCAAAACGTGGATTACGAACATCAGTTACATTAGAAAGGACACAGGAGAAAACAAAGTTTTATTTTATGCATTGGATAGAAAATCCGGTGACCCATTTGCAAACGTTAAAGTTGAAGTCTGGGGTCAAAAGTATGTGCAGGATGCGAGAGAGTATCAATACTTCAAACTAAAAAGTGGAACAACGAACAGTGAAGGCGGATTTGAATTTAAGAAAGATGATAATCAGTACAATAACTACAAAGTTGTCTTCAGCAAAGGAAAAGACCGTTTCGAATCGCAGAATTTTTATTTCTATTCTTACAATGAAAATACCGGGAAAAGAATAGTTACTTTCTTTTATCTCGACAGGGCAATTTACAGACCGGGTCAGGTTATTTACTTCAAAGGATTGATGATTGATACAGATGGAAAAAAAGACAGCAAGATAATTACCGGAAGAAAAACCACGGTTACTTTTTTTGATGCAAACTATCAAAAAATTGCCGATGCATCATTTACAACAAACGAATATGGAACTTTCAACGGACAGTTTACAATTCCGTTCGGAAAGATTGGCGGACAATATCGAATATCTAATGAGTACGGCTCACAGAATTTTAGAGTTGAAGAGTATAAACGTCCGAAGTTTGAAGTTAAGTTCGACCCTGTAAAAGGAAGCTATTCTTTAAATGATAAAGTAACAACAGAAGGATTTGCCAAAACTTATTCCGGTGCAAACCTGAATGATGTTGATGTAAAGTATAGAGTTGTAAGAACAACTTATTTCCCCTACTATAATTTCAGGTGGCGATGGTACTACAATTGGTATTGGGGCAGAAATAGTGAAATGGAAATAACAAACGGTGTTACTAAAACTGATAAAGATGGAAAGTTTAAAGTTGAATTTGAACTCGTTCCTGATCTTTCAATGCCGAAAGAAACAAAACCGGTTTTCAACTACACTGTTTATGCTGATGTAATTGATGTAACGGGTGAAACTCATACTGCTCAAACTTATGTAAGTGCAGGTTACGTTGCTCTGCTTGCAAATCTAAACATGCAGGAAATAATCAATTCCTATGTAATAAATAAGTATTTGGTTTCAACGACAAACCTTAACAATCAGTTTGAACCAGCACAGGTATCAATTGATATTTATAGATTAAAATCTCCCGAAAGAATTTTCAGAAAAAGATTTTGGTCAAAGCCGGATAAATTTTTGATGACTGAAGAAGAATTTTATAAAAACTTCACAAATGATGTTTATGATGAAGAAAATGAATTCTTCAACTGGGAAAAAGAAGGTAAAGTATTTGGAACAACCTTTACCACTACAGACAGTTCGTTTATATCCTTTAAAAATCAAACGGAATGGCAGCCGGGTAAATATGTTGTTACTCTAAAGACGAAAGACAAAAACGGAACACCTGTTGAGCTGGTTAAATATTTTACTTTGTTTGATCCTGAATCTGACAAAACTCCCCTGAACGAAGCAAGCTGGGTTTATTTTACTGAAAAAAGTTATGAACCCGGAGAGACTGCTACGCTTTACATCGGTTCTGCTGAAAAAGATGTTACAGCACTTTATGAACTAACGTATGATAGCAAAGTAATTAAAAAAGAATGGATCAGTCTTGATGACGAACAGAAGAAATTCGAAGTTCCGATTAAAGAAGAGTACCGGGGAAATCTTGTTGCTCACGTTTCGTTCATTGTTAACAATGAGCCGTATTTAATTTCAAAAGTTATTTCAGTACCGTGGACAAACAAGCAGCTGAAAATTTCTTTTGAAACTTTTCGAAGTAAACTTCTCCCGGGTTCAACCGAAGAATGGAAACTAAAAATATCCGGACCGAATGGTGATGCAATTGCAGCAGAATTACTTGCCTCGATGTATGATGCCTCCCTGGATGTGTTTGCTGCCAACTACTGGGGATTTAATATTTATCCATACTTCTATTCAAGATATAACTGGACAACCGACAACAATTTTCAAAGTATAAGCACGAGATTCTATAATGAAGGCTGGAATGATTACATCAACAGACCATATATCTATTATCCGTATTTAAACAATTTTGGATTTTATTTTTATGGGTATGGTTATAGCGATGGTATGTATTACAGAGGTGGCAGAGATGATATGATGCCAAAAAGTGCTGTTAATGAAGCATTAGCGTTATCGGGCGTTGTGATGGAGGAAAAAGAATCGGCCGGAGAATTATCGAAAGTGACTAACGGTAAAAAAAGAGATAAGGACGAAAGACAGTCATTAACAACTTTGGATAGTATTCAACCAGAACAATCCTTTGAAGGCGTTTCTATTAGAAAAAATCTGAATGAAACAGCATTCTTTTATCCTGAATTAAGGACAAATGAAAAAGGTGAAATAATTATTTCCTTCACAGTTCCTGAAGCATTGACTAGATGGAAATTTATGGGCTTTGCTCTCACGAAAGATTTGAAGAGTGCAATTATTTACAATGAAACTGTAACTCAAAAAGATCTGATGATTATGCCTAACCCGCCAAGATTTTTAAGAGAAGGTGATGAGATTTATTTCACAGCAAAAGTCAGCAATCTTTCGGATAGTTCAATTTCCGGTTCGGCAACATTACAATTGTTTGATGCTTTCACAATGAAACCAGTTGATGCACTTTTTGAAAACACTGATAACATAAAATCATTCTCAACAGAAAAAGGAATGAGCGAAGGCTTAAGCTGGAGACTGAAAGTTCCACTCGGGAAAGTAGATGCTATTGTTTACAGAGTGATTGCAAAATCTGGTGAGTTCAGCGATGGGGAAGAAAATGCACTTCCGATTCTAACCAACAGGATGCTTGTAACTGAAACTCTTCCGCTTCCTGTAAAAGGAAACCAGACGAAAACTTTCCTTCTGAAAAAATTGATGGAAAATAATTCAACAACTTTGCAGAATTATAATTTGACACTTGAGTTCACAGCAAATCCTGCGTGGTATGCTATTCAGGCTTTACCGTATATGATGGAATATCCGTACGAATGTATCGAGCAGGTGTTCAACAGGTTTTATGCAAACAGCATTGCTACACATATTGCAAACTCAAGTCCGAAGATCAAAAAGATATTTGACACGTGGAAAGAAGTTGATAAAGATGCACTTCTCTCAAATCTAGAAAAGAACCAGGAATTGAAGTATGCACTACTTGAAGAAACTCCGTGGGTTCTTGACGCACAGGATGAAAGTGAAAGGAAGCGAAGAGTCGGACTTCTGTTTGACCTTGTAAAAATGGCTGGTGAGCTTGAACGTGCAGAACGAAAAATGCAGGAGATGCAGTATTCAAACGGTGGATGGCCGTGGTTCCCGGGACTTCCTGAAAACCGTTTCATCACTCAGTACATTGTTGTTGGGATGGGACATCTTGAAAGACTCGGAATAAAAGATATAAGAGAAAACGCCGCCATCTGGGAAATGTTAAGGAAAGCAGTTCTTTATACTGATGTAATAATGTACGAAGATTATGAATGGATAAAGAAACATGGAAATCTAAATAAAAAGCACATCGGTTACATTCAGGCACAATATCTTTACGGCAGAAGTTACTATCTTGATATTCCTGTTGATGATAAACACAAAGAAGCTTTTGATTACTGGAAAGGACAGGCACAAACTTACTGGTTGAGTAACAATAAATATATGCAGGGAATGATTGCACTTGCACTTTACAGACTATATGATGCAAAGACTGCAAAAAATATAATCAAATCGATAATTGAAAACGCAGTGTTCAATGATGAAATGGGAATGTACTTCAAGGAAGAATGGGGATGGTGGTGGTACCAGGCACCGATTGAAACTCAGGCACTGCTGATTGAAGCAGTTGATGAAATTACAAAAGACCAGGAATCTGTTGACCTGATGAAAATCTGGCTGTTGAAACAAAAGCAGGTTCAGGATTGGAAAACAACCAAAGCAACTGCAGAAGCCTGCTATGCACTTTTACTGAGAGGAACAGACTGGCTTGCGGATACTAAAATGCCCGATATAAAAATTGGCGGACAGATGCTTAACCTACTTAACAATCCGGATATTCATATTGAAGCAGGAACGGGATATTTCAAAACTTCGTGGAAAGGTGAAGATATAAAACCTGAAATGGGTGAAGTAACTGTAACGAACAACAATAATGTTGTTGCGTGGGGTTCACTCTACTGGCAGTATTATGAACAGCTTGATAAAATTACTCCAGCTGAAACCCCGTTGAAGATCAATAAGCAATTGTTTTTAGAATTGGATTCTCCGACTGGAAAGAAGATTACACCAGTTACCGAAGATACAAAGCTAAAGCCGGGTGATTTGATAAAAGTAAGAATTGAAATAAGAGTTGACCGCGATATGGAATTTGTTCATATGAAAGATATGCGTGC
>Ga0224512_10004432_pt1 | contig 11833 bp, 9 predicted proteins | sample SF_May12_sed_USG_4_FD_169103 | JGI IMG/M metagenome (GOLD analysis project Ga0224512, IMG submission 169103) | Sediment microbial communities from San Francisco Bay, California, United States - SF_May12_sed_USGS_13 | ecosystem: Environmental > Aquatic > Marine > Sediment | place: USA: California... | reverse complement strand
GTCGAGACCGCACACGCCGTGGGTCTGCGCTCGAGCGCCACCCTCATGTACGGCCACATCGAGACCCCGGACCACGTCGCGAACCACCTCGTGCTCCTGCGCGACCTCCAGAAGCGGACCGGTGGCTTCACGGAATTCGTGCCGCTGGGGTTCATCCACCAGAAGAACGCCCTCTTCAACCACCTGAACGCTCGACCCGGCGCTTCGCTGATGGAAGACCTGCGCATCATCGCGGTCGCACGCCTCGTGCTGCGCCCCGGGATCCCGAACATCCAGATGTCGTGGGTCAAGCTCGGCCCGAAGCTCGCCCAGATGGCGTTGCTGTGCGGCGCGAACGATTTTGGCGGCACGTTGATGGAGGAGTCGGTGAGCCGCGAGTCGGGCGCCGATCACGGAGAGAATCTTCCCGCCGAGCAGATGCGTCGCCTGATCCGGGAAGTGGGCCGGATACCGGTCCAGCGCAGCACGACCTATGAGATCGTGCGCCGTTTCGACGATCCGGCCGCGGATCCGCCCTCTCTGGAGCCGTCTGCGCAGCGCGCCCTCGCGGGGCCGGCGCGCTGGCGCACGCGCCGCAAGCCTCCCGCAGCCATCGCGACGGGCTACTGAGCGCCGCTCTTCTCGAGCGCGTCCAGCCGAGCACAGAGCGCTTCCACCTGGTAGCGCAGGGGCGCGTGCTCGAGCATGCGCCGCTCGACGACCTTGATGGCGTTGCCCACCGCGGGGTGGTCGCGGCCCAGCAGGCGGCCGATCGCTCCGAGCGGTGCGTCCGTGTAGCGGCGGCACAGGTACATGGCGAGCTGCCGCGGCACGAGCACGTCGCGCCGGCGCGAGCGCGAGGCGAGCGTCTCGGGGCGGGCGCGGAAGAATGCCGCGACGACGGCGACGACCGCTGCGGGCTCGAGGCGCGCTGCGCGCGGTGCAGCGGGTCCGAGCTTGCGAAGCGCTTCGCGCGTGAGATCGACATCGATGCGCCGCTTGAGCAGCGAGGCGCTGGCGACCAGCTGGATCAGGACGCCTTCCAGATCGCGCACGCTCCCGCGGAGCGATTCGACCAGCAGATCCAGACACTCGCCCGGCAGATGCACGCCCCCCGCCGCGGCCTTGGCGCGCAGGATTTCGCGCCGCACGATCGCGTCGGGCGGCTCCAGCTCGGCAACCAGCCCGGCGGCCATCTGTGAGCGCAGGCGCAGCTCGAGAGGGTCGATGTCCCGAGGCAGCCGATCGGCGGTCAGCACCACGCGGGCGCCGACGTCGAGCAGGTGCGTGATCGTGTGAAAGAGCTCGAGCTGCGTCGCCTTCTTCGCGCGCAGAAACTGAACGTCTTCGAGCACGAACAGATCACAGCCCTGGCGGTAGCGGCGTTTGAAGTGATCCATGCGCCGCGACCGGATCGAGGTCATGAAATCGTTCGTGAAGCCCTCCGCCGAGGCGTAGAGGACACGCTCGCAGCCCTGACGGCGCGCCTCACCCACGATCGCGCGCGCGAGATGCGTCTTGCCGAGTCCCGCGGCAGCCGTCAGGAAGAGCAGCGAGAGAGGTCGCTGGCGCCCGTGCGCGACCGCCAGCGATGCCTCGCGGGCCAGCGCGTTGCACGCCCCCACCACGAAGTTGTCGAACGTGTAGGCGAACGCAGCCTGAGCCGGCGGTGCCGCTGCACGCTTCGCGATCTCCGTCGGGGCGCTCACGGCGTCACGGCGTGCCCTGGCGGCATCGCCCGTCCGAGGCTGCACGGCCACCGCGTCCGCAGCCGAGGCGATCTCGACCTCCACGCGCAGGTCCCGCCCCGCCTCCTCGCACGCGCAGCGCGAGATCTGACCCAGGAACCTCTCGCGGACACGGTCGCGATGGAACGCCGTGGGGCACAGCAAGCGCAGGTGTTCGCCCTCAGTACGAGGGACGAGAGGCCTGATCCAGGCCTCCAGGGCGTGCGCGGTCATGTCCGCTCCGAGTCGGCGCAAAACACCGTCCCAGAGCACCGGGGGGGAGCTCGTCAAATTCGTGATCTACGGAGGTATGGTGCCGTTTACGCCGAATCCCCATCCGAACGATTCCGGCGCGAGCGGGAGTAGACCACGCCGGGCGCGGTCCCGCAACGGTGAAAAGGGGGACGTTCACTCCCCGACCCGATATTCGCGTGTCACGCAAGTGCCGCCTCTCACCGAGGAGAAACCGCTGTTTGTAAGTGGGAACGCGTTTCGATTCCGAGCCTTTTGCGCACACCCTTGAGACGGCTTCGCGTCTCGCACAGCGGCTCGGCGCCGCTCTTTCGCATCCGCACGAAACTCAAATTTTCTGACTTTATCGCCAAATTTCGAGAAAAATCTCGAAACTTCAAGTTCGCATCAGTGAGGCTGGCTGCGCCCGCTTTCGCCCGTCTCGAGCTCGGCGCGCCAGAAGGAGAGGGCGCCCGCCAGCAGCCCGAAGCGTTCCGGAACCGAGCTGGCCTCCAGGAGTCGCTGCTTCTCTTCGGGCGGGAGCGCGAGGGCGTTCGCCAGCGTGTTCACGAGCGTCTCGTCGTCCACGCCCGCAAAGAGCTCGGGATCGAGTGCCTGGGGCGCGTCTGGCTGGGTGCGGCGCACCAGCACACCGACGTTCTCCACGATGTTCGAGCGCAGGCGCGCAACGCGCTCGCGATCTCCGATTGGATACGGGTCCTCGAGGATCTCGACCCGGGCGACTCGATACAGCCGCTGCTCCGGCCGCGGCACTTCTTCGAGAATGCGGAAGCGGTGCTCGCCGAGCAGAACGATGTTGTACCGGCCATCGGGAAGCTGCTGATGCTCGATGACCATCCCGCTACAGCCGATCGGGCACAGGGGGGGATCCCCGGAGATGTCATCGAGGTGCTGCGGGTCGACGGTGACCATGCCGATGCGCCGCGCTCCGCCGAGGGCATCGCGTGCGAGCTGGCGATAGCGCGGCTCGAACAAGTGCAGCGGCGTCTTCACCCTCGGAAAGAGCACCACATTCGACAGGGCAAAGAGCGGGAGCTGTGTATCGGCGGGTTTCACGCGCAGACGGTAACACGCGACTCGCGCGCTTGACGCGCGAGACCACCGTTGGAAGAATCCCCTTGGGTGATGGAACGCGCAACCGTGCGCCGGCTGATCGAGAGCCTCAACCGCGACGCCGAGAGGCTCGCGCGGCGCTTCGGGCTGCGCTTCAAGTCGATCGCTGCAGAACGCGCCAACGTGAAGAGCCGCTACGGCGTCTGCAGCGCGGATGGCGAGATCAAGATCCGACTGCGTCACGCGGTCACGGGGCGTCCGCTGAAGTACTCGAGTCTCGTGAACACCTTGTGCCACGAGCTGGCGCATCTGCGCCACTTCAATCACGGCCTGCGCTTCCGCTCCTTGTACCTGCAGATCCTGGAATACGCGCGGGCGCAGGGCATCTATCGCCCCGAGCGCGTCCAGACGGCCGCTCTCGCCAGCGCGAGAATGCCTTCGAAGCGGCGTGCTGCCGCCTCCAATCAGCTTTCGCTGTTCGCTCAGACTCCGCGCGCGGGCGCCGCCGAGCCTCCGGAAGCGAGCTGATCGTACTCCTCGAGCGTGCTGGGTCCTTCCTCGACCCGGGTCTTGATCTCGTCGCAGGCGATCGCCTTGTCGATGATCTCGCGGAACAGGCCCGCGACGGTGAGCTCGTCGTACTCGGCCATGGCGTCCTCGAGCGCGCTGTCGGAAACGCTGAACTCGACGCTAAGCTTGATCTTCACATTCATCGGATCCGTCATCCCTTCGATCGAGAGCGCCCGCGCGGAACCGAGTCGTCGGTGCAGCTCGCCACCTCGACTGGTCGGCGGAGAGGAGCTCGTGGCTCCCGCCTGCACCGCCAGGCCGCCGCCGGCTTCAACTCCTGGATCGCCGAAACTCGAGTTAAGTAATTGGCAGCGCCTCCCGACGATCGCACGCATCCTCCTCGGCGATGCTCGGAAAGTACGCTAAATAACTGAAATAAAAGAGAATTTCAGCTCTTCGGCAAAAGGATACACCAGCGCTCGGAAAACAGCCAAGAAAACTGGGGCCCTCGCGGAAAAACTTTGCGCCCGGGTCCGAGTCGGTGCGGCGCCGCGCGTCGCCTCTCTCGACGGCGCAGGGCGGCCCCTGTTCAGCCCTCCCGGCGCGCCTCGTCTCGTGCGTGGAGCGCTGCGAGAGTCAGGGCCCCGATTCCCACGGCGACGAAGAGCCCGACGGAGAGGCGGTGGAGCTGGTTGAAGCGCGTGGCCAGGGCTTCGCTCCCCTGGGGACCAAAAGCGCCATTCTGGATCTCAGCAATTTCGGCGGAAAGGCCGAACTGGGAATAGAGGCAGACAAGTCCCATGCCCAGCGGCAAGAGACGCTGGAGCAGGCCGCACCTCAACCATGCGGCGATGGCGGCGAGCCCGAGGCCCGCTGCCGCGCCAAACAATTGCAGCGACTCGAGCACGGGACCCACCAGACTGCCCGCCAGATGTGGGGAAGGGAGCACGCGAAAAGCCGTGGGGGCGACGACGAGGCCGAACAGCAGCCACACGCCGATCCAGGCACCCAGCGTCAGCCACAGCAGCAGGCGCAGCGGCGTCTGGGCGCGGCTCGAAGCAAGCCGCTGCACCTCCGGCAGGTCGGAGGGATTGCGCTGCGCGTCCATGCGGCGAGTCTCCGCAAACCCCCAGGCCCTGTAAAGAGGGAGAGGTATCGAGCCCTTGTTGCGCGCATGGATCTATCGCCGGCTGACGCGCTTTCTCGAGCAGCGCGTCGCTCGCACCGAGCGGCTGTATCGCAACGACGTCGATCTGCTCAAGCGGCACATCCACAAGGGCGACGTGTTGCTGGTCGAGGGAGATCAGCGCATCTCGGCCATCATCAAGTACCTCACGCAGAGCTCGTGGTCGCACGCCGCACTCTACGTGGGGGACGAGATCTTGCGCCGCGGCGGACCCCTGCGCGAGCAGGTGGTGGAGCAATTTGGCGGCGAGGCGGAGCATCTCGTCGTCGAGGCGCTGATGGAAGGCGTGGTGCTGTCGCCCCTGGTCAAGTACTGCGAGCACAACATCCGAGTTTGTCGCCCGCACCGGCTGCGCGGACCTCATCTGCGATCGATTCTCGACGATGCCATCGGTGCACTCGGCTGGTGCTACGACATGCGCAACATCGTCGATCTGGCGCGCCACCTGATCGCGGTGACCTTCATGCCCGATCGCTACCGGAGCGAGGCGATGCGCTTCGGCAGCGGCGTGTCGACCGCGGTCATCTGCACCAGCTTGATCGGGCGCCTATTCCACGGCGTGGGGTTTCCCGTGCTTCCGTCCGTGACACCGGCGGCGCCTTCGAGCGCCGCCGACAAGGGGCGACTGGCATGGCTGAGCCCCCTGCGCAGACGCAACAGACACAGCGGCGTATATCGCCGCCTGGATCCGACGCTGCTGACGCCCCGGGACTTCGATCTCTCGCCCTACTTCGAGGTGGTGAAGTTCAACGTCATCAAGCAGCGCGGCTTCGACTACGGCCGCATGGAGTGGGACGACACCCGCGAGCGCGAGTCCGCGGCCGTGGAGAGCGCGCCGCCGGCGCCGCGCTTCCGGGTGCGATCGGCGCGAACCGCGAGGCGGGAGCCGGACAGCGCATAGTGCGCCCCATGGGGGATCAGGGCGCACCCACGGGGCGCCTCCAGCGCTGTGCTGCGTTGTGGAGCGCCGTCTCGTCGCTCCGAGCTGCACGTGCAGGCACTCGCAACCGGCCGGCAGAAACCGCTCAAGCCGACGCAGCGCGTGCCGAAACGTCTCGTTGTCCGGGCCAGGCCAGGGGGGGGCAATGCCCGGACGGTTCGCCCCGGGGCCCGCGGGTTCCCGGGGCGAATTCGTTCAGGAGATCGGCGGTGCCGGCTTCGGCTCGAGCGTGACCGGATCGAGCTCGCGCTCCTGCAACGCGCGGGCACGCTGCGCGGACGCGACGTTGCTGTGGCACGCGGCGCGCCGCCCGTGCTCGGCCCCCATGGCGCGTTGCGTCTTGCTCCCGAGCCGAGCGATCGCCTCCGCGTCGAGGACGCCGCGCCGCTCGAGGATCTCCCGCTGCTCTTCCGTCAGCGCCGCGCTGATGCGCGGGAGATTCCAGGCGTATTCGGCGTCCTTCCCGCTCACGAACTCGGTGATCTCCTTGCTGATGCGCACCGCGCACCAGTCGTGCCCGCACATGGCGCAGAAGTCGGTGTCCACGTCGAGATCCTCGTCGTGGTATGCGCGGGCGATGTCCGGGTCGTACGCGAGCTCGAAGTGCCTCTCCCAGTTCAGCGCGGCGCGGGCCTTGGTGAGCTCGTCGTCCCGATCCCGCGCGCCCGGAATGCCGAGTGCCACGTCGGCCGCGTGGGCCGCGATCTTGTAGGCGATCACGCCCTGCTTGACATCGTCCTTCTTGGGCAGGCCGAGGTGCTCCTTCGGCGTCACGTAGCAGAGCATGGAAGCGCCGTGGTACGCGGCCGCGGTGGCGCCGATGCAGCTCGTGATGTGGTCGTAGCCGGGAAAGATGTCCGTCACCAGCGGACCGAGTACATAGAAGGGCGCCCCGTGGCACAGCCGTCTCTCGATCTTCATGTTGAACTCGATCTGATCGAAGGGGATGTGTCCGGGGCCCTCGACCATCACCTGGCAGCCGTTCGCCCAGGCGCGCTCCGTGAGCTCGCCGAGCACCTCGAGCTCGGCGAGCTGCGCCCGATCCGTCGCATCCGAGAGCCCACCCGGCCGCAGGCCGTCGCCGATCGAGAAGGTCACGTCGTGAAGGCGCATGACCGCGCAGATCTCATCCCACAGCTCGTACATCAGGTTCTGGCGCCGGTGGTGCAGCATCCACTTGGCGAGCAGGGAGCCCCCGCGGCTCACGATCCCGATCAGTCGATCCCGCACCAGCGCCAGGTGTTCGTGCAGCACGCCCGCGTGGATCGTGAAGTAGTCCACACCCTGCTGCGCCTGGTGCTCCAGGCAGGCCAGCACCGTCTCCGCGTCGAGATCTTCGATCCTGCGGCCGAGGATCATCGAGTAGATCGGGACGGTTCCGATCGGCACGTGGGCGTTGCGCAGGATCGATTGCCGGGTGGCGTCGAGGTCGCCGCCGGTGGACAGATCCATCACCGTGTCGGCGCCCCAGCGCTCCGCCCAGGCCAGTTTCTCGAGCTCCTCCTCGGTGCCACTGCTCAGCGGGGACGCGCCCATGTTCGCATTGATCTTGGTGAGGCTGGCGCGACCGATGCACATGGGATCGAGGCGGTGCACCAGGTGGTTCTTGTTCGCCGGAATCACCATGCGCCCCGCCGCCACCTCGGCGCGCACCTGCTCCGGCGTCAGGTGCGGCTCGCGCTCGGCCGCCCGTCTCATCTGCGGCGTGACGATGCCGAGGCGCGCGTGCTCGAGCTGGGTCGAGGGCACGAATCCGGCCGGAGGCTCCCAGCGGTCTCCCACCCGGCGCCAGTCCGGGGGCATGAAATCCCAGGCCGTCTTCGACGACGGCGCGGGCATGCCCGGCGTATCGGGCGAGCTGAAGGTGGTGGGCTCTCCGATGCGAGCCTCGCGGGCGAAGCTTCCCGGCGCGGTTCCCTGCTGCAGGCTCGAGGGATTGCCGCCCCGAGCGGGCAGTCGGTAGCGCGGTTCGGAAGTCGACGCGTTCGACATGGATGACGCTCCTCGATGTTCGTGTGGCGGCGAAGCGACGGAGCGTCGGGGGAATCGGATCGCCGACGAGAGCCGTTTCCTACGCTCGTCCGAACGAGTTCAGGTTCGAGGGTTTGATCTCAGGTCCGACCGCCCGGGTCGACCACCCCTAGGCTCCGTGTCGGGTCACCCTAACATCCGGACCGACGGGACTCAATGGGAGGGATGAGCCCCATCGCGACGCGCGCTGGAAGATCCGCTCCCGAACCTGTGCTACCCGCCGCGCAGCGCTTCGCTACTGTCCCGGCCATGTCGATCCGCAACACCAAGCGCTGCTTGCTGACGCTCTGCACGGCACTCGCACTGAGTGGCTGCGATCGGAATGTCGAGCCCTACGTCGCCGACGAAGAGCCGGAGCAGCCCGATCTCGCCAAGATATTCCCGCAGGGTCCCGACGACGCGCAGCCCAAGTCGCCCATGCCGCCCAGGATGCCGCCCGCGCCCGGAATGCCGGGCCCGGCGCGCGACGCGGTGGTGTCCGCCGATGCGCCGCCCATCCGCGGGATCATCCGGGTGGACGCGGCTCTGCAGGACCGCGTGCCCCAGAACGCGGTGCTGTTCATCATCGCGCGCCAGGGCGCCGGCGGTCCGCCGCTCGCCGTCGAGAAGATCAGCGCTCCGCGCTTTCCCCTGGAGTTCAGTCTCGGCCCCGAGAACCGCATGGTGGCCAGCATCCCCTTCGCGGGCCCGTTCCAGATCACGGTGCGGCTGGACGGGGATGGCAATGCCGCCAGCCGGAATCCCGGGGACCTGCAGGGAGCGGCGGCCGGAAGCGTTTCGCCGGGTGCGACCGGCGTCGAGATCGTGCTCGATCAGGTGCTCTGAACGCCTCAGATCACGTCGAGAGATTCGACCGCGACCTTCGTCCCCGATACGACGAGGCGATCTCCCTCCTCGATCACGTCGTCTGCCGTGGGCACCCGAATCGCGGGGCGATCGTCCTGGGTCGCGCGCTTGCGCAGCAGCACGATCTGGACGCCGGTCTTGGCTCCGATCCCGAGCTCGCGGATGCTGCGCCCGAAGAAGCGCGGGGGCGGCTGGATCTCCTGGAGCACGTAGCCGCCGCCCAGCCCCACCTGTTGTCCCTTGCTGGCCACGAGGACGGTGCTCGAAACGGATCCCGCCAGATCGCGACGCAGCACCTCCTGATTGTAGGCGTGGATCACGTCCTTCTTGTGGACCGAGCCCACCACGCGCTGCGGGTCGTCTTCGGCCACCACCGCGACTTCGTCGCGTGCCTCGATGTTGAACAGGCGCATGACCATTTCGAGATCGTCGTTCGCCGTCACGGTCGGGGGATTCGGCTCCGCCAGGTCCCCCGCCACCACGAGGTGAACGAGGGCCTCCTGCTCGATCAGCATGCGCGTGAATTCGCGCAGGTGAAGGGTTCCCTCGAGCTGATTCTGCTCGCTGACCACGAAGAACTCGGTGTGCTCGCTGTTCAAGACCCGATCCACGACCTCCTGGAAGCTCGCCGACGCGCTCAGCAGCTCAGGCTGGCGATCGATCACGTCGTGCACGAACAAGCTCTTGAGTACGGTGTGACCCTCCTCCTCGAACAGGTCGATCCCTCGTCTTATCAGATTGTCCGTGTAGATCGAGTCGCGGTGGAGGTAGGTCGCGACGAGTGTGCTGACGACGCACGCGGCCATCAGCGGTGGGATGATCTCGATGGTCTGGGTGAGCTCGAAGATGATGATGATCGCCATCACCGGTGCGTGAGTGGTCGCGGCGACCACGGCCCCCATGGTGACGAGGGCGTAGGCGCCGGAGGACGCCGTCGCGTCGGGAAACCACTGGTGGATGAAGGAACCGATGAAGCCGCCGGTCATGGCTCCCAGGAAGAGGGACGGCGCGAAGATTCCGCCCGAGCCGCCGGATCCGAGCGTCACCGAGGTGGCGACGATCTTGGCCAGCACCAGCACGCCGAGCAGAGCCGCGGGAAGGTTGCTCACCAGTGCGCCGCTGATCGTGCTGTAGCCCACGCCGTAGACATTGGGCAGCCAAATGGCGATGCAGCCCACGATGAGGCCGCCCACCGCCGGCTGGAGATACTCGGGGATCCGTGAGTTCTCGAAGAGATTCTCCGTGGCGGCGAGAGTTCGCATGAACAGGATCGCGACGAGTCCGGCAGCGAGTCCCACGATCACATAGGGAAGCAGCTCGAAGGGACTGACCAGCTCGTAGGCAGGTACGGGAAAGGCCGGATGGTTTCCGAGGAAGAAGCGCGACGCGACGGTCGCGACGACCGACGAGATCACGACCGGGCCGATCTGGGCGACGCCGAAATTGGCCAGGATGATTTCGGCGGCGAACAGCGCGCCCGCGATCGGAGCATTGAACGTCGCGGCGAGACCCGCTGCACCGCCACAGGCCACGAGCGTGCGCATCGCGGATGCCGGCATCTTCAACGCCTGGCCGATCGCGGAGCCCAGCGCCGCGCCGATCTGGATGATCGGGCCCTCGCGTCCGACGGAACCGCCGGAGCCGATCGAGATCGCAGACGCCACGATCTTCACGGCGGCGACACGGCGCCGAATCACGCCGCCCCGCAGCGCGACGGCGGCCATCACCTCGGGGACCCCGTGACCCTTCGCCTCACGGGCGATCCAGTAGATGAAGGGCCCGACGAGCAGCCCGCCGATCCCCGGGATGGCCACCCGCCAGTACCACGCGAGATGCAGCGAAGCCTTCAGGGGATCCTGCGCCTCAGCCAACACGCCCGCTGCGAAGAGCGCCGCCAGACCGTCGGTCCCCTCGAAGAGCGCCGCTTGAACCAGGCGGATCAGGAAGCGGAAGAAGACCGCACCGATCGCCCCTGCGAGGCCGCAACCAACCGCGACAAACACCATGAAGACGTGGCCAGTGGGGCCGACTCGGGCCTTTGTCTTGCGCGAAGCTTCGATGGTGGGTCTCCGGTCGGAAGACGGCGCATGCTAGCCCGGACCGTCGAAAGCGGGCAAAGCGCGCGGCTCGTCCGGCGGCCGCTGCGGCTTGGGTAGCCAGAGGGGAACGGAGCCGCCCAGCAGCAGCGCGCCGAGTCCCCCCACCAGGTAGGGCATGTCGGCGCTGGTGTGCTCGAGCATCCAGCCGGTCGCGAGGTTGGAGCTGATGCCCCCGAGGCTCACCCCCGCCATTGCGAGCACGCCCTGCCCGGTGGAGCGCAGCCGCTCGGGAACCACGGCATCCACGTAGAGCGCCCCTCCGATCACCAGACCGGCGACGACCACGCCGTGCAGCAGCTGCACGAGAAGGATCCAGCCGGATTGGGGGCCCAGACCGCACACGGTCCAGCGCACGCCGCCCGCGATCACGCCGATGATCAGCAGGCCGCGCGCGCCGGTGCGGGCCAGGCTCGCGCCGGAGAGCGCGATCAGGGCGATCTCGGGGATCAGCATGACGACCCACATGTGGCTCACCGCGGCGAGCGTGCCGTCGTGGGCGCGCACGTAGATCGGGAAGAACCACATCGGCCCCTGCAGCAGCAGATACGCGCTGAACACGAACAAGAGCAGGCGCAGGTAGGCTCGATTGCGCAGCAGCGATCTCCAGTCGCCGCGTCCGGCGCGCACTGCCAGCGCGCTCTCGCGCGGGATCGCCAGCGCGCTGAGGCCGCCGATCAGGACGAGCGCGCCGCTGAGCGGAAACATCAGCGCGAAGCCAGCCTCCGCGGCGCCGGCGCCCGGCGCCGGCGCGCCGCGCCATTCCTGAACCGCGTGCAAGAGGGAGGGAAAGGCCGCTACCGCGATCAGGAAGCCGATCGTTCCCCACACGCGGCACAGGCCGAAGGCGTGGGGGCCGCGCTCGTAGGTCAGCGCCAGGGTCACCGCCACGGTGGTGGGGATCAGCGCCGTGGAGAAGCAGGCGAGCGCGGCGGTCAGGAGCAGGAGTGACACGAAGCTGCTGCCGAGCGCCAGGCACGCGTAGCCGATCGCGGCGCCGAACGAGAGCGCCACCAGCACGCGCGTCCGGGAGCCGGTGCGATCCGCGACGTTTCCCCAGAACGGCTGCGCGAGGATTCCCACGGCGGGGAGGACGGCGAGCACCGCGCCCACCTCGCTACCGCTCAGGCCGACATTCTCGCGGAGATACAGGCTGTAGAAGGGAAAGAAGAGTCCGAGCCCGCCGAGACAGAAGAGCCAGGTCGAGGAGATC
>Ga0224512_10004431_pt1 | contig 11837 bp, 11 predicted proteins | sample SF_May12_sed_USG_4_FD_169103 | JGI IMG/M metagenome (GOLD analysis project Ga0224512, IMG submission 169103) | Sediment microbial communities from San Francisco Bay, California, United States - SF_May12_sed_USGS_13 | ecosystem: Environmental > Aquatic > Marine > Sediment | place: USA... | reverse complement strand
CTCGTAGTAGCGCCGGGCCAGGGCGCCCGGGTCGCCGACCACCCGCAGGCCCTCCAGGTGGATGCCCTTGACGACGTTGGGGCCCTTGATGTCGAGCCGGGCGATCAGGCGGAGCGGCGGCATGTCTGCACGGCGGGTTTCGGGGAAACGCCTCGTCCTGCCGTCGTAGAAGCTTGGGATTAATAATTTCATAACCTTAAATGGGCTTGAGTCGCCTCGGCTTGGCGGCGCCGCGGCGCGGCGGCCGCCCAAGGGAGCGAGGAGCCAGCCCCATGGCCTGGAACATCGTCGGCACGGCCGAGCCCGAGCGCTGGAGCGCCCTGCTCGCGCGCCTCGGCGCCTTCGACGTCTACCACCTGGCGGGCTATCACCGGGCCTACGAGGGCGGGCAAGAGGCCGCGGCCCTGGCCTTCGTCGCCGAGATCGGCGGCGAGATCCTGTTCAACCCGGTGATGCTGCGGCCGATCCGCCGCGTCGGCACGCGCGACGTCGCGCCAGGGGTGCCAGCGGGCTGGCGCGATGCGGAGACGGTCTACGGCTACGGCGGCCCGCTGGCGACCAGCACCGACCCCGCCTTCCTGGCCGAGGCCTGGGCGGCCTACGGCGCCTGGTGCCGCGACCAGGGCATCGTCTGCGAGTTCACCCGCTACAACCCGCTGCTCGGCAACCACGTCCTGGCCGCCGCCGAGGCCCGGGTCTGGCGCGACCGGGAGACCGTGGTGATCCCCCTCGACGGCGGCGAGGAGGCGCTCTGGCAGGGCTACGCCGGGGCCCACCGGACCTCGATCCGCAAGGCGCTCAAGAGCGGCGTGGTCTGCCGGGAGCGGCCCCCGGCCGAGGCCCTGCCGGCCTTCCGCGCCCTCTACGAGGCGACCATGCGGGGGCTCGGGGCCGGGGACTTCTACCTCTTCCCCAAGGCCTATTACGCGCGGCTGCGCGAAGGGCTCGGCGAAGGGCTGAGGCTGTTCATGGCGTCCCACGAGGGTCGCGAGATCGCCGGTGCGATGTTCCTGGTCCAGGGCGAGACCCTGCACTACCACCTGGCCGGCAGCGACCACGCGTGGCGCCACCTGGCCGCCGCCAACCTCCTGATCCACGAGGCGGCGCTTTGGGGCCGGCGCCGGGGCCTGCGCCAATTCCATCTGGGCGGCGGCCGCACGCCGGCGCCCGACGACAGCCTGTTCGGCTTCAAGGCCCGCTTCTCGCCCGAACGCCGCGACCTCTACCTGGGCGCCCGGGTTTTCGACCGGGAGGCCTACGACCGGCTCTGCGGCCTCTGGCGCGATCAGGCCGGGGCCGGGGCCGGGGTCGGGGCCGGGGCCGAGGGCGAGGGCGAGGGTGGACCCGAGCCGCGCCATTTCCAGCTCTACCGGCTCGACCCGGGGCAGGCGGCGCGCCGCGCCGCCGCCGGGGCGGCCTAGCAGATGCCGGCCATGCGGCGCATCGGCGTGGTCACCGTGGCGCGCTCCGACTACGGGGTCTGCCGGCCCCTGCTGCGGGCGATCGCGGCGGCCGACGACCTGGAGCTGGTGCTGATTGCCGGAGGCATGCACCTGGACCCGGCGCTGGGCGACACCCTCGGCGAGATCCTGGCCGACGGCTTCGTGCCCGCCGCCAGGGTCGCCTGCTCGCCCGAGGAGGACACCCCCGCCGGCCTCGCCCGCGCCATGGGCCGCGGCACCGCCGGCTTCGCCGCGGCCTACGAAGGGCTCGGCCTCGACCTGCTGGTGGTCCTGGGCGACCGCTTCGAGATGCACGCCGCCGCCGTGGCCGCCCTGCCTTTCCTCATCCCCGTCGTCCAAATCGCCGGCGGCGCGCTCACCTACGGGGCGATCGACGACGCCCTGCGCCATTCCATGACCAAGCTGACGAGTCTCCACTTCGTCGAGACCGAACCCTACGCGGCCCGGGTGGTTCAGATGGGCGAGGCGCCCGAGCGCGTCCATATCACCGGTGCCCTCGGCCTCGACAACGTGAAGCAGATCGAGCTGCTGGCCCCGGACGAGCTCGACCGCCGTTTTGGCCTGGCCCTTGAGGACTACGGCTCGCCGCTGCTGGTCACCTTCCACCCGGTCACCCGCGACTTCGCCAACACCCGGCGCGACGCCGAGGCCCTGCTGGCGGCCCTGGACGAGATATCGTCGGCCCATGGGCTGCCCCTGGTCTTCACCTACCCCAACGCCGACACCCAGGGCCGCGTCATCGTCGAGCTGATCGAGGCCTTCGCCGCCGCGCGGCCCCGGGTGCGCTGCGTGGCGCATCTCGGCACCCAGGGCTACTTCAGCCTCATGGCCCTTGCGGCCGCCATGGCCGGCAACTCCTCCAGCGGCATCATCGAGGCCGCCTCGTTCCGCCTGCCGGTGGTCGACATCGGCAGGCGCCAGAAGGGCCGCCTCGCCCCCGCGAACGTCATCCACACGGGCCCCGGCCAAGCCGAGATCCGCGCCGGCCTCGCCAAGGCGCTCGACCCGATTTTCCGCAAGTCATTGGAAAACCTGGAAAACCCCTACGGCGACGGCCAGGCCGCGCCGCGGATGGTCGAGGTCCTGCGCCAAGTCGACCTCGCCGATCCGACCCTCATCCAGAAGCCCTTCCACGACCTGCCGCGGGGGTGATCGGCGTTGCTGGCGTGTCGGCCTTGTCTCCATCCCCCTCCACCCTCTGCGCGACGGCTTCGGCGATGATCAGGTCGAGCTCGTCGTCGATGTCGATCGAGCGCTCCTTGGGCATGACGTAGCCGACGGTCTCGGGCGACAGGAAGTCCTCGTGGCCGAACAGCCACTCGCTGCGCGCCACGAAGACCGCGCCGTTGATGTCGTAGGCGGCCGGCAGGTCCTGGCGCCGGGGCACCATCTGGTATTCCGGCAGGATCGGCCGCATGCGCCCGCCCGGGTCCAGGGTGTGCATCCAGAAGGGGGTCTTGCCGGCCTCGGAGACCGAGACGCAGGCCGGCGCCCCGGTCTCGACGCAAAGCCGGACCGCCCCGTCCACGTCCTGCGAAGCGCGCAGCGGCGAGGTCGGCTGCAGCAGGGCGACCAGGTCGTAGCGCTCGGGCAGCATGCGGAGCGCGTGGCGCAGGGCGTCGATCGAGCGCGCCTCGGCCGTGGCCAGCTCGGCCGGGCGCACGAAGGGCACCTCGCAGCCGGCCAGCAGCGCCGCCTGGATGATCTCCGCGTCGTCGGAGCTGAGGATCACCCGGTCGACCGTCGCCGCCTGCCGCCCCGCCGCGATGGCCCGGGCCAGCAGCGAGCGGCCGGCGACCTCGCGCAGGTTCTTGCGCGCCAGCCCCTGCGAGCCGCCGCGCGCCGGGATCACCGCCAGCACCGAAAGCCCCTCGATCATGCGCCCAGCGCCTCCCTGACCGCCGCGACGACCCGGTCCTGGTCGGCCGCGCTTAGGCCGCAGGAGCAGGGGAGGGAGAGCAGCCGGCGGTAGAGGCGCTCGGCGACCGCGCCGCCCAGGCACTGGGCGCCGGCGTGGGCCGGGCTGAGATGCAGGGGCTGCCAGAAACAGCGGCTCTCGATGCCGGCCGCCTCGAGGCGCGCGCGCAGCGCGCGGCTGTCGCAGGCGGCGGCGGTCTCGTCGACCAGGATGGAATAGAGCCAGAAGGCGCTTCCCGCCCAGGGCGCCTCGGGCATGACGGTCACCCCCGGCAGGTCCTGGAGCGCGGCCTTATAGGTCGCGGCGATGCGCCGCTTGGCCGCCAGCAGGGTGTCGAGGCGCTCGAGCTGGGCGCAGCCCATGGCGGCCTGCAGGTTGGTCAGGCGGTAGTTGTAGCCGACCGCCCCGTGCACCCCCTCGCGCGGGTCGTCCTTGGCCGTGGTGGTGAGGTAGCGGGTGCGCGCGGCCAGGGCCGGGTCGTCGGTCACGATCATGCCGCCGCCGCCGGTGGTCATGACCTTGTTGCCGTTGAAGCTGAAGCAGGCAAGCCGCCCGAAGCGCCCGGCCGGCCGGCCCCGGTAGGTCGCGCCCAGGCTCTCGGCGGCGTCCTCGATCAGGGGCAGATGGTACTTCCGGGCCAGCTCGATCAGCGGATCGAGGTCGGCCGGGTGGCCCAGCACGTGGACCGGCAGCAGCGCGCCGACGCGCCGGCCGCTCGCCCGGTTGCGCAGCGCGCCCCCGGCCGGCTCGCAGTGGCGCGCCAGGAAGGTCTCGACCAAGGCCGGGTCGATCTGCCAGGTCGCCGGCTCCGCGTCGACCAAGACCGGCCGGGCCCCGGCATAGCGCACCGCGTTGGCCGGCGCGATGAAGGTGAAGCTGGGCAGCAGCACCTCGTCCCCGGGCTCGACCCCGGCGACCAGCAGGGCGGCGTGCAGGGCCGCCGTGCCGTTGACCGTTGCGACCGCGTGGCCGGCGCCCAGGCGCGCGGCGAAGTCCCGCTCGAAGCGGGTCACATAGCCGCCGACCGAGGAGACCCAGCCGCTCGCGAGGCAGTCCTGGACATAGCGGGACTCCGCGCCGGCGATCTCGGGCACGCAGAGCGGGATTCGCGCCGCAGCGGGCCGAGCTGCGCGCTCGGCGGCTTCGGTGGGATCGGCGAGGGCGGTCATGAGGCCTTCGCCTCGTCCGCCTCGAGCAGCTGATCCCGGTACCAGGCCCAGGTCTCCCGCAGGCCTTGGTCCAGGCCGACCCGGGGCCGGAAGCCGGTCACCGACTGGGTCCGGGTCATGTCGGGGCAGCGCCGGCGCGGCGAGCCCGGCGTCTCCCGGCCGGCCTCGAGGGCGACCCGGCGGCCGGCGATCGCGACGATGCGCTCGGCCAGATCGCCGATGGCGATCTCCTCGTCCCCGTTGCCGACGTTGAAGACCCCGCCCTCGGCCGCCTCGGCCTGGGCCAGGCGCGCGATCAGCTCGACCGCGTCCGCCACGTGGCAGAAGGCCCGGCGGTGGCCGGGAGAATAGACCGTCACGCGCCCGCCCTCGGGGGTCCTGAGCGCGCGCTCGAAAAGCTCGGGGATGACGTGGGCCATGCCCATGCGCGGGCCGTAGACGTTGTGCGGCCGGATCACGGTCGCGGGCAGCTCGGCGTGGTGGCAGAGCGCCTCGCCGTAGAGCTTGGACAGCAGATAGCTCGCGCGCGGCCCGGCCAGGTCCGGCAGGGCGATGGGCACGTCTTCCGGGGTCGGCAACGGCAGCTCGAGGTGCCCGGCCGTGCCGGCGTAGACCTCGCTGGTCGAGGCGAAGACCAGGCGGCCCAGGCGGCGCTGGCGCTGGGCGAAGTCGAGCACCGCGAAGAACAGCTCCAGGTTTCGGCGCAGCACCGCGAAGGGCTGTGCGGTTACATTGGCGACGCCGACGATGGCCGCCAGGTGGAAAATCAGGCCGTAGTCGTTGGGCAGCTCGTCCAGGCTGCCCGGCTGCAGCAGGTCGCGGCCGATGCAGCTGACCCCCCGGCTTTCGGTCAGTGCGGTGAGATCGGCGTCGCGCCGGCCGCGCGAGAAGTCGTCCACCAGGTCGACCTCCAGGCCTTCGGCGACCAGGCGGCGCGCCAGATGCACGCCGATGAAGCCCGCCCCGCCGGTGATCAGTGCGCGCATGGTGTCTCTCCTGTCTCGTGGTCGCCCCGGCCGACCGAGTGGAAGCGGCAGCCGAGCCGGGCGGCCGCGTTGCGCTGGGCCGGGGTCAGCACCCGGTTGGCGTCGACCACCGCGGGCCGCGCCGCGCCGAACCATGCGGCGAGGTCGAGCGCCAGGTAGTCCGCATGGGGCACGGCGAAGACCACCGCGTCGGCGCCGCCCGGGTCGGGCAGGGCCTCGGGGATCGCCTGGTCGCGCTCCGGCCAGTGGCGCACCAGGGGGTCGTGCGGCAGCACCGAGGCGCCCTTGCGTTCGGCCGCCTCGACGAAGGCCTCGGCCGGCGCGAAGCGGGTGTCGGCCACCTCGGGCCGGTAGCTCACGCCGAGCAGCAGGATTCGCGCGCCGTCCAGCGACCCGCCGAGCAGGCGCTCGACCGCCGCCAGGGTGACCAGCGGCATGGCCCTGTTGGTCTCGACCGCCAGGCGGCAGAAGGGGAAGTCCAGGCCCTCCAGGCCGAAGATCTCGCGCGCCGCGGCGGCGGCCAGCAGCGGGTCCTTGGGCAGGCAGTAGCCGCCGACCCCGAAGCCCGGCTGGCGCAGGTTGCTGTGGCTCGGCCTTTGGCGCACCGCCTCGACCACCTCGAAGAGGTCGACCCCGACCGCCTCGGCGAAGCGGCCCCACTCCTCCATGAAGGCGATGTTGACCGCCCGGTAGCTGTTCTCCAGCACCTTGGCGGTCTCCGAGGCCGTGGTCGAGGCCAGCCGGGCCGGCGGATAGTCGGCGACGTTGACCACCTTGCCGAGGAAGGCGGCGCAGGCCTCGGCCGCGGCCGGCGTGTGGCCGGCGTAGACGCGCCAGTAGTTGACGATGGAGTCCAGGTAATCGGCGCCCGGCATGACCCGCTCGTAGGAATGGGCCAGCAGGAAGTCCTCGGCCCCGAGGCCGCGGGCGGCGAGCGCCGCGCTCAGGATCGGCGCCACGACTTTCTCGCAGGTGCCCGGCGGCACCGTGGTCTCGACGATCACCAGGGTCCCGGGCGCCATGCGCGCGCCGACGGTCTCGATCGCCGCGCGGAAGCCGTCCAGCTCGAGGGCCGGGAGCTCGCCATGGGGTAAACCCGGATCGAGGTCCAGGTTGACGTCGACCAGGATGACCGAGGCAAGGCCATAGGCCGCCGGGTCCGTGGTCGCCACCAGGTTGCCTGCTTCGGCCGCGGCGGCCACGGCCTCGGCCAGGGCCTCGTCGCTGGTCGCCTGGGGAAAGCGGCCGGCATTGAGCCGGTCGACCGCGGCGCGGCCCCGGGCGGTCTCGAGCTCGACGCCCAGGACGTTGAAGCAGGCTTCGCCGTCCCCGTCCCGGGCGCGGGCCACCGCGGCGGCCATGGCGGCGCCGACGAAGCCCAGGCCCTGGACGCAGACCACCGGGCGCTCGGCCGTGCCGGCGCGCTTGCCCGCGGGGGCGAAGTCGGCGAAGCGCCAGCCCGTCGCTTTGGGACGGGGTGCGGTGCCGGCCTGGAGATCCGCCTGCTGGCCCTGCATGACCCGCCGCGCCCTCAGGAAGCGAAGGCGCCGGAGCGCACGTCCTGCTGCGCCCGCTCGTAGTCGTCGAGCTGGCCGATATCGAGCCAGTACTCGTGGATCGGGAAGCTGACCACGCGGCGCCCGCTGCCCTGGAGCAGGGCGATCAGGTCGGTCATGTCGAAGCGCCGCTGGGCGGGGATCTCGCAGCAGAGCCGCGGCTCGACCAGGTAGATCCCGGCGTTGACGAAGAAGCTGAACTCCGGCTTCTCGCGCACCGACCTGACCGTCGGGCCGTCGCAGTCGACCACGCCGTAGGGTACCTGCATGGCGTAGCGGCGCACCCCCATGGTGAGCTGGGCCCGGTGCTCGCGGTGGAAGTCGAGCATGGCGCGGTAGTCGACCTTGGTCAGCACGTCGCCGTTGATCACCAGCAGGGGGTCCTCGCCGTAATCCGCCGCCTCGACCAGGCGCAGGGCGCCGGCGGTGCCGAGCGGCTCCTGCTCGTGGCTGTAGTGCACCCGGGCGCCGAACGAGCTGCCGTCGCCGAAGTGCTCCTTGATCTTGTCGGCATGGTAGTGGGTCGTGATGTTGATGCTGCGGATGCCGGCTTGGCCGAGCTGCTCGATGGTGCGCTCCAAGAGCGGCCGGTCGCCGACCGGCAGCATGGGCTTGGGCGTGGCTTCGGTGAGCGGTCTGAGCCGGGTGCCGAGCCCGCCGGCCATGATGACCGCCTTGAGCGGCAGCTCGCGCCGGCGCACGAAGCGGCTGAGCAGGGCCAGGCCGGCCACCTTGCCCGCCTCGTCGAGCAGCGGCACGTGGCGGATCATGTGCTCGCCCATGAGTCGCAGCAGGGCGACCGGGTTGGTCCCCCAGGGGGCGGTTATGGGCGCCGTGACGGGCGCCCCGTGGCCGCGGCCCGGTTCCGCGCCCGGCGGTGCCTCCAGCAGCGCCCGGACCGGCCGGTCCAGGCCGATCCCGGCCAGCAGCCCGCGGCGCACGTCGCCGTCGGTCACCGTGCCGAGCAGGTACCCCGTCTCCTCGATCACCAGGGCGACACCCTCGCCGCCGCGCTCGATCTGGGCGATCACCTGGCACAGGCTCAGCTCCGGCGCGACCGAAAATGGCGCCAGGTCGGTTGCGTAGACGTCCCCCGGGACGCCCCCCAGGACATTCTCCGGGGCGTCGCCCGGGGCGGTCAGCTGGATCGGAGGCTCGGGCAACTCGGTTCGGTCTCCTTGGCTCGCGTCGCGGCTTCGGGTTTCGCTCATTAGACTCAGCAATTCGCGTGCCAGAGCCCGGGTTGCGCGGCGCGCGCTCAGCCGCCAGGGGCCTGAGGGCCCCCGGCCTCGGCGCCCTGGGCCTCCGCACCCCCGGCCTCGGCTCCCTGGGGCTGGGCAAGCTGGGCTTGGGCACCTTGGACCAGGAGGTCGACCTCCTCGATCAGGGCGTCGAACTGGCGCCTGATCTCGGCGATCACGGTGCCGAACTCCTCGATCAGGATGCGCCGGCAGGCCGGCCGCTGCCCCGGCTCGGCGACCCGCCGGTCGTACCAGTTGGCGCTGCCCATGCAGAGCAGCAGGGTGCCGCTGAGGAAGCTGGCGACCACCTCGCGCGTCTTGTCGTCCGGATGCACCAGCTCGAAGACCTCGTGCAGCCAGTCCATGGCCGGCTCGGGCACCGCCGCGGCACGCTCCAGGACCGCCTCGATCCGGTCCAGGACCTCGGCCATCTCGGCGCGGCGGTCCTCGCTCTGCCAGGCCTGGGCCAGGCGCTCCGGGTCGTAGCGCTGGAACGATTCGCCCAGGCTCTGGCGCAGGGCGCCGCGGTCGACCGGCGCCTCCGGCAGCTCGATGGCGCGCGCCACCTTGGGCACCGCGCCGGCGATGCGCACGCCGTCGCTGCAGTTGTAGACCTTGACGCTGGCGAACACGGCGATGACCGCCTCGAGCACCCGCCGGGCCCAGTTGAAAAAGGTTTCCCCCGAGGCCTCGCCGCCGAAGTTGCCGGGGAAGCGCTGGTGCGCGACCGCCACCTCGGCGCGCAGGCCGTCGCCGTAGACCGTGTGCTTGGCGTGGAACTGGCCCTCGATCTTGGAGCCCATGTCGACGCCGAATAGGTAGATCTCGCGGAAGCCCATGCGGATCGCCGCGACCAGGCCCGCGTTGGCCACCGTGGGTCCCGAGGGCTGCAGCACCTCGAAGGGTCCCCTGAAGATGGTCGACGAGCTGACCCGCTCGCGCAGGAAGAACACCTTGTGCTCGAACAGCCGCGCCAGGCTTGGCTGCACCGAGGACGCCCCGACCAGGGTGATGCCGCTCAGGTCGAACTGCTCGGCGGTCGGGGTGATGATCTCGACGTTGCCGGGGGTGTTCTCCAGGTCGATGTGGAAGTCGGGCCGGATGCCGTGGCTCAGCAGCACCCGCAGCGAGGTGCCGATCGACATGACGGCCGCCCGCCCGGCGTGGGCGGCGACGAAGTCCAGGTCCCGGTCGGCCGAGGGGCCGGAGCCGACGATGAACAGCGGTTCGGGGCGCGACGGATGGGGCCGGGCCAGGATCGCGGTCGCCTGGCCGCTCAGGTTGGCCACGGTGTTGCGCAGCATGACCACCTCGTCCTCGAAATAACCCAGGCCCGAGAGGATCAGGAACAGGTCCTGGCGGATGCGTTCCTTGGCCTGCTCCAGGATGACCGAGGGGTAGTGGGTGTAGAGGTAGATGCCGTCGAGCATGGTCGGGTTGTTGCCGCGCAGGATATGCTTGACCTGGCCGGCGATGGTCGAGGAGCTGAGGTCGACCACGAACTTGATCTTGCGGCCCCGCTCTTCGGCCTCCTCGAAGAGGGCGTGCCACTCGGTCACGTAGAGCGAGTGGTGCAGGAACTCCAGGTTGGGCTCGATCAGGATGATCAGGTGCGCGTCGCTGCGCGCGATCAGGGTCTCCACGTGCAGGCCGAGGCCCAGGCCGAAGGCGATCAGGCTGTGGCTCTCGGGCGGGCAGTGCCCCGGGTCGTAGGCGATGCCGGCCGCCGCCAGGCGCTCCATGACCGCCTGGCAGTAAGTGCCGCAGAAGCCCTTCAGCTTCTTGGCGTCGGGCTCGCTGATCGGCTGGCGCAGCGGGCGCGCGAAGAATTTCGCCAGCTGCTTATTGGTGTAGCCCTCGGCGTCGCCGCGGTAGAAGCCCTGGCCGCGCAGGCGCATGTCGACCCGGCCCTCGGGGTCGACCACGAGTTCCGAGACCGGTGCCTCGAGGGCGGCGAGGCGGCTGTAGAGCTGGGGCGCCCAGCGCTTGAAGGCGGCGAGGTTGGCCTGGTAGAGCTCGGTCACCGGGTGCGCCCCCGGGTGCGCCCCCGGGTGCGCCCCTGGTCCTTCTGCCGGGCTTTCCGTGACCGGAGGCGTCTGAGCGGCTTCTGCCGGCGCCATGGGCGTCCTGCCTTTCTCGCTGCGCTGCCGCCCGGGCCCGGCCGGCGCGCCTCCCGCGGCGCCTTCCTGCGTTCCCGGACTAGTTGGTTTCGTTTATTTTTCTGCGCTTATTTGATTAACTGTTCCTTAAGTCACGGCTCACTATTTTTCTGCTACATCAAATTTCTTGGGGGCAGCGACATGCCGCTCAAACTCAATGTCAGCCGTGGCGAGAAGTTCATCGTCAACGGCGCCGTGATCAAGAACGACGGCGACGTCACCAGCCTGGTGTTCGAGAACCAGGCGCAGATCCTGAGGCAGAAGGACATCCTGACCCAGGAGTCCGCGACCACGCCGGCGGCGCGGGTCTATCTGGCCCTGCAGTGCGCCTATCTGTTCCCGGACAAGGCCGCCGGCCATCTCGAGAATTTCCACACCCTGCTGGACGAGTATCTCGAGGCCGCGCCCAGCGCCGGCCCGCTCGCCGAGGAGATCCGCGCCCTGGTCGACCAGGGCCAGCTTTACGCCGGCCTCAAGGCCTGCTGCCGCCTGCTCGGCCACGAGCACGAGGTGCTGGCGCATGTCCAATGAGCGGGCGGTAAACACCTACAATCAGCAGACCAAGCGCGGCGGCGCGCCGCGCGAGTCCGAGGGCCGGGCGCTGCTCGAAGCGGCCCGGCGCATGGCCGAGGCCCAGAAGACGCCGGACAACCCCGGCGGCCTGCGCGAGGCGGCGCGGCTCAACTGGAAGCTCTGGACCATCTTCCAGGCCGAGCTCGCCGCGCCGGACTGTCCGGTGCCCGCCGAGATCCGCCAGAACATGCTCAACCTTTGCAACTTCGTGGACAAGCGCATGGTCGAGGTGCTGGCCGCGCCCAAGCCCGAGCAGCTCGACGTGCTGATCAACGTCAACCGCCAGATCGCCGCCGGCCTGCTCGCCGCCCCGGAGCAAGCCGCCGGGGGCGGCACCGAAGGCACGGGCGGCGGCCAGGGCGGCGGCACCCCGCCCCAACCCGGCTCCGCCGGCGACCTCTCCGTCTAATACCAGCGAGCAAGTGAAGGGACCCGGGCCTCGCCCTTCGACAGGCTCAGGGTGAGGCCCTTAGACAGGCCTCCGCGACAAGGGCGCCATCCGCGTCGATCACGCTCACAGAGGTCTCTTCCATCGAAATGTCCAAACCGGCATAGTACTTCATGGCTGCTCCTCCTTCGGTGCTTGTGGCGAGACCATCTCGACCACCTTTCATCACCCGAAGTATCAGGGGCAGCCACTTTCTCCGGCAGCACCCCCGACAGCCCGATTAGGCCATCTCAGAACAGGGCCCTCATGCTGAGCTTGTCGAAGCATGAGGGCCATGCTGCCATGGCCCCGTTCACAAGCTCGTTGGCATAAGCGTCCGAGCTT
>Ga0224512_10004430_pt1 | contig 11837 bp, 10 predicted proteins | sample SF_May12_sed_USG_4_FD_169103 | JGI IMG/M metagenome (GOLD analysis project Ga0224512, IMG submission 169103) | Sediment microbial communities from San Francisco Bay, California, United States - SF_May12_sed_USGS_13 | ecosystem: Environmental > Aquatic > Marine > Sediment | place: USA... | reverse complement strand
GATTGCGATTACGTCGAGGTCCTCGGCTCCGAGTATTGCGATCGGGAACACGCGTTCCGTCTTTACCCTGATGATCTTTTCAGCGCTCCCCGGCTTGACCTCGATCGCGATCCTGCGCGCTTCCTTCTTGCCGTAAACCGTGCTCACCTGGGCCAGCAACGGCAATGCCCGGCTGTTACCGGCGCCGAGCCCGCCGGGACCTGCAGCATCTTTGCCTGGTTCGATAACCGCGGCGCTAGTGGTCGCGGCACCGAGCCAGAGAAAAATCGCAATGGTTCTTGCTAGCATAATGAGTTCTCAATTCCTTACATCCGGACCCGCTGGGGCGAACAAGTCAAAAACGGGTTAAACTTCTGCCACTCCTCCGACCACTATCTGGGGGTCAGGGCCCTGGTTTTAAATGGCGGAGCATCGTAAATGCAGTTTCCATTATAGGGGCGAATAGCCTGCGGCGACACAGGTCATGGATCAACCGGATACGAGCAGCCACACAATGAGCAACAACGCCATGCTGTAGAATGCCATTGTAAACCAGTACGAGAACGGCTCGTCGTCGCGGCCTCGCTTGTGCGCCCATTTCCTGAAATTGACAATCCCGGTGCGCGCGCCCTTGATCCAGACCGAGCCGGTCAATACGCCGTCCGCGATCAGGTAAACAAGAATCCCGGCGACCAGCGCCAGGAAAAATGACTGCAGCGTAACCATGCGACATCGTTTGCCATCGGGTGAATGTCTGAAATAATTTAGCACCAACCTTCGACGAGGAGAAGAACATGTCTTTGAAGCGCCTGCAGGAACGGGTCTGCATCGTCACCGGGGCCGCCTCCGGCATCGGCCGGGCGATCGCGATCCGGTTTGCCCGCGAGGGCGCGCGCGTGATCATACTCGATCCACGCGCCGATCCGATCGAAGGCGGCGAACCCACGCTGGATTGCATCCGCAATGCCGGGGGCAACGCCACCGCCCACGAGGTCGACGTATCGAACTGGAACGAACTCGACCTGGCGGTAACGAAAACCATCGACGAGTTCGGCGCGTTGCACGTGATGGTCAATAACGCCGCCATTTATACCGGCAGCAACCTGCTCGAAACCACCCAGGACGACTGGGACCGGGTCATGGCGGTCAACCTGCGCGGCGTGTTCAACGGCTGCAAACGGGCCGTGCAGCAAATGCTGACCCAGGAACCGATCGGCGAGGCCCGCGGGCGCATCGTCAACATTTCGTCGCAGCACGGCATGATCGCCTGCCCCGGCGATATCGCCTATGGCGTCAGCAAGGCTGGTGCGGTATACATCACGCGACAGATCGCGGCCGATTATGCGGCCCAGGGAATCGTCTGCAACGCGGTCGCGCCCGGGAAAATCCTGACCGGCCGCAGCGATGCGATAGACGCAGCGTCGATGAATTATGCGCGCTCGCGCACGCCGATGGCCGCTGCGCCCCTCGGGCGCCTGGGCAAGCCCGCCGATGTCGCCAGCGCCGCGCTATTCCTGGCGAGCGACGAATGCACTTATGTCAACGGCGCCAACCTGATGGTCGACGGCGGCTGGACCGCGGCCTGAACGCATGCCCCGTTTTCGATTCGGCGCAAGCCTGCATCGGGCCGACTGCTAACCGCATGCTAACCGCTATAACCGCGTCAGATCCGCTGCAGCGGATCCCAGCCGAACACCTGCTCGAGATAGCTCGCATAACTGAATAATTCGCGCTCGCCATGTGGCTTGCCGATCAGCTGTATCCCGACCGGCAACCCGCCGGCGCTCTTGCCGCAGGGAATGGTAATCACCGGCAGGGTCGTCATCGTGATCGCGTAGACGATGGCAAGCCAGCGGTAGTACTCTGGGTATTCGAGCCCGTCGGCGTAGCCCGGGTAGCGTTCCTCGACCGGGTAAGCAGTCGTGATGCTGGCGGGACAGATGAGCAAGTCATAGTCCTGCATGAAACGCGACGCGTTGTCGAAGATCTGCCCCTGCGCCGCCATCGAATCTAGGATTTCGTCGTTGCCAAGCTGCATGCCCAGCTCGATATTCCAGACGTTTTCCGGCTTGATGACGTCGCGTATCCGCTGCAGATCGTCGCCGTAAGACAGCGCGTAGCCGAACGCACGCGGCGCATCGAAAGCGCGGTCGGCCATGCCGAGATCCGGATGCGCCGTTACGATCTCGATATTTTCCCGCTCCAGCCGGGCAATCGCCGCGCCGCATATCGAGGCTACTTCGGCGGACGTGTCGGCGAAGCCGAGGTCCTCGCTGAACGCGATGCGGCGCGGCTTGCGCGGTTGCGCGGCGGCGTCGCGAAATTCGCCCTGTGGGTGGGATTTGGTCAACCCGGCGCGCGCCTCGAAGCCGGCCATCGCATCGGCGAACAGCGCGAGGTCGACGATGGTTCGCGCCATCGGTCCCTTCTGGGCATATACCTCGAAGGGTTGCTGACCGGGGCTCGATGCGATCAGTCCCGGTGACGGCCGCAGGCTGGTGACGCCGCAAAAACTCGCCGGCGTGCGCAACGAGCCGCCCAGGTCCGAACCCTGCGCGAGCCACGCGCAGCCGGTGGCGAGCGCCGCGGCGGCGCCGCCCGACGATCCGCCAGCGCTGCGCCCGAGGTCGTAAGGATTGCGGGTCGCACCGAAAACGTCGTTGAAAGTATTGCCGCCGGAACCGAACTCGGGCGTGTTCGACTTGGCGTAGACGATGCCACCATTGGCCTCGATCCGCTCCACCAGCAGATCGGACTGGTCCGGAATATGGTGCTCGTACACCATCGAACCGTAGGTGGTGCGCACGCCGGCGACGTCCTCGAGATCCTTGATCGCAACCGGAATCCCGCCCAGCGTCGTAGCGCCATAATCGCGTGCGCGCGCGTGCGCGCGTGCGCGCTCGAAACACAGCGTCGGCAACGCGTTGACGTCGCCATCCACTTCGGCTATACGCGCCTCGAGCGCGGCGAGCGTATCCTCGACGGTGAGTTCCCCCGAGTGCAGCAGGGCGACGATTTCGCTGGCGCTCTTCCCGATCAATTCATCCATAGGTCTGTCGCAAGCTGTTTTTCTGCACCTTGCCCATCGCGTTGCGCGGCAATTCATCGATGAAAACGACCTTGCGCGGCAGTTTGAAACGGGCAAGCCCGGAGTGTAGCGCGCCGATCAGTTGTGCCTGGTCCAGAGCCGCGCCGGGTTCGAGCACCACCGCGGCCGCAACCACCTCGCCGAGGTCCGCGTCGGGAATGCCGAACACGGCCGATTCGACGACCCCGTCGAGCGCGTCGATCTCGGTTTCGATCTGCTTCGGGTAAATGTTGTAGCCACCCGATATGACCAGGTCTTTTTCACGCCCGAGGATATGCAGGTAGCCATCGGCGTCGACCATGCCCATGTCGCCGGTGACGAAAAATCCGTCGGCGCGCAGTTCCTCGGCGGTTTTTTCGGGCTTGCGCCAGTAACCGACGAAGACATTGGGGCCGCGCACCTCGATCATGCCGGTTTCACCCCGGTCCAGTTCGGCGCCGCTTTCCGGGTCGGTGACCCTGATTTCGACGCCGGGCAGCGGCAAGCCGACGCTGCCGACGCGACGTTCGCCGCTGTAGGGATTGGAGGTATTCATGTTGGTTTCGGTCATGCCGTAGCGCTCGAGGATGCGGTGCCCGGTGCGCTGCTCGAACTGGACATGGGTTTCGGCGAGCATCGGCGCGCTGCCCGACACGAACAGGCGCATATGCGCGACCAGGCCGCGGTCGAAGCGATCGTCGGCGAGCAGGCGCGTGTAAAAGGTCGGCACGCCCATCAGCGAGGTGGCATGCGGCAGCTGTTCGAGCATCGCGTCGACGTCGAATCGCGGCAGAAAGATCATCGAGCCGCCGCAGATCAGGATGACGTTGGTGGCGACGAACAGGCCGTGGGTATGAAATATCGGCAATGCGTGCAGCAACACGTCATTTTCGCTGAATTGCCAGTAATCGACCAGCGTTAGCGCGTTGGACAACAGGTTGTCGTGGCTCAGCATCGCGCCCTTGGAAAGCCCGGTCGTCCCCGACGTATACAGGATCGCGGCGAGGTCGTCGGGCCCGCGGGCGACATTGGCAAACTCCGATGACAGGTCCCGAGCGGCCTGCACCAGGCTGCCGCCGGCGCCGCCGTCGAGGGTCGCGATCCTGGCGTCGATGCCGTCGAATTCCGCCGCGCGCGCGGGGCTGCAAACGAACAGCGCCGGCTCGGCATCGTCGAGGAAATAACCGACCTCGGTGCGCGTGTAAGCGGTGTTGAGCGGCAGGAACACGGCGCCGGCGCGCACCGTCGCGAGGTAGAGCGCGATCGCGGCTACCGACTTGTCGACCTGCACCGCGATCCGGTCGCCGGGCTCGACCCCGTATTGTCGCAGCAGGTTGGCGAGTCGTCCGCTCAGGGCGACGACGTCGGCATAGGACCAGGATCGATTCCCCGGAACCAGCAGCAGCCGGCGCGAATCGGCTTCGCGCCCGGCAAGCAGGCCGTCGAACAGGTGGTTAGCGTCCATTACAGCACCGGCACCGGTTTACGACGCACCCCGCTCAGGGCGTTGGCGGCGATCGCGAGCATCAGCACGGCGCCACCGATCAGCGTGTAGGCGCTCGCGGTCTCGCCCAGGAACAGCCACACCCAGAAGGGCCCGAGCAACACCTCGGTCATCGACAGCAGTGCGAGTTCGGCGGCGGGCACCACGCGCGACCCGATCGTGTATACGGTCAGGCCGAGGCCGACCTGGAATACGCCCAGCGCCAAAGCGATCGCGATATCATTGGCCGGAATCGAAAAGCTGTAGCCCTTGACCAGGCACACCAGGGCCGCGGTGATCATGGCGAATATACCGGCCAGGAACACCGCCGGCAGCATGTCCTCGAGCTTGCCCCAGCGCAGCGCGACGGTGAATGCCGCGAATCCGAAGGCTGACAGGATGGCGCTGAGATTGCCCGCCAGGCGTCCCAGGGAAATTCCGTTGATCACCATGATGGCGATGCCGATCGTCGCCACGGTCATCGTGATCCAGGTCGCCCTGCGCACGCTCTCGCGCAGGATGATCCAGCCGAAAAAAGCCGCCAGGAATGGCGCCGACGCGAACAGGAACATGGCGTTGGCGACGGTCGTGGTCTGGATCGCGTAGATGCCGCCGGCGAAAGCCAGCACCAGCCCCATGCCGCCGACAACGCCGGCGATACCCGATTTGCGGATGGTCAACATGGGCCTGTGACCCGAGCGGAAGGTAATGATTACGATCAGGAAGGTCGCGAGCGCCGCGGAACGGTAAAGCAGGATCTGCCACACGTTGGCCTCGTCGATCAGGCGGATACCGAGCCCCATCGACGACCAGAATACGCCCGACATCAATACCAGCAGGACCCCGCTGACATAGCTAAGGCTTGGCGCTTCGATTTCTACTGCGAGGACTTTGGACATGCGCTGGCTTCACCGGCTTATCATTCTGGCGACCGAGATTAATCCATGGCGGCGGGATTGAAAAGCACAGATTAGCGTGGTTTTACAGCGGCGCCGGATCGACATAAACTCGTATTCCAGCAGGAGGACGCATGCAGCAAGGCGATCAATTCAACCAGGCGACCGTCGACTGGCGCAAACCCGGCGTCGCCATCGATGCCGCGGCGCGACCCGGTTTCGACGCGGCAAGCGAGGATATCGAGACTTTCAGGCGCGACGGTGTCGTGTTGCTGCGCGGCGCCAGCGTCGAATGGGTCGACACGCTGCGTCGGGGACTGCAACGCAACCTCGACGATCCGCTGCGTTACGCGTTTCCGTGCGAAAGCAATCCCCGCGGCGATCCGGGACGTTTCTTCGACAGCTACTGCAACTGGCAATTGATCCCGGAATACCTGGACTACGTTTCGCACTCCAGCGCGGCGTCGATCGCCGGCCAGTTCATGGACAGCGCGTACGCGCAGTTCTTCCACGAGCACGCCTTCATGAAGGCCCCCGGCACGCAGCGCGCGACGCCCTGGCACCAGGACCTGCCCTACTACTGCGTCGACGGTTTCAAAACCGCGAGCGTCTACGTTTCGCTGGACCCGGCAGAAGCCGATGTCGCGGTACAGTTCGTTCGAGGATCGCATCGCTGGGGGCGCCTGTTCTACCCGCGCGTTTTCGAAGACGGCAGCACTTTCAACGACGACCAGCCCGGCGCCGTGCTGGAGGCGGTGCCGGATATCGATGCGCAGCGGGATCGATACGATATCACCGACTTTTCGCTCGAACCGGGCGACACCATAGTTTTCGATTTTCGCAGCCTGCACGGTACCGGAAATGCCGAAGTGAAATCCATGCGGCGCGCGTTTTCGACGCGCTGGCTCGGCGACGACGTAAGCTTTTGCGAGCGCCCGGGAGAGACTTCACCGCCCTATGTCGATCACGGCATGCGCCACGGGGATAGAATGCGCGCCGACTGGTTCCCGATCCTGTGGCGCCGTAAAGACTAAACTTCCTTGCGCGCCTTCCACAGATCCCACGCGAAACGCAGCCTGACGCCGATGTCGAGGAAAGGCCTTGGCGGCAGCCTGTTCGGCGTACCGAGGCTTTCCATGTAGCCGATCAGTTCGTTGTCGATACCGCAGGCCATGTCCGCCGCGAGCATGCCGCCGGCGGTGCCCTTGGTAACCCCGACCGCGTTCTGGCACACCGAGGTATAAACATTGTCGGCCAGCCGCCCGAAACCGGGCGCGCCGTTTTGCGCGAGGCAGATGAAGCCGGTCCAGGTGTATTCCATGTCGACATCGGGCAGCATCGGGAAACGCTCGTCGAACAGCCGCTTGTGCACCTGCTTCATGTGGGCGCGATACGACTCGGCCTCGCGCATCTTCGGGTTGTGATAGATATTGTTGCGGATCAGGATGCGGTGATCGCTGGTGTAGCGCATCGTGATCGACGCGAAGGCGTTCGCCGGGGTCACGCCCCAGTTTTCCTCGCAGCCGAGCGCATCGCGTTCCGCCGCGGTCAGCTGGCGGCTGAGGCTGGCGTTGGCAGCCATCGGCAACAGTCTCTGCTCGAAGTAGCCGAAGCGGTCGGCGAAACCGTTGACACCGAGGATCATCTGCTCGGCGACGACCTGCCCCCGCGGCGTCGTCAGCGTAATTTCCGGTCCGAGGTCCAGCGACACTACCGGCGAGTTTTCATACAGGGTTACGTTCTCCGGCATGTTATCGGCGAGCCCGCGCACCAGCGCCGCCGGGTTCATCAGCCGGCAGCCCGGCGTGTATACGCCCGCGGCGAAGTGCGTGGTGCCGAGGCGCCCGTCGAGCTGCGCCTTGTCGACCCAGGTATAGGGTTCGTTCAGGGCATCGAGTTCCGTGGCGAAGGGCTCCAGCACCTCGTGCACCCCCTGCTCCGAAACCGCGCAGTGGTACTTGCCGGGCCGGGTCCAGTCGCAGTCGATGCCGTAGCGCTCGATCTGCGTTTCGTGGTAATCGATGGCGGCGCGCGCCAGCGCCATGTAACGATGCGAGCCGTCCAGTTCCTCCAGCGACGAGCCGACGTTATGCGGCAAGTCGATCGCGAAGCCCGAATTGCGCCCGGAGGCATTTTCGCCGACCTCGCCGGCATCGAGCAGGATCACTTTATCGTCGGGCCGGTTTTCGGCGAGACGACGCGTGGCCGCGAGCCCGGCGTAGCCGGCGCCGACGACGACCCAGCGCGCGCGCTGCGCGCCGGCGAGCGACGGCTTCGGCGTGCGCGGCCCGAGGATATGGCTCCAGCCGTTGGTATTGTCGTCCTGCGGCAGATGGTTAACGGAACGCGTGTTCAAGCATCAGCCCGGGTGCCAGTTGCGGAGATGGATCGCGAAATGCACCAGCGCCGATTGCACCTCGTGGATCAGCGTGGTTCCCTTTGGCAGCCAGATACTGTCTCTCGGTTTGAGGACATGCACCGCGTCGTCGGCATGCACCCGGAGCTCGCCCTCGAACACGGTCAATACCTCGTCGTAACGAATCGTCCACGGGATGCGGGCGTTGCTGAATCGACCCCAGCCGGTGCCGTGCTCGGAACCGTCCTTGCTGCCGCCGGTGTCGACGACCTGCGCCATGTCACCGAATTCGAAACGCGGCGCGAATTCGAGCGCGTCGAATCGCTTTACCCTGAGTTCAGCTTTTTGCGTGGCCATCGGCTATTGTTATTGCATTTAACATACAGAGATGTATATTCAACCATACATACTTGTATGGTGCAATAGATGTCGGATAACCGTTTGCTCAAGGCCGTTGCCGAACGCGGCTTCCAGAGCCAGGATCGCAAGCAGTTGCAGCGTTTCGACTGGCTGCAGCAGGCGCTGGAAACCTTTGTTTCCGAGGGCATCGACGCGGTGCGCATCACCCGGCTGGCCGACGACCTTGGCGTCACCCGCGGCAGTTTTTACTGGCATTTCGAGAACCGCAACGACCTCATCGAAGCGCTGGTAAGCTACTGGATAGACAAGAACACCGACGCCATCGTCAGGTCCGTCGACGGCGCGGCCAGCCTCGCCCAGGGCATTTTCAGGTTCTTCGAAACCTGCATCGATGCCGTCGCTTTCGATCCGCGACTGGACCTCGCGATTCGCGAATGGTCACGGCGTTCGCCGAAAATACGCCGCCTGGTCGATCGCGAAGACGCCGCGCGTATCGCCTCCCTGCAGGCATTTTTTACGCGTTTCGAATACCCGATGCCGGACGCGCTGGTGCGCGCACGCGTACTTTACTATTCGCAAATCGGCTTCTACGCGCTCGAAATCCAGGAGCCGCTGGCAACGCGTCTGGGCTACACCGAGGCGTATTTCGAATGCTTCACCGGGCGCAGGCTCGATCCCGGCGCGGCGACAGCGTTTTGCCGCCATATCATCGACACTTACGGAGGCAAGCTAACGTGAGCAGGAGAACCCGGCGCGGGCGGCACCATGGCGTCGCCGATACCTCGCATCAGCGCGTGGTCAATTACCGCAACCTCAGGAACCCACTGCTGCGCCAGCCCGTCCTCAGCGAGGACCGGCTCGAGGCGATCCACCAGACCGCGCTGCGCGTGATCCGCGAGCTTGGCATCAAGGTGCTCAACGCCGAGGCCAGGGAATATTTCAAAAAAGCGGGCGCCAGCGTCGACGAGACCTCGCTGCTGGTCCGCATCGAACCGGAACTGGTGGCGTCGGCGCTGGAGACCGCTCCCGGCGAATTCGTCATGCACGGCGCCGTGCCCGAAACCAGCGTCACGCTCGGAGGCGATAACGTCGCCTTCGTCTGCGTCGGCGGCGCGCCGCATATTTCCGATCTCGACCGCGGCAAACGCCCCGGTACGCTCGAGGATACGCGCAACATCATCAAGCTCAGCGAACACTTCGACGTGCTGCACATGCAGTCCCCGAATGTCGAATCGCAGGACATCCCGGTACACCTGCGCCATTACCAGGTCACCGCGGCCCAGCTGACCTTGAGCCGCAAACCATTTTTCATTTATGCGCGCGGCAGCGCCCAGGTCGAGGACGGCTTCGCGATGACGCGCATCGCACGTGGCCTGAGCCAGCCGGAATTCGAGGCCAGGCCGTGGTGCTACACGATCATCAATACCAACTCGCCGCGCCAGCTCGACGTGCCGATGTGCCAGGGCATCATCGACTTCGCCAGGGCCGGCCAGATGTCGGTGATCACACCGTTTACGCTGGCCGGCGCGATGGCACCGGTGACGATGCCCGGGGCGCTGGTGCTGCAGCACGCCGAGGCGCTGACCGGCATCGTTTTAGCGCAGCTGGTGCGCGCGGGTGCGCCGGTGGTTTACGGCTCCTTCACGTCGAATGTCGACATGAGATCGGGCTCCCCTGCTTTCGGTACGCCGGAATTCGTGCAGGCCGCGTTCGGCGCCGGCCAGCTGGCGCGTCATATCGGCCTGCCATGGCGCGGCTCGGCGGCGACCGCGTCCAACGCGCCCGACGAGCAGTCGGTTTACGAATTCCTGATGTCGGCCTGGGGCAGCATTCTCGGCGGCGTCAACATGATGGTGCACGCCGCCGGCTGGCTCGAGGGCGGGCTCACCGGGTCGATGGAAAAGTTCATTCTCGATGTCGAAATGCTGCAGACCTTTGCCGAGATTTTCAAACCCCTCGACAGCGGTGACGCCGAGCTCGCTTTCGAAGCGATCGCCAGCGTCAATCCCGGCGGTCACTTTTTCGGTTGCGATCACACCATGAGGCGTTACCAGACCGCTTTCTACGAACCGCTGGTTTCCGACTGGAGCAATTTCGGGCAGTGGACCGAGAACGGTAGCAAGACCGCGACCCAGCGCGCCAACCTGGTGTGGAAAAAGATCCTGGACGAATTCGAACCGCCGCCGCTGGAACAGGCGGTCGAACAGGAACTGCAGGCTTTTATCGAGCGGCGCAGCGCCGCGGGCGGCGCGCCCATCGACTGAACCAAGCGCTGGCAGACGGGGACTGGCTGGCGCAATCGGACAGCGTTGTCGAGATGCGCCCGGCGTTATTTATATAGCCCTTCCCGGTACATGTCGCTGCTCCAGCGCGCGTGAGCCAGCGCCGATACCGCCAGATCTTGCAGGTCATCGTTACTGCTCTGCGAGAATTCGCCGTCGACATAGCGACCCATCAGTGGCGGCAGGCCGGGCCTCAATACCACCAGCGATTCGCCATCGAGATAGGCCTGGTAAGTGTTGAACTGCATGATTGCCCGGCCGACATGATCCTTGCCTGCCCGGGTAAAATCGGTGCCGAGCATCGGCGTCTCGGCGTCGATCCCGGCGAGCCCGAGCAGGGTCGGCGGCAGGTCGATCTGGCTTGCCAGGTTATCGATCCGGCGCGGTTCGACACCGCCTCCGAGAATCAGCGCCGGAATATGAAATTCCTCGACCGGGAAGTAGCGGATATTGCGCTCGAGATGCTCCGGGTCCGGCTTGACGATAAACTCTGCGACCTTAAGATCGTGATCCGCGACCACGAGGAAAATCGTGTTGGCCCAGTATTCGGCCTGCCGGGCCCTGCCGAAAAACCGACCCAGCGCCTGGTCGGCGTAGCGCACCGCGTTGATGCGCGTCTTGACCGGCTCGGAGTAGTTATCGCCCCCCTCGACCGGAAAATCGAACGGTGAATGGTGGGAAGTCGATAACATCACCATGAGCTGCGGTTGCGCAGAATTCTGGCGCAGATCGGCGTCGATGCGCACGCGCACATCCTCGTCGGACGCGCCCCATGAGCCGACATAGCCCGGATCGACAAAATCCTTTTCCTCGACCACGCGATGGAATCCGTTGCCGAGGAAGAAACCCTTCATATTGTCGAAATGCGCGTTGCCGCCGTAATAGAACTGGCTGCGATAACCGTAGTTGCGCAACAAAGACGCCAGCGTAAAAAAGTTCGACTGCGAATTGGACAGCTTGACCACGCTTCTGCCCGGGGTCGGCAGAAACCCGGTGACAACCGCCTCTATGCCACGCACCGGGCGCATGCCGGTGGCATACATTCGCGTAAACCACCAGCCGTCGTCGGCGAGTTTGTTCAGGTTCGGCGTCAGGGCTTCGCCGCCGAGACGTTCGACGAATCTGGCGCCGAGGCTTTCCTCGAGAATGATGACGAGGTTTTTCCTGGCGGCGCCCGATTCCTGAACCTGCACCGGCCGATCCGCCGCCGGCCTGTGTTTCTCGAACTCCCTGCGCACGCGCGCGACCACCTCGTCGGCCGGGAGGTCTCCGTAAACCTGGCCCGCGATCGCTTCGTCCTTGAGTCGATAGGCGGCCTGTAAAACCGAGTACAGCGAATTGAGCGGCAGGTTATTGACCAGCGCGTCGTCGGTAAACGCCACGGTGCTGGGATTGATCGGGCGGTGATCGAGGC
>Ga0224512_10004429_pt1 | contig 11839 bp, 6 predicted proteins | sample SF_May12_sed_USG_4_FD_169103 | JGI IMG/M metagenome (GOLD analysis project Ga0224512, IMG submission 169103) | Sediment microbial communities from San Francisco Bay, California, United States - SF_May12_sed_USGS_13 | ecosystem: Environmental > Aquatic > Marine > Sediment | place: USA: California... | reverse complement strand
GCCGACACCTTCGGGATACGCGACGCCCGCACCATCATCGACGAAGTTGTCGGCGCCGTCGCCGACTGGAAACACTACGCCGACGAAGCTGGTGTAGACCGCGCCTACCGGGACCGCATCGCAACGACGCACCGCCTCATCTAGGCGTCGGCACTGGTTGGTGCCATCTGATGTGGGCTGCAGGCCATAGAATTGAGGTGCCGGCAGAGAGGTACCCAAAATGACGACGATGATCGGGACCAAAGTCAATCAGCTGATTGTTCCGCTCGACGGACGCGAAGCCAGCGTGCGAGCGGTCCCGGTCGCCGGGCGCATTGGCAGGCGACTGGGGCTGGGCTTGCGGCTATTCGTGACCGTTTCGGATGCCGATCCCGATATCGAGCCATGGATGCGATCAGTCGCCGACCGCCACCTCGCCGGCATGGAAGTGGCGACCGACGTGGCCATCGCCGACGATCCCGCGGCCGCCATCGTGGAGGTTGCGGGCGCTACCGGCATGGTGTGTATGGCCACTGCCGGATCGCTCCGTCCCCACCAAGGGCATGTCGGCTCGGTAGCCGAAGGAGTCACCCGGCAGTTGGGCAGACCAGTGATCCTCGTCGGCCCGCGGATGGAGGCAAGCCCTGGTGAGAACACGACAAGATTGATCGTCCCCGTCGACGGCTCACCGCTCTCCGAAGCAATCCTCCCCGTGGCTGGTGACCTGGCCCGGGCCTTCGATGTCCCCGCCTGGATCGTCACCGTGGTTTCTCCCAGCGTCGAAAGCGCCGCCCACATGGGGGTCGACGCCATATCGATCGGAGTCGGATACCTGCGCCGCCTGGCTCAGCAGATTCGCGACTCGCACGGCGTCGACGCTGAGTACGACGTCCTGCACCGGGACAACCCTGCGGAAGCCATAGTTGACTTCGCAGACGCCGACGGCACCGTTGTGATGAGCACGCACGGGCGAGCTGGGCTGAGCCGCCTCTTCGGCGGCAGCGTCGCCACCGGCGTGGTCGCCCATTCGCGCCGAGCCGTGATGGTGCTCCGCCCAACCGACGTCGACTGAGACCGGCTCCCGGAACTCGGCTAGGCCCGGAATCCACGTATCCCGGAGCAGATCGAATCGGTCAAACCTTGCTTGGCGTGGCTCGGTTCACTCGTTGCCGACTATGCAAGTGTCGTGATCAAAGAGGGCGAGATCCCCTAACCACGACCGCTCGGTGACTCCATCCGACCGAGATCAGCTCGTGGGCCTCGTAGACAGCCTTGATTTGAGGGTGGGGCGAACACAACATCACGCCTGCTGGTGAGCAGCTCGACGTGCTACGCGAGTTTGTCGGGCAACATGGCAGCTGAACCGACAACCGGGCCACACCGCCGGCGCTCGACAAGGGACCTCAGCCCAGCGCCACGCCCCCTCCTCGAAACGGAACGCCTGCCGCCGGTGTTTCCCGAGGTAATCGGCCCGTCGAGCGCTGCCGAATTCCTCTATCAGCCAGCACGCGCGGTCGGGTAGCTTCGAGGTGCCGGACTGTCGGCCCGCTACCAGGAGGCCAGCCAGTGACTCAGCCCGCCATCCTCGTCGATGACATCAGTTTCTCCTACGGCGACAACGAAGCCGTCAAAGGAATCAGCTTTGATGTGGCCCCAGGCGAGATCCTCGGTTTTCTGGGCCCCAACGGAGCCGGCAAGTCGACCACGATCAAGATCCTCACCGGGCAGCTCGCGCCGAAGTCGGGAAGGGCTCAGGTCCTCGGCGCCGATGTGACCACAGACGACCCGGCCATGCAGGCACAGATCGGCGTGTGTTTCGAGGAGAAGAATCTATACGAGTCGATGTCGGCCACCGAGAACCTGCGCTTTTTCGCCAGCCTCTTCGGGATCAGGGACCTCGACACTTATGACCTCTTGCAGCGAGTCGGACTGGCCGATCGTGCCAAGGAACGAGTCAGCAAATTCTCCAAAGGTATGCGGCAGCGGCTCATGATGGCCCGGACCCTCGTCAACACTCCCAAGGTGCTGTTCCTCGATGAACCGACCGACGGGCTCGACCCGGTGTCGTCGCAGGCGATTCGCAAGCTCATCCAACAGGAGGCCGACCGGGGCGCCGCCGTGCTGCTGACCACTCACGACATGTTCGAGGCAGACGAGCTCTCCGACCGGGTGGCATTTCTGAACGAGGGCAAGCTGTATGCGCTCGACACTCCGGAGAGCCTGAAGCTGGCGCACGGGAAACGCTCGGTGAAGGTCCGGGTCCGCGAGGCCGACGGCGTCAGGGAGCAGACGGTGTCGCTCGAAGACGCCACCGCCGGCGAGGAATTGAAGGCGGCCGTCGGGTCGGCCGGGCTGATGACGATCCACACCGAGGAAGCCACGCTGGAGAACATCTTCATCGAGATGACCGGCCGGGGGCTCGAAGGATGACGAGGCCGGTATCCCGGTCGGCAATCGTCTGGTCGATTGTTCGCAAGGACCTTGCCGAGTACGGGAGGGACAAGCTGTGGGCGTTCCTCACAGTGATGGTGCTGGTGGTGGTAGTGGTTCTCTTCTGGCTGCTGCCCGACGACGTCAATGAATCGATCTCGGTGGGAGTCTCCGGTCTCAACGATCCGAGCGCTTTGGCGACGCTCCAAGCCGCTGAGGAGGGCCTGCTACTGGTGCCCTTCGAGTCGGCCCAGGATCTCGAAGCTGTTGTGGCGGGCGACGCCGCAGCGTGGCACGGGGACGGATACACGATCGCCATTGCCAACGACGCGGCCGACGAGCCGCCCAATGGGGCGGAGAGGATATCCACTTCAATCGGCATTGCTTTCCCCGAAGACTTCTTCGCCACCACCGCGGCCGGCGGAAGCGCCGCGGTGACCGTCTACATCGATGCTGCCGTGCCGGATGAAGTCGAAACTGCCATGACCAGCCTCGTGCGCGAGCTTGCCTACGCCGCCGCCGGCGACGAACTGCCGGTCGACACGCTGGCAGCCGATCAGATCTTCGTGGTGCTCGGCGAGGACCGCGTCGGCAACCAGGCGTCAGCTCGCGACGGCTTCCGGCCCGTATTCGTTTTCCTGATCCTGCTCATGGAGATGTTCGTAATGGCTTCACTGATCGCCAAAGAGATCCACGACCGCACTGTGGTTGCGGTACTGGTGACCCCGGCGACGATTGGTGATGTGCTGGCGGCGAAGGGAATCGTCGGGGTGTTGAGTGGAATGGCCCAGGCCGTGATCGTCCTGATCGCGATCGACTCGCTCGCGCCGCAGCCGGCGTTGATCTTGATGCTGATGTTGCTCGGAGCGGTCATGGTTTCGGGAACGGCGATGCTCGCCGGATCGACCGGGAAGGACTTCATGAGCACCCTGTTCACCGGGATGTTGTACATGATCCCGCTGATGATCCCCGCCTTCGCGGCGCTGTTCCCAGGCACGGCGTCGGCGTGGGTCCAGGCAATGCCGTCCTATCCGCTGGTCCAGGGGCTGGTGAACGTCAGCACTTATGGCGACGGATGGGCAGAGACTCTTCCGGAGCTGGGAGTGCTGCTGGCATGGTGTGTCGGCCTCTTCGCCATCGGCTGGCTGGTCCTGAAGAGGAAGGTGCAAACGCTGTGAACCCGACCCGAATTCTCACTGTTCTGCGCAAGGACCTACAGCTGGGCCCGCGTTCTCCCATCTTCCTGTGGGTTCTCATGCTGCCGCTACTGATCACACTGGTCCTGCAGGTGACCTTCGGAAACCTGTTCGAGCCCGATCCCCGCCTCGGCGTAGTCGACCAGGGTGCTTCAACGGTCACCACCGCGGTGCAACAGATTGCCGGCATCGAGCTGACGATTCTGGATGATGTCGAAGAGCTCAAGACCAAGGTTGAGGCCAATGACCTGGATGCCGGCCTGGTGCTGCAAGCAGCCTTCGATGCCGACGTCAGGGCCGGAACCAAGCCGCCGCTCGAGTTCTACGTGGGCGGCGAGAGCCTTGCCTCGAACCGAATCATCCTGGCTGTGACGGCTATCGACCTCGTGCGCGAGGTCGAGGGTCGGCCGCCGCCGGTCGCCGTCAATGTGGTCGCCATTGGCGATGAGGGGCTCCCCATCTCGGTGCGTCTCGTGCCGTTCATCGTTATGTATGCGTTGCTCGTGGCGGCGGTCTTCCTCCCGTCCTTCAGCCTGGCCGATGAGCGGGAGAAGCGGACTCTGGCTGCACTCACCGTCACGCCGGTCAAACTCTCCGAGGTGGTGACCGCCAAGGGCATTCTCGGGTTTCTGCTGGCCGGGGCGATGGCGATAGTCACCCTGTGGTTCAACGGTGCGCTGACAGCACAGCCTCTGGCGCTGATCGTCGTCCTGATTGTGGCCAGCCTGCTACTCGTCGAAATAGGGCTGATCTACGGCACGGCTTCCAAGGACATCACCGGCGTCTTCACCCTGATCAAGGGAACCGGCTTCATACTGCTGGCACCGACGCTCTTCTACATCTTCACCAACTGGCCACAGTGGATCGCCAAACTGTTCCCCACCTACTGGGTGATCAACCCGCTTTACGAAGTGACGATCAACGACGCCGGGCTGGGCACCGTGTGGGCGGAGCTGGTAATCGCGCTCGGTGTCATCGCCTTGCTGGCAGCCGTTGTCGTGGCGTTCACTAGGCGGCTTCGATTCAAGCTCGCCATGACCTGAGTTCGTGTCACTCGCCTGGTCGCGGTGGATGGCGGTTAGGGCCACTCAGGAGAGCACGGGCGGACTCGGTGTCGGAGTGCAGCCTCGGTGCGGTATCTTGCGGACCGTGAGCAAGGACGAGTCCGCCCGGGGACCGAGCACATCCATCGAAGACATCATCGATCGCCTTGATGATGGCGGTAAGAACGAGCTTCTGGGGTCGTTCGCGCGGGCCTACCTGCGACGGATTCCCAACGAGTACCTGGCGGCGCACAGCGTCGAGAACTTTGTCGCCCATGTGCGCGGCATCTACGAGTTCGCAGACGCCCGCCAGGGCGACGAGGTCGCAGTGCGCGTCTTCAATCCGGAGGTGTCGACTCACGGTTACGAATTGCCCGGAGCTGTGATCGAGGTCGCCGCGCCTGACATGGCTTTTCTCGTTGACTCGGTTACGAACGAGATCGAAACACAAGGCTACGTGGTCACGCGAGTGCTCCACCCGGTCGTCGGCACTACCAGAGGCCCGGATGGCGCGATTAGCGCGGTTCTGCCTGTGCGAACCGCACGCTTGCGGGAATCGACCCAGCACTACGAGTTGGGGCGACGCCTCGACCCGAAGGCAGCAGAGGAGCTAAAGGCGGGCGTCGAGGGAGTTCTTCTCGATGTACGGCGCGCAGTAGCCGACTTCGAACCGATGCAGGGCGCCATCTATCGCATGATCAAGACGGCCCGCGCCGGAGCCAGCCGCTACAGCAAAGACGAGGTAGACGAAGCCGTGTCCTTCCTCGAGTGGCTGCTCGACCTCAACTTCGTTTTCCTGGGCTACCGGGAGTATCAAATCAGCGACGACGACGGCGAACGAATGCTCTCCGTTGTGCCCCATTCGGGTCTCGGGGTGCTGCGAGCCGACGGCGACTCGGCCTACGCTTCGCCGGTCCCCTTCTCGCAGCTGCCCCCGTCACTACAAGCCCGCTATGACACGGGTGACCTCTTGGTAGTCACCAAGACCAACTCGCCATCGCGGGTGCATCGGCGGGCCAAGATGGATTATGTCGGTGTCCGCCACGTCGCTCCGGATGGATCCGTCATCGGGGAAGCTCGCCTGATCGGATTGTTCACCACGAAGGCCTACATGGCGCCGGCGGACTCGATCCCTGAGCTCCGCCGCAAGCTGCAGCAGATCATCGAAGCTGAAGACCTCATCGAAGGCAGCCACATCTACAAAGAGGTGGTGCAGCTGTTCAACGGTTTCCCGACAGATGAGTTGTTCGCCACTCCAACCGAGGACGTGCGGCAGAGCATCGTTGGGATCATTCAGCTCCAAGAAGACCAACATATCCGACTGTTCGTCCGCCGCGACCTCCTGCAGCGCAATGTGTCGCTGCTGGTCGTCATGTCTCGCGACCGCTTCAACGCCCCGTTGCGCAAGGTGCTCCAGGAGCTGTTTCTCGACCGGTTTGGCGGCAAGTCCATCGACTACAAGCTGGCCTTGGGTGAGACGGACACCGCTCGGCTCCACTTCACTGTCTGGATCGCCGGTGATCAAGTGCCCGATGTCTCGATTCGGGAACTGGAAGCCGAAGTTGTCGCCGCCGCCCAGACATGGGAAGAGCGATTGCGCGAATCGTTGGTCGCCCGCCACGGAGATGAAATCGGTGCCGCTCTTCTAGAGGAGTGGGCGAGCCGGTTTCCTACCTACTACCGATCTTCTGTTCCCCTCGAGACCGCCGTCGGCGACATCGGCATGCTCGACAAGATGATCCAGGCCGGGGACGATCGGCCCGTCGTGGGAGTTCAGAACGAGCCCACCGGTGCCGAACCCCTCACCCGCCTTGCGGTGTATCGGGCCGACGGCAAGCTCGAGCTGTCGTCGATCATGCCGACGCTGGAGGCACTCGGCCTTCGGGTCGTTGAGGAGGTTCCGACCCGGCTCAAAGGTGGCAACAGGCAGATCTTCATCCATGATTTCGGCGTCCTGGACATCGACGGCGATCTCCTCGACCTCGACGATGTGGCTGACAGGGTGTCCACCACAGTCGCCGCGGTGCTCGCCGGAGAGGCGGAGTCGGACTCGTTGAACCGACTCATCATCTCGGCCGGCCTGGACCATGAAGAGGTGAGAATCCTCCGGGCGTATCGCGTTTATTGGCGGCGGGTGAGCCCCGGTTTCACGATGGAGTACGTCAACGACGCCTTCGCCGCCCACCCTGCGATCGCAGCCGACCTGTTCGACTTGTTTGCGATCCGCTTCGATCCCGATATCGATGATCGAGATGAGACCGCCATCCTGGCGCGGATTCATCTCCAGCTCGAAAGGGTTGCCAGCCTCGACGAGGACCGCATTTTGCGCGGATTCCTAGGGCTGATCATGGCAACCCAACGAACCAACGCCTACCGCAATGGCCGCGACAGGCTCGCCTTCAAATTCCGCTCCTCGCTGGTGCCGGCTATGCCCGAGCCGGCGCCGCTCTACGAGATCTTCATCTATGCCAAAGACGTCGAGGGGATTCATCTGCGGGGCGGGCCGATAGCTCGCGGTGGGATCCGCTGGTCGACCCGCAAGGAGGACTACCGCACCGAGGTGCTCGGTCTGATGAAGGCGCAGATGACGAAGAATGCCGTAATTGTGCCCACCGGCTCGAAGGGCGGCTTCGTGTTGCGACAGCCGCCCGCAGATGGCGCCGAGCAGCGTGAAGCAGTCCGTAACGGCTACATAACGTTCATCAGCGGGCTGCTCGACGTGACGGACAACCTCGTTGACGGCAAGGTTGTGCACCCCGATCGTGTGCGGGTCCACGATGGCGGCGATCCCTACTTGGTCGTAGCCGCCGACAAGGGAACCGCCACCTTCTCGGACGCCGCCAACCAGATCGCGGCGGACTACAACTTCTGGCTCGGCGATGCGTTTGCCAGTGGAGGTTCTGCCGGGTACGACCATAAGGCTCTTGCGATCACCGCCCGCGGCGCTTGGGAGTCGGTCAAGTGGCACTTCCGCGAGCTCGGACATGACGTAATGACAGAGCCATTCACCGTCGCCGGCGTTGGTGATATGTCGGGAGATGTCTTTGGCAACGGCATGTTGCTCTCCCCGATGATCAGGCTCGTCGCGGCATTCGATCACCGCAATGTCTTCATCGACCCCGATCCGGATCCGGCGGTGTCGTTTGCTGAACGCCGGCGGATGTTCGATCTGTCCCGATCGAGTTGGGAGGACTACGACGCATCTCTGATATCGGCCGGTGGCGGTGTGCATTCCCGCTCGGCAAAACGGATCGAGCTGTCCGACGAGGCCCGGCGCGTCCTAGCTGTCGACGCCCGGGAGCTGACTCCCGACGAGGTGATCCAAGCGATTTTGCGGGCGCCGGTCGACCTGCTCTGGAACGGTGGCATCGGGACGTACGTCAAGGCTTCCAGCGAAACCAATGAGCAGGTTGGAGACCGAGCCAATGACGCGCTCCGGGTCGACAGCGGCGAATTGCGGTGCAAGGTCGTCGGCGAGGGAGGCAACCTGGGGTTCACCCAACTCGCCCGCATCGAATTCGCCCTCAGCGGCGGCCGCGTCAACACAGACTTCATCGACAACTCCGGTGGCGTCCACTGCTCCGACAGGGAGGTCAACCTCAAGGTTCTCCTCGGCCTTGCGGAGGTGCGCGGCGACCTCACGCGACAGGAGCGAGACGTGCTTGTGGAAGAGGTGGTTGAGGATGTTGTCGAGGCGATCATCTACGACAACTTCTTGCAGGCACAGATCCTGGCTCAGGATGTTGCCCGATCGGCCCATCACATCGAGGCCTACGAAGAGCTCATGGCAGTGCTCGAAGCCGAGGGCCAGCTCGACCGAGCCATCGAAAACCTACCGAGCACCGACGATATGAATGAACGAGCCCGCACCCTCACGGGGATGACCGCCCCGGAGCTCTCAGTGCTGCTGGCCTACGCAAAAACCAGCCTGCGGCAATGGCTGCTGGACTCCGATCTACCCGATTGGAACGACTTCAGCAACGTCGCCGAGGAGTACTTTCCACAGAAGGTCGTGGCTCGCTTCGGCCATCTGATCCCGCACCATCCGCTGCGGCGAGAGTTGATAGCGACGGTTGTTGCCAACCGGGTAGTCAACTCTGGGGGAGTGACGTTCGTCACCCGTCTCATGGCCGAAACCGGGGCCGCCGCACAGCAGATAGTGCGCGCCTACCACATCGCTCGCGATGTGACCGATGCCCCCGAGAGATGGCGGGCCGTGGAGGCGCTCGTTGGTCAGGTTCCGGCCGAGCTGTCTCGCATACTGATGACCGGTATCGAAGATCTGGTCGAATCGGTGGCCCGCTGGTATCTGACCAATCCCACTACAGAATTCATGAGCACGGTCATCGCCCAGGCCAAGCCCGCCTTCGAAGAGCTGGCCACGACGATCGCTGAGATCGGCCACTCGCAATGGCGTACCGAGCGGGAGGCTGTCGTTGCCACCTGGACCGAACAGGGAGTTCCCCCCGCTGTCGCCCACCGCCAGGTGTACCAGGAGGAGCTGATCCACGCCCCGGACATCATTGAGGTGGCGCTGACCACCGATCGACCGGTGAGAGAAGTCGCCGACGTGTTCTTGCTGGTGGGTCCGGCGTTCGAGATCGACTGGCTCGAAGAACAGCTCGTGGGCCTGCCTGTGGGCAACCGCTGGCAACGGAGGGCCATCCAGACGGTTGACGACGATCTCGTGCTGCTGCGCCGCCAGCTCGCCGAGAGCATATTCGCCGAGGCCATCACCCACGATCCGCACAAGGCTCTGGAGCACTATCTGGTGGCTCGCACCCATGAACTGGGCCGGCTTACGCGATTTATGCGAACCCTTGCCGGGGACGGGGTAACGGATGTCGCGGCCGTGATCGTCGCCATTCGGCAGATACGCAACCTGGCGACGTAGCCGGATCTAGCAACGCGGGGACAATCGCCCTCTCCCCTGTCGCACCTGCCGGATCACGAGCAACATCGTCCACAACCGGCAAGTGCGTTCAGCCCAGGACGCTGAAAGACGAATCCCTGTTGATTTCTCGGTTGCGACTGTATGCGCCCATGTTCAGTTCCAGGCCGGTGTGGCGCTGGACAACACGAACCGGGTCGGCATCGTGATCGTGGCCGGCTTCGACGCGCCTAATCAGCTCGGCCATGCAATAGCCGGCGACCGGGGCATTCTTGAACTGGTTCCCGCTCGAGCCGATAGCCAGGTAGAACCCGTCGAGGTTCGTGCGGTCGTAGATGGGGATCCAGTCGTCGCTGACGTCGTACAGATCGACGATGCCTTTCTTCGTGTTCGGTATCCCCAACTGAGGGAGCCGTCTCGCCAGGCGGAACACCTGCGTGCGCCATTGGTCCTCGGTGATCTGGCGATCGAATACATCGGGATCGTCCACCCAGTCCTGGGGGTCACAGTCGGGATCCTGGCTCCCGAGCAGCACGTTGTTGCCGACTTCGGGCCGGAAGTAAGTACCCAGGTCGTCGTCGCTCACGAGGAATCCGTCATGCTCGAAGTCGAGGCCGTCCGGCGAGGCGAGATGATGAACCTCGTGGCGTAGCGCTCTCGTCTTGATGTTCATCGAATCGGCGACGCCGGCCATCTCGTTGACAACGAAGGAGTGGGGACCCGCCACGTTCACAACGATCGGCGCCTCTACAAAACCTCCGTCGTCGAGCTGAACGCCGGTGACACGGCCGGCTTCCTGGGAGATCGCTACGACCTCGGCGTTGAATCGGAACTCTGCTCCTACCGCCTCGGCGGCATTCTGCAGATTGTGTGTGGCGAGCTGCGGATCGGTGATGTAACCGGCCGCAGTGGTGTAGACGGCGCTGCGCAATTGCGCTCGAGGATCGTCGAAGAACCGCTCGTCGTCGGCTCGCTTCGGTGGCGCATGAACCCCGATATCGATGCCGGGGATCCGTTCCCGCAGCGTCGCAATATCCCAAATCTCGTATGGCACGCCAATCTCATCGAACAGTGGGAGGACCTTGTCCGAGTAGCGCTCGGGATCGCCCAGATAGACACCGCCGCACTCGAGGTACCTGGCCAGGCCCCGCGGGTCGTCAACCGCAAGGTACTCGGCCCAATTCCGCCAGTAGAACAGGCCTTCGTAGGCCATGGCCACGCCGGCCCACGTGGAGTAATGCGTGCGGATGATGGCGCAGGAGTTAGATGTCGATCCGTATCCGGCGGCCGGCAGCTTGTCGACGTTGAGGGTGCGATACCCGGCCTTGGATAGCTCGAACCCGATATTGGCGCCGATGATGCCGGCACCGATCACGATCACATCGAACCGCTCGTGTTCGGCCATGGACGAACAGTAACGGTGCCGGAGTCGCTCCGCATTGCCATTTCGGAGGGCCGGCCAATCCAGCGTCAACCAACCGGGATTATCTGAGCCGCGGGCTCGTGTAGGCGCGGCCGAGCGGAAACGGTGTCGCGCATACAATGTGGCAACGGAAGGATGTGCTGCAGGCCATGATCCCGGAGCGGGCCCGTGTCGTCATCGTCGGCGGCGGCGTCATAGGCTGCAGCGTCGCCTATCACTTGGCGCACCTTGGGTGGACCGACGTGGTGCTTCTGGAGCGTGATCGGCTGACGTCCGGCAGCACATGGCATGCCGCCGGGCTGATAGTGACCTTCGGATCCACGTCGGAAACGTCTACCGAGATGCGGACCTACACCCGTGACCTGTACGGCCGCCTCGAGGCCGAAACGGGGCTAGCGACGGGATTCAATCCGGTTGGATTCATCGAGCTGGCCACCGAATCGGATCGCCTCGAGGAATATCGGCGGGTGGCCGCCTTCAACCGGCACATGGGCATCGACGTCCACGAGATCTCGGCGGCCGAGGTGGCCGATCGTTTTCCGCTGGCTCGCACCGACGACGTGCTGGCCGGCTTCCTGGTTGCCGACGACGGAAAGGCCAACCCGGTGGACGTCACGATGTCGCTCGCCAAAGGCGCCCGCCAGCTGGGAGTCACTGTCGTCGAAGGAGCGACCGTTACCGGTTTCAACCACAAGAGCGGCGCCGTCAGCGGGGTCCGCACCGACCGCGGCGACATCGAGGCGGAATACGTGGTGAATTGTGCCGGGATGTGGGCCCGCCAACTGGGCGACAAAGCCGGAGTGAACATCCCGCTGCAGGCAGCCGAGCACTACTACCTGATCACGGAGGAGATCGAGGGGATCTCGAAGTTGTGGCC
>Ga0224512_10004428_pt1 | contig 11839 bp, 10 predicted proteins | sample SF_May12_sed_USG_4_FD_169103 | JGI IMG/M metagenome (GOLD analysis project Ga0224512, IMG submission 169103) | Sediment microbial communities from San Francisco Bay, California, United States - SF_May12_sed_USGS_13 | ecosystem: Environmental > Aquatic > Marine > Sediment | place: USA... | reverse complement strand
GGGAGTTCACCAGAGTCGACTTACCGCTGCCGGTGGAGCCGATCACCACCGCCAGCAGCGGGGCTTCGAGGTCACGCAAACGGGGAAGGAGGTATTCCCGAATGGTCCAGGCCAAATCAACCCGCAGCGCCTCGCGCTTGGGTTGCTCGACCGCCGGTAGATCGAACGAGGTCGACTCGACTTCCTCGACGAGAGCATCAAGGGACGCCCCCAGAGCCGCAGATGGTGATACGCCCGTTGCCATGGGGGTGGATTGTCCCACATGCCAAATACCCAAACCTGTCACACCCTCCCGATACATTGACCTCATGGCACAGATAGGCATCAACGGAACGACCGTGACGATCGATGATCTGGCGGTTGACGATGGGGTCCTGGCCGAGCTGCTGAGCGCCCAACCTGTCGAACGGCGGTCCGAAATGGTGCGGCGGGTGCTCGAGGTCGGCGCCCGGGGTTTGCTGACGATGGGCTTGGGCATCGATATTGCCGAGGTCGACGCCCGGGTGCGTCGCTCGGTCGACGAAGTGACGACAGAAGCCCGGCTGCAGGTCGAGCAAGTCCTGGTCGCCGCCCGGCAATCTTTCGGCGAACATTTCGACCCGGACCTCCGATCATCGATGGTCGGCCGAGCCCTCGACGAATTCACTCAGTGGCGAGACGGGTTCCTACGCAGTTTCAACCCCGACTTCACCGACAGCCACACCGCCCGGTTCTTGAGTCAGGTCAACGAGCTGCTGGGTCCGGACGGTATGCTCGAAGCGCGCATGCGGGGCATGCTGGATCCCGACGCAGATGGATCGGCCCTGGCAAGGCTCTCCAAATCGATCGACGAACGTTTTGGAGAGTTGCGCGATCTGCTCATGCGCGAACGCGGCAAACAAACCGAATCCGATCGCGGCACCCGCAAAGGCTTCGATTATGAAGGCGCCCGCGAGGAAGCGCTCCGCGAGACGGTACGAAGCTCCGGGTGTGTCGTCGAGCGAACAGGACGGGTCAAGGGCGATCTGGGCGCCGAGACCCTGGTCGGCGACTTCGTCGTGGTGCTGGCCTCCGGCCGTCGCCTCGTCATCGAGGCAAAGAACACGGCCCGCATCACCTTGACCGGCAAGGACGGGATCCTCGAAGAATTGGACCGTGCCATGGCCAATCGCTCGGCTGATTTTGCGATCTGCGTATCGGCCCGCGATGCCTTCCCCAAGGAAGTTGGACCGCTCGGGGTGTACGGCGATCGGATCCTGATCGTGGACGAAGGCGACGGCACCATGGTGGCCGTAGCTTTGCGACTAGCTGAGATGATGCTCGAAAAGAGCGCCGACCGTAAGACCGCGGATATCGACCGCGGATTCGTCCAGGATCGCATGCAGCGGCTCCGCCAACTCGCCCAGCTGTTCACGAACAACCGCCGTTCGCTCACCGATATCAAGACCTCGGTCGAGCAAGTGCATGGCTCTCTCGAGCAGATCCGTGCCGAGCTGTTGTTCCTGGTCGACGAGATCAGCCACGAGATTGATCGCTCTTCTACCGAAGAACCGGCGGCTGTGGTGCATCTCCGCTCGGAAGCCGGCTAGTGGTCGGTCAGACCAAATCGAACGACAATCCGGGCTCCTCCCCCGGCTGATCGACCGATTTCGAGATCCCCGCCGCTGGCCGCGGCGGTTCGTTGCACGATGTCGAGGCCCAGACCGGTCGACCCGGAGGAACTGGCTCCTCGCTCGACGACGCCGGGATCAGAGAGCCCGCCTCCCCGATCCTCGACGGTGAGAACGATATATGCATCGGCGCGGCTGAGGAAGACGGAATAGGGAGTTCCCTCCGGTGTGTGGGCCAGCACATTGCCGAGCAGAGCGTCGAGGGCGGCGGCGATATCTCCGGAATGGGCGCCGGTGCGAAGCGGCCCGGGGTCAATATGGCTCGACCATTGCCGACCTTGATCCTCCGCAAGGGCACCCCAGAATCCGAGCCGGTCTCGGACTATCTCAGCAACATCAGCTACGACTCCAGGACCTTCCCGCACCGGCCGGCGCGCCTCATGAATGATGTGGTCAACGGTCCGTTCCAAATCGTCGAGGTCTTCGGCCAGCCGGACGGCCACGTCTGGATCGATCACCGCTCCAGCGTCGAGTCGTAGCGCGGTGAGCGGCGTGCGCAGACGATGGGACAGATCGGCTACTGATTCCCTCTCCTCCGCTATCAGGTTGCGAATTCGCGATCCGAGCCGATTGAAGGCGAGGCCGACCTCGACCACTTCGGGTGGTCCGGCTGGATCGACACTGACGTCCAGGTCGCCCTCACCCATCCGATGAGCCGCCGCTGAGAGGACCTGAACCGGCTCCACGATCGATCTTGCCAAACGGTCGGCGACCAACGCCGCCAACCCGACCAGGGCGAACCCCAGCGCTGCCAATATCGCCCACGCCGCACCGACGTTTCGGGTCAGCTCGTCGTCTGTCACGTACACCCGCACCACGGCGGCGGAAGTTTCATCCGTCAGAAACACGGGAACAAAGATTGCCTCTCCGCCTGCAACCTCCTGGCGGAACGCTTCACCGCCGGAAGCCCTCGCAAACCCGTCGTCGAACGGGACATCGACTCCCAGCATGGTTCCATCCGGCAACGCCACCGACAACCGGGCGTCGTTCGGCAGCAGACCTGAGCCAACCAGCACCCTCGCTCCCTCGGCCCCGGCCTCCGGCAGGACCACGCTCAGCGCTTGCGCCTGCGTCTGCGCGTCTCGTTCTGCCACAACCAGGACGCGGTCTCTGGCCAGGGACCGCACCAAACCGGCCAGCGGGATGACAAAAGCGAGCACCACCATCGCCGTAACGGCCGCGGAAACCAGAGCAAGCCTGCGCCTCACGACGGGGGAGCGGTCAGCTTCACCCCGACTCCGCGCACCGTGTGCAAGTAGACGGGTTCGGCCGCTGATTCGCCCAACTTCCTCCGCACCCACGAAAGGTGCACGTCGACCGTCTTGTCCGCTCCGCCGTAGGGTTGGCGCCAAACCTCTGCCAGCAACTCCCGCTTGCCGATCACCGTGCCGGCCCGTTCGGCCAGATACAGGAGTAGATCGAATTCCCGGCGGGTCAGTTCGAGGTCACGATCGGAGAGTTTCGCTTCCCTGGCCTCGGGATCGATGGTCAGCTCACCCACCTCGATCGTTCCCCTGAGAGGGTCTGCTGCGCCCCGCCGGAGCACTGCTCGGATCCGTGCCTCGAGTTGCTCGGCAGAGAAGGGCTTCACCACGTAGTCGTCGGCTCCGGCATCGAGCACTCTCACGATTTCGGTTTCGTCGTCGCGGGCCGTCGCCACTATGACCGGGACTGCACTCACGGATCTGATCATCTTGAGGACTTCCCGCCCGTCAACATCCGGCAGACCCAGATCGAGGATCACCACATCGGGGGATTTGGCGATGACCGCTTCGAGCCCGCCAAGGCCCGTGCCGGCGGACTCAACGTCGTAGCCCCGCTCGGCCAAGCGCCGCGCCAGGGACTCGCGGATTCTCTGTTCATCCTCAATGATCAGCACTGCGGCCATGGCGACACGATAACGTCGGGACGGCAGATCGACCCACAGAATCAACGAGTTTAGGACAGCCTTAACCATCGCTTAGGCTCGCCGGCGGGTTCCCTGTTCCATACTGGGAGCATGAGAAAACGCCGGATCGGTCTCTTGATCGCCTGGGTAGCCGCAACGGCCCTTGCAACGGTGCTGGCCTCGCAAGCGGTGGCGCTGGTGCGCGACCAGGTCACCGATCGCCCCTCGCGGGTGGCTACGACGCTTGCTTTGGACACGACGACGTCGACGGCGCTTCCGTTGACGACCACCAATCCGACCCCTCCTCCTGCCCCAACCACCACCACGGACCCGGAGCCAACCAACACGACCTCTGGGGCCACCACCTCCAGCACCCAACCGCAAACCACGACGACTTCGACGCCTCCCACAACGTCGACGACGACCCGGGCTGATCAGGAACAGACTTTCTACCTGACCGGGGGTTGGGCGACCGTACGATGCGCCGGCAACGTGGTAGAACTCACCACCTACGCCCCTAATCCGGGCTACAAGGTAGATATCGAGTCGGCCGGGCCCAACAAGGTCGAAATCAAGTTCGAAGAAGCGGGCGGCGAACACGAGTCCAAACTCGACGTGCGCTGCAAAGGCGGCGTGCTCAACCCCAAGGTCGAGGAGCACGAGGACGACTGAGGAAGTTAGCTATCCGCTATCCGCCCCTTCATACCCCCAATTTGGTGGCGGCTCTCCCCTCTGCGCAAGAATCGAGGATGCCGCAGAATCTGCACCAGGGACCGCCCCGCCGTTCAATTCCTCGGCCTGCCTCCCAGGCCGCACGAAGTTCTCCGACCATGTCTGCCACTTGCCCGGCGGTCGTTGCAACGAGACCGGAGTTCGGGCGTTCGGTCACTCGTTCGCCGGTCCTTACCGACACCGCCTCGACCATCTGCGGCATTTCGTGCTTCTCCAGAACCCACAGCAATGCGTAGAAATGGAGCTGATCGACGACGTCTCCCAGTTCCCCGGTCTTCCAGTCGACCAACCGGACCCCCCGGTCCCCCATGAATACGGCATCGATCGATCCAACCAGGGTGACTCCTTCGGCCGGCTCCACTATGAGAGCTACCTCGGCTCCAACAAAACCTTCAGAAGGCATTTTCTTGAAGCGGTCGTAGATCGCCCCAACCTCATCGATCACCTTGCCGAGTTCACTCGGTTTGAGTCCGAGCTCCCCCAGTTTGTAGTTGAGGATCGATCCACCGATTTCGGCTCGACAGACCTGGCCGAAATCCTGTGCGTCGATCGGGGCGCCGCTCAGGTGTCGGGCGAAGAGGCGATGGGCCAACCCCCCTGAGAAAGCGGCCCTGCTTTCCGGGCCCCAGGCACCCTGCAGACGGGCCAATGCGCTATCCGGGCACTGCCGGTACGAAACAAACATGGAGGCGGAGACTCGTACCGGTTCTCCTGGATCGATGGCGGGGAATTCGAGCACGCCCCGATGGTATCGATCGGTTAGTCGTTTGGCCTGTAACGGCTACAATGGCCTTCCTGCTGGGGCTGTAGATCATCATGTCACGAAACCTTCGTTTGTCTCTTTACGCGCTCGCCGCAATTGCGGCTCTGGTTGTGTTCGTATTCGGGGCATTTGGGATCGACCGGGCGTTGCACGCCGATGAAGTACTCCGCAACGTGTTCGTAGGCGAGGTTGACCTCTCGGGAATGAAGGTGGACGAGGCGAACGCCGCGCTGCAGGCTTTTGAGGACGAGCTGGTCACGACCCCGGCCTCATTCGAACTCAACGGCGCCACCTTGACGCTCGATCCTGAAACGGTGGGCTTCTTCGTCGATGAGCCCTCCGCCGCCGAATCCGCGCTGGCGGTCGGTCGGTCTGGCTCAATCTTCAACCAATTCGACTGGTGGAGGACCCACCTCTTCACCAACGAAATCCTGGAATTGCCGGTGGGCCTCGATCCGGAAGCCTTTGCAGCCTTGGCGAAAGGATGGTCAAAGGACCATATTTCTGATCCTCCCTTCGATGGAGCCATCATCATCGATGGGGTCACTCCGGTCGCCGAGTACCCGCGGCCCGGACGCCGGGTGGCCGTCGATGACGCCGCGACAACGGTTCTGGAGTCCCTGTCCACAAGGGATCGGGCGCCGGCGGCGCTGAAAATCACCGTAGCCGAGCCGGCTCTCACCGATGACGATGTCGATGCGGCCCTCCGTACTGCGGAAAAGATGCTCTCAGGCCCGGTAGTACTCTCTCGCCTGGATCCTCCCATCGCCGTCACCTTCGCTGTGGAGGACCTGGCGGGAGCGCTGATCAGTGAGTTGATCACCAACTCCGAGCCACGACTGGAAGTCGGGTTCGAACCGGAGAGAGTAGAGGCCATCATCGCGCCCCTGCGGCCCGATTTGGAACAACCGCCGGTCGACGCATCATTCGAGTTCAACGACGACTACACGGTGTCGGTGGTGCCGGGCCAGCCGGGCACCCTCATTGACCCGATCCTGGCAACCGCGGTGCTTGAAGGTGCCGCCCTGGGCCAATCACGCCAGGGGGAACTGCCCTTCCAGGATGGGGCGGAGCCGGAGTTCACCACAGAGGATGCCGAGGCGTTGGACATCAAACACCTGGTCTCTCGCTTCACGACTTACCACGGTTGCTGCGAAAGCAGAGTCGAGAACATCCAATTGTTCGCAGACCTCGTCGACGGCACTCTCGTGAAACCAGGGGAAACGGTCTCCCTCAACGAACTGGTCGGAGAACGGACCTTGGAACGAGGATTCAAACCGGCCGGAACCATCATCCGGGGCAAGATCGTCGACACGGTCGGTGGGGGCGTCAGCCAATTTGCTACGACCTTCTTCAATGCGGTGTTCTGGGGTGGCTATGAGGACATCACCCACACTGCGCACAGCTATTACTTCTCGCGATACCCGGAGGGTATCGAAGCCACCATCTCGTGGCCCGCCCCGAACCTGGAATTCCGGAACAATCGCGATTCAGCCGTTCTCATCCGTACGTCGCATACGGACACGTCGATCACGGTCAGCTTCTACGGGAACAACGGCGGCCGCATCGTAATCGGCGAGCAGAGCGGCGGCATCACTCGTCTGACCGTGCCCTCGGAGGGTGACGGCACCGGATACGTCGTCGAGGCAAATGTCTCAGGTCGGTACTCATACACAGATCCGGCCGTCGAGTACACGGCCAACGCGACACTCGACCCCGAAGAGGAAAAGGTCATCGAAAGCGGCCGGCAGGGCTGGACCGTGACCGTGACCCGAACCGTGACTTACCCGGATCGGACCGTCGACGAAGAGTCATGGCCGGTCCGGTATCGAGCGCAACCCCGCGAGGTCGAGGTTCATCCCTGCATGCTTCCGACCGGTCACCCGGATTACGTCGAGGAGTGCCCGGTGGTCGAAACCACTACTACCACCGAAGGCAGCACGACGTCCACGGACACCACGACTACAACCGGGGGCTAGTCCCCGGCCTATTCTGTAAGGGCGCCCCGGTTCTCTTCATAGAAGATGAAGAAATTACGAATGATCTCGGCCGACCGGCCTACAACCTCATCGCTCCAACCGCCGGTTCGCCGGACTGTTACTTGATTCGACAACACGAAAACGTGGTCGATGGCCGCGTCTGCGGCGAAGAGAGCAACAGCCAACCGGGCAGATGTGGTCGTCTCGCCTCGAGCGGCAGCAGCGGAACCAAAACCGCGACCGTCCTGGCCGGTCATGGTCCGATCCGTGTCGAACAGGGCTACCTCACCGAGTACGACACTCTTGACCTCGATCGTCTGACCCATGGTGCGAACTCCCCGGTTCTGGTACCGACCGGACTTTAGTGCCCGTCGGGGGCGTCGAGGGTGGCTTCGCCGATGGTATGCAGCTTCATGAGATTGGTGGATGCCTGCTGATTGGGTGGGATTCCTGCAACCATCACCACTCCCTCGTTGATGGAGCAGGTGTCCATCCGGATGAGAGCCTCTTCAGCAGCGGCGATCATCGTATCGGTGTGGTCGAGACGATCGAAGTTGTTGGGAATCACGCCCCAATAAAGAGCCATCCGGCGCAGAGTTGCCGGTTCCGGAGTGAACGCCATGATTTGGGCCGCCGGACGGTACTTCGAAAGGTACAGGGCGGTATTGCCCGATTCCGTGAAAGCAACAATGGTCTCCAGGCCGAGATCGGAGGCTGCTTCTACGGCCGCTTTCGTCGTTGCAGAAGCGAAGGTGAGATGCTGTGCCATGAACGCGGCGCTGGCTTCCTGCCTAGACGCCGGCGATTTCTCGGCCTCCCGGCAGATGGTGTCCATGGCGGCCACCGTCTTCACCGGGTACTTCCCGATGGCCGTCTCTCCGCTCAACATCACCGCGTCCGTACCGTTGAGCACGGCGTTGGTGACATCGGTGACCTCGGCGCGGGTCGGACGTATCGAGGCGGTCATCGACTCGAGCATCTCCGTGGCCGTGATCGAAACGAGACCCGTACGGTTGGTTCTGGCGAGAATATCGCGCTGTACGGCGGGGATGGTCTCGAGAGGCAGTTGTACGCCGAGATCGCCGCGGGCCACCATGATGCCCTGGGCAACGGCCATGATCGCGTCGAGGTTCTGATAGGCAGCAGCCAGTTCGATCTTGGCGATGATGGGCGTCGAGCCACCCGCCAGTTCCGCCACCTCTTCAACTTCGGCGGCCGACTGAACAAACGACGCAGCGACGAAGTCGACCCCCAGTTTCCTTCCAAAATCCAGGTCTACGCGATCCTTGTCGGTAACAGCACCCACTCGAAGCTTCGACCGGGGGAACGCAACGCCCTTGCGGTCTGACAGGACACCCGGCTGAATCGCTACGGCGATCAGCCCCTCTTCATCCCTAGAGCGAACCTCGAGGCGCAGCAAACCGTCGGCCAGCACGATCAGGTCGCCGGTGTCGACATCTTCGAGCAGATAGTCGTAGTCGATGAGAATCTCACCAGGCTCAGCCTGCCCGTCGCCGCGACAAACCCGGACCTCGTCGCCCGGGTTCAACTCGAAGACACCGCCGGCAAAAGTTCCGGTCCGGATTTTGGGTCCCTGGATGTCCTGGAGCAGGGCGACTGGCCGTTTGGCAGCGGCCGAAGCTTTCCTAACCCATCCTGCATACCGGCGATGATCCTCGTGTGTGCCGTGTGAGAAGTTGAGCCGGGCGACGTCCATACCGGCGTCCACCATGGAAGCGACGATGACGGACGAAGAAATGGCCGGGCCCATGGTGGCGATGATCTTGGTGTGGCGGGTCACAACGACCAGGGTAGGCAGTACGCCCGATCCGCACCAGGATCCCCGGGGCGCCATGTTTCGTGGCCGGGTCCGTATTCTGTGTCCATGGCCAGCGACGAAACGACCGTAGAAATCGCCGATCGATCCGTCCGCATCACCAGTCCCGACAAGGTGATGTTTCCAGATCAGGGTTGGACCAAGCTCGACGTTGTCAACCACTACCTCATGTGCGCCGCGGGAGCGCTACGGGGTGTTCGCAATCGACCGAGCCTCTTGAAACGCTGGAACGGCGGGGTGACCCAAAGCCCTTTGTTCGTGAAGCGACCCAAGGGTGCCCGGAATCTCGTGGATGTCACGTTCCCATCGGCGCGCCCCGGGCAGATGTTCGCGCCCGTCGACGAGAGCGACATCATCTGGATGGCGCAGATGAACTGTCTCGATCTGAACCCCTGGAACGCCCGGGCGGATGACTTGCTCCACCCGGATGAGCTCCGGGTCGATCTCGACCCGACTGAAGGTCACGATTTCGAAGCTGCCCGGGAGGTTGCGTTCTCAGTCAAAGCAGTTCTCGACGAACTCGGACTGGTCGCATGGCCCAAAACATCGGGCAACCGCGGAATCCACATCTACGTCCGGTTGCAGCGCGAATGGGATTTCTATCAAGTGCGGAGGGCGGCATTGGCGTTGGCCAGAGAGGTTGAGCGTCGCCACGAGCTCGCTACCACCGCCTGGTGGAAGGAAGAGCGGGACGGTGTCTTCATCGACTTCAACCAGAACGCCTGGGACAAGACGATTGCCAGTGCCTACAGCGTTCGGCAGACCGGCTTCGTTTCAACCCCTTTCACGTGGGATGAGCTCGACGATATCGATCACCGCGCCATGGATCTCATGACCTTTCGGGATCGATGGGCAGCGGTTGGCGACCTGACCGAAGGAATCGACGAGGCGGCCGGACGCTTGGAAGGATTGCTCGACATGGTGGCCGCCGACGAAGCCCGAGGTATCGGAGACGCTCCCTGGCCCCCGCACTACCCGAAAATGCCCGGCGAACCGCCCCGCGTCCAACCCTCCAAGATGCGCAAGGAGAACTGGGAATAGGGTCGGGCTACGCCCGACCGTACTTCGTACTATGCACCCGAGCGCAGCGAGGGGGATGGGGTTTCACGCCTTGCCGCGGGACCGGCTGGCTGCCGCCTGACCCTCCCCTGTCTCGCCCTCCGGGCGAGCCTTCCCTTCCCTTCCAGGAGGGGAAAGCCGGCCAGTACAAAGCCGGCCAATACAAGGTACCAAGTACCAAGTACGCCTCCGGAGGCCGCTACTAGCCAACCACGGCCCCGAACCCGGCGCCTTCCGGTCGCACCAGCTGATCCATCGTGCACTCTTCCGGCGTCTTGTCGGTCCGCCACCGCTCGAAACGGGTGGCGTGGCGGAAGCGGCCCTTTTCGAGCTGGTCGTAGCTGACCTGGACGACCACCCCCGGTTCGACCGGGATCCACGAGAGGTCTTTTCCGGCCGACCATCTACTCTCCTGGCCGGGAACCCGCACGTAGTCGCCACCCCCAAAGCTGACATCAGACCGGATCTGCTCTAGTTGCTGGAGAATCGCCACCCGGTCCTGATCGCTGAATCCGGAGCAGTGCCCGATGAAGTGCAACTCACCGTCGTCGTTGTAGAGACCGAGCAGAATCGACCCGACCTTCTCTCCGTCCTTGTGGACCCGGTAGCCTCCAACGACGCAGTCGGCATCCCGCCGGTGTTTCCACTTCACCCACTCGCGTTTGTCTTCCTTGTAGGTGCCGTCGGTCTGTTTGCAGATGATTCCGTCGCAACCGGCTCCTTCGTAGTCGGTGAACCAGTGAGTGGCTTCAGCGAGGTCCGTGGTCGCCGGAGTGAGGTGCCACGGGTGGGCCAGACCGTCGAGCAGAGTCTCCAACCGCCGGCGCCGCTCCGCGTACGGGACATCTCGAAGATCCTCTCCCCCGTCGGCTAACAAGTCGAAAGCGACCAGTTCGGCAGGCGTGTCCTCTGCCAGCATCGCAACTCTCGAGGCAGCCGGATGGATCCGCAGCTGCAATGCATCGAAGTCGGTCACGTCGTCCACGACGACAACCACCTCGCCGTCCACGACCGTCCCGGCAGGGAGCTGGTCGAGCGCCGGACCGAGCTCCGGGAAATACCGCAGCAGTGGCTTGCCGTTCCGGCTGTCGAGCCGTTCATCGGGCCCGGCCCAGGCGAGCGCCCGGAAACCATCCCATTTCGGCTCGTAAGCCCATCCAGGCGGTTCGGGGGGAGTCTCCCGCACCCGGGCCTTCATCGGTTTGAGTGGAGGCACAAAAGGAAAAGCCGTCACCCTCAGATCCTAGGAAGAGCGGGTAGGACTTCACGGGCAAAGCGTTCCAACCCCGCAGTGTCGTAAGCGGCTTCCGAAAAAAAGACAATCCCGTACGACATGCCGGCCTCGATCCAGGGGCGGAACCTGGCGACGAGCTGTTCAGGAGTACCGGCAAACTCCCGAAACAGACTCTCAACCCGTTCCAGTCGATCCGCTGTAACGAAAGGCCGATAGTGGTCCTTGATCCACGAGATCCGATCCTCGACCTCAGCCTCCGTCTCCTCGCACACGACGTTGAAGTTGCTGGAGCGAACGATATCGTCAAACTCGGTTCCCACGTCTTCGCAATGTCCCCTCAAGATCGCCGATTTGTGCACGAACTCCTCGACGGAAGTGGCGAAGTTCGTGTAGGAGGCGTACCTGGCCGCTACGTTCAGGGTGAGCTGCTCTCCCCCGCCGGCGATCCAGAAGGGGATGTGGGGCTCCTGTGCGGGTTTCGGCTGACAGATCGCTCCCTTGAGCTTGTAGTACTTGCCCTCGTAGGTGACTTCATCCTGGGTCCACATGCGCTGCATGATCTCGACGCCTTCACGCAACATGCCGATTCGCGCCGACGGTTTGGGGAACTCGTAGCCGTAGCCGTCGTACTCGTGCTCGTACCAGCCTGCCCCGATGCCCATCTCCAGCCGTCCACCCGAGATAACATCGATCGACGA
>Ga0224512_10004427_pt1 | contig 11840 bp, 9 predicted proteins | sample SF_May12_sed_USG_4_FD_169103 | JGI IMG/M metagenome (GOLD analysis project Ga0224512, IMG submission 169103) | Sediment microbial communities from San Francisco Bay, California, United States - SF_May12_sed_USGS_13 | ecosystem: Environmental > Aquatic > Marine > Sediment | place: USA: California... | reverse complement strand
TGGAAGGTCTCTCGAGCCAGCTCGACCCCCATGTCAGGGTAATCGCCCAGGTCCATGGCCTCGAACAGGTCGAGCAGTTCACGAATCTCTGGTCGTAGCACCCCACCAGCCTTCACCGAAACAGGTCCACCGTCAACGTCGAACCTCATCACCACGATGGGCAACGCCTGGCCGGCGTGTCGACCACCGGAACGGCACGGCGGACCTGGCCCGCGCCGCCGACCGGTTGGTTGCCGCTCGACCACCTACGGCATCGGCCAAGCCGCCCGGGTCGATTGCTACAGCTCGTAGGGATTACGGCGGCGCTCGAGCGGATGAGGTAGCGGGCCGCGGCCGACGCCGCCGGTGTTGTCCCACTGCAGCGGGTCGCCGGAGCGGTTGATGTTTCGGCTTCCGAAGTCGGTGGTCCGGATCAGAAGACCGATGACCACACCGAAGACGAAACCGCCGACGTGGGCCATCCAGGCCACGCCACTGTTGGCTCCGGTGAAGAACTGGGAGACGAACCAGAACGCGAGGAACCATTTGGCGCTGACGTCCCGGAGCACGAAGACGATCAGGGTCCGGATGGGGGCGTTGGGGAACCACACGAGGTAGGCCCCCATGACAGCGGCGATGGCTCCGGATGCGCCCACCACCGGCACCGTGCTCGAAGGTTGAACGAGAAAGTGGGCGATGGTGGCCACCACCCCGCCGGCCAGATAGAAGATCAGATACCTCAGGTGACCCAGTCGATCCTCGATGTTGTTGCCGAAGATCCACAGCGACCACATGTTGCCCAGCAGGTGCAGGATGCTGCCGTGAAGGAACATCGAGGTGAAGGCGCCGAGATAGACGATCTTGGATGGGAAGGCCGACTCGGTGGTGTCGTCGACGACACAGGCCTCGGAATTGCCACGGTTGAAGGTGGCATCGATCTCCTCGATGCTCAGGGGATCACCGGTTCGCAGCTCACAGGGGATGGCGGCGTACTCCAGGTTGAAGTCAATGGCCTGGGTCTCATCGACCACGCCCTGCTGGGGCCCGAAGTAGATCAGCACACAGGCGGCGATGATGGCGAAGGTGATGAACGGGGAGATCCGTGTTGGGTTCTCGTCCCTCAGCGGAATCATCGCCTCATCTCACTTTCCCCATCTCACGCTCCCCGTGGTCCGGACGCCGGACCGGCTCGGCTCCGATTCGAGCCAGCAGGCCACGGTCTACGAATCGGTTATGCAGCCGTGGCTGGCGTCGGCCACGTTCTTGATGTACTTCCAGAGGGCACCGCTGGTCGCCTTGAACGGCGGCGCGGTCCAGGCATTGGCTCGAGCCGCCAGTTCCTCGGCGCTCACGTCAACGGTGATGGTGTGGTCCTCGTCGTCGATGGTGATGATGTCGCCGTCCTTGACCAGGGCGATCGGTCCACCATCCTGGGCTTCGGGCACCACGTGGCCGATGATGAAACCGTGGCTGCCGCCGGAGAACCGGCCATCGGTGATGAGAGCCACGTCGTCAAGGAAACCGGCCCCGGCCAGAGCGCTGGTCGGAGTCAACATCTCCGGCATACCCGGACCACCTTTGGGACCCTCGTAGCGGATGACGATGACGTCGCCGGACTGGACGCGGCGCTGCTCGAGGCCCACCAGCATGTCCTCCTCGGAATCGAACACCCGGGCCGGACCGCTGAACCGCAAGCCTTCCTTGCCGGTGATCTTGCCCACGGCACCTCCGGGAGCCAGGTTGCCCCGCAGGATGCTGATGTGACCCCGTGACTTCACCGAGGCAGCCAGCTTGGCCACGATCACCTGGTCCTCGTCCAGATCGGGTACGTCACTCAGGTTCTCGCCAATGGTTTTGCCGGTCACCGTCATCTGCGAACCGTCGAGGAGACCTTCGGCCAACAGGTATTTCATCACCCCGGGCACGCCGCCGACTTCGTGGAGTTCCTCCATGACGTACTGGCCCGACGGCTTGAGATCGGCCAGAAGGGGCACCCGGTTGGCGGTGTCGAGCCATTCGTCGATGGTCAGCTCGAGGTCGAAGGCCCGGGCCATGGCAATGAGGTGCAGCACGGCATTGGTCGAACCGCCGAGGGCCATGGTCATGACCATGGCGTTCTCCAACGAGGCCCGGGTCACGATCTTGCGGGGGGTGAGATCGAGCTCGAGCAGGTTCCGGACGGCCCGGCCGGCTCGGACACATTCATCGATCTTGTCCCCGTGGGCCGCCGGTGTCGACGATGAGAACGGTAGCGACAGACCCATGGCCTCGATGGCGGTGGCCATGGTGTTGGCGGTGTACATACCGCCACAGGCTCCATAGGACGGGCAGGCGTTGGCCACGATGGCCAGGCGGTCCTCCTCGGTGATGGTGCCGGCCAGCCTCTGACCATAACTCTGGAAGGCCGACACCACATCGAGCTTCTCCTCCCTGCCGCCGATGACAGCACAGCCGGGGGCGATGGTTCCGCCGTAGACCATGATGGCCGGCCGGTCGAGACGACCCATGGCCATCACCACGCCGGGCATGTTCTTGTCACAGCCGGGCAGGGTGACCAGGGCGTCGTACCACTGGGCGGCCATGACGGTCTCGATCGAGTCGGCGATGAGGTCGCGGCTCTGCAGCGAATACGACATGCCGTCGGTACCCATGGATATCCCGTCGGAAACCCCTATGGTATTGAACCGCATGCCGACCAGGTCGACATCGGTCACTCCCTGCTTGACGTGATCGGCCAGGTCGCCCAGGTGCATGTTGCACGGGTTTCCCTCATACCAGCACGAGGCGATGCCGACCTGAGCCTTCTGCAGATCCTCAGTGCTCAGCCCGGTGGCATAAAGCATGGCCTGCGACGCCCCCTGGCTCGGAGGCTGGGTGATTCGGGACGAAAAACGGTTCAAGGCACCGGTGTCGGCGCCGGCCGCGGTGGAATCGGATTTGCCGGTCATGGCTGTGAACATAGCGGGATCGACAGGGGGATTGGTAGATTTGCCCGGCCTGTAACCGACGATTTCACGGGATTGGACGGTTCTTGTATCTGTGCCCTTGGCCCAATGGCCGGTACGCTACGAAGAACGATGTCACCAGAGCTTGCGAGCGGTCCTCTTTCCCATTGGCCTCGGCCCCTTTGTTTCGTTCTTTCCGGCGGTGGGTCCTATGGTGCGGTCCAGGTCGGGATGATCCGCGCCCTGTCCGAGTTGGGAATCGCCCCCGACATGATCATCGGCTCCTCGGTTGGAGCTCTCAACGGGGCCGTCCTGGCCGCCGACCCCGACAACGCCGCCAACCGACTGGCCCAGATCTGGGAGTCGATGACGCCGAAGTCGATCTTCGGGGTCGACTCCAAGCTCGGGGCAGCCTGGACGTTGGCCCGCGACGGCTTTGCCGGGAAGGGTTCCGCCCTGTGTTCCTCGGATGCTCTTGAGCAGCTCATCATCTCCAACATCACGGTTGACCGGATCGAGGAGCTCCCCGTGGAGACGATGGTCGTTGCCACCGATCTCCTGGCCGGCCGGCCAAAGCTCTTCCGCCAGGGTCCACTGGCTCGAGCCCTGCTGGCCAGCGCCTCGATTCCCGGCATCTTCGCGCCGGTGAAGATCGACAGTGTGTTCTGTGTCGACGGTGGGGTCACCGCCAACGTTCCCATTCGACAGGCCCTGGCCGCCGGAGCCCGGAGCGTGGTGGTGCTCGACGCCAGCCCGGCCGGCACTCCCGGCTTTGTACCCCGCAATCCGCTCGAGGCCTTCGTCCAGGCTTCGATGATCATGGTCCGTTCACAACAGGCCGGCGCCACCGACGACCTGGCCAACAAACACCCGATCATGCGGCTCCCCCAGCCAACGCCACCGGCCCTGAGCGTGGTCGACTTCGGCCAGAGCCGTGAGCTGATCGATGTCGGCTTCACCACCACCAAGACCTTCCTCGGCGACTTCGCCGAGCTGGCCGGCCCCGTCTCCGACTCCCAGTCGGCCTGAGCCGGCTCGGGCCGCCGTGGCCGGTCTAATCGACGACCGGCAACCGTGAGCTGGCCCGCGTGGTCAGGCTGATCCGGGCCGGAGCCCTCTTGTGTTTCGGCACCGAGTGTTCCCAGTGATGTTGGGTCGCCCCGCCCATGACCAGAAGATCACCGGTGTGCAGGGGCCAGGTGGTGGATGTCTTTCGCTGACCGGTAAGGGAACGATCCCGCATGACAAACATGCGGGGACCGCCAAGACTGATGATGGCGACCAGTGGGTCGACCTTGCTCTGCCCGATGCGGTCGGCGTGCCAGGCCACACCGTCGTCACCGTCCCGGTAGAAATTGCAGAACAAACCGGAGAAGCGGCGCTGATAGTACTGCTCCAGCACCTCGATTGCCTCACCAACCACCGGAGGGACTCGGCCGTCGTCGAGCTCGAGCCGAGTGGTGAGCCGGGGTTCGTCCATCCACTTCCCGTACATGAGGCGCCGACCCTGCTCCCAGACGAACCGGGCGGCCACCAGATCGAACAGGGCGTCGGCACCGAGGATCAGACGGTCGACCCGATCGACCCAGCAGCACGGATCGAGCCGATGGCGCACGAAATGGGGGTTGGGGTTGACGATCGGATCAGAGCTCTCGTTGGGCACTTGCCCGAAGAGACTGAGCGGACGGGGGGCGCATCGGTCGGTGGTTCCTTTACCCTGCGCTGACGCGATGCCGGCATCGATGAGTTCGGCAGTCACACTCCCACTCTAATCGAACTTTTGTTCGAGCACCACAGAACTCCGAAATCACCGGGGAAACTGGCAAGACCGTCTCCCCTTTTCCGACCGGACCCAATCTGAGACGATGGTGGCGTGAACGATCACGGACAATCGAAGCCCGGCCAGCCAGAACCTGGACAATCGACCGTCGGCCGATCAGAGCATCGCCACTCGGAGCCCGGGCCGTCAGGGCCGCAACCGAGGGCCCGGGCCGCCCTCACCGAGGATCAGTTGCAGACACTGGGCCAGGACGGCGTCCTGGTGGTGACCGATCGCTTCAGCCGGGATGAAGTCGATACCATCAACGCCGCCTTGGCCGAATTGATCGAGGAAGTGGTTCCGGCCAATATCCGGGAGAAGTCGAGTGGTGCGGTGAGGACGGCTATGGGCCTACACCTTCGACACCGGGTGTTCGAACGGCTGGTCAGAGACATACGTCTTATCGAACCGGCCAACCAGCTTCTGGGTGAGCCGTTCTACGTCCAGCAGGTGAAGGTCAACATCAAGGACGCGTTCGTCGGCGAACAGTGGCAGTGGCACCACGACTTCGGCACCCACCACAACGAGGACGGGGTGCCGGAACCGCTCGCCCTCAACATGCACATCTTCCTCGACGAGGTGACCGAGTACAACGGCCCCCTGATGTTCGTGCGAGGCTCCCACCGAGACGGGCCACCACCGTCGACCCTCGACTCCACCACAACCAGCTTCGACCTTTGGACCGTCGGGGCCGACGTGGTCGGCCCGCTGGCCGAGCGTGGCGGCTTCATCTGCCCCAAGGGACCTCCCGGAACGATGCTGATCTTCGGCGATGCCATCGTCCACGGCTCGCCCCCCAACATGTCGCCGTGGCCCCGCCGGATCTTCTCCCTGATCGTGAATCCGATCTCGAACCGCCAGCGCCATCTGAAACGAGCCGATCACTTCCACCACCGCGACTTCAGCCCGCTGACCCCCAGCGTTCCCGCCTGACCAGCGACAACTCGGCCGCCGCCCCACCTCCGGCCGCTGCTCATCTACCAGCGACCACCGGTCCGGGCGTTACCGCTGGGGCACGAAAGCGACAAACAGGGCGCTGGCCTCCACCAACGGAGTCTCGTCGGGACCGAGAATGGCGCCCGACACCCGAACAGTGCGAGACCGAGCCGTCTCGGCGGCCGCTCTGACCAGAAAAGGACCGCCGCTCAACAACACCGGTCTCCGAAACCGCAGATCGAGACGGCCGGTCACGACCCGTTGGCCAAGAGCGGCCGAGCCGGTTCGAGCCAGAACATGATCGAGCACGGTGGCGGCCAGCCCGCCGTGCAACCAGCCCTCGTTGCCCCGATGCTCGGGGAGCGGCTGAAACCGGGCCGCCCCCAGCCATCGACCGCTGCCATCGAACGCCACCTCCACGTTGGGATGGAGGGCGCCGAACAGTCGTATGGCCTCTTCGCTCAGACCGACGACCCCTGTCGGCCACCGGCGAAGAGGGTGGCGAAGTAGGCGATGGATGTGGCCGCTGCGGCCACATAGGTGAAGGCGGCTGCGGTCAGCACCTTCCTGGTTCCATCCTCCTGCTCGGGGTCGGTGAACCCAAGCTCCCGCAGGTTCTGCATGGCCCGCTTACTGGCGTTGAACTCCACCGGCAGGGTGGCCAGTTGGAAGATCACCATGCCGGCCAGAAGGAAAGCCCCGACCCGTAACACTGTCCCGCTACCCAGGAACAACCCGGCCATCAGAACAAAAGGTCCAAGCCTCGACCCGAGAGCGGCCAGGGGAACCAGGAAACGACGAAGCCGCATGCGGATGTCGTTGCTGGCGTCCTGCATGGCATGTCCGGCTTCGTGAGCCGACACCGCCACCGCGGCCACCGAGGATTCGCCGAAGTTGGAGGCCGACAGCCGCAGAATGTCACGCTGGGGATCGTAATGGTCGGTCAACCGGCCCTCGACCGGCTCGATTCGAACGTGGTTGATGCCATTACTGCGAAGGATGGCGGCCGCAACCTGGGCCCCGGTGATGCCGTGGGTGTGGGGCACCTGGCTCCACGTGACGTAGGTGGCCTTCAACCATCGTTTGACCAACCACGATCCGAGAAAGGCGACCCCGGCGATGATGTATACCGTTGTCGTGCTCACCGCTTGTCCTTTCGCTTCGCCCGCCCGTCGAACCGACCGGTGCCCGCCAAGTGTAGTTACTCCCGACGTTTGCGACCCGCCGTGCCGTTCGCCCCTACCCTGGGTGGGGATGGCCCGGCTTGGAGTATTTCCCGGTTCGTTCAATCCGCCGACGATTGCCCACCTGGCCATCGCCGAGGAGGTCAGGCGCCGGTACCGGCTCGACCGGCTCGACCTGGTGATCAGCCAACGGACCTTGGCCAAGGAACACGTCGAACACCCTCTGTTTCACCATCGCCTCGAGGTTCTCCACCAGACCGTCGCCCGGTACGACTGGCTGAGGGTGGAGGTGACCGATCGTCAGCTGCTGGCCGACATCGCCGAGGGCTACGACGTCGTGGTGATGGGAGCCGACAAGTGGTGGCAGATTCATGAACTCAGGTGGTACGAGTCGGTCGAGCATCGCAACCGGGCCCTGGCCCAACTTCCTCCAGTGGCCGTTTTTCCCCGCCACGGCTTCGCCGATCCGCCCGGGATCACCCTGACGCTCATCGACGATGGGTCCCACCGCTCGGTTTCGTCGACCCGGGCTCGGGCCGGGGAGCTGGAGCTGATGACCGAGGCGGCCCGGGAGTTCGCTCGCCGCACCGGGGCCTGGATCGACCGCGAGCGCTATGAGTCATGGCTCGGCCGGACCCGGAACCACCGGCCGTCTACCGGTCGATGATCCCCCGCCGGCTCGCTCAGTGGACCGGCCCGACGACTCAATCCTGATCGATCCGATCGGGAATATCGGTGGTCGGGGCATGGTTGAACTCTCTGCAATCAGTATTGTTACATGTATTACATGTAATCACTGCAACTCCGATACGGCTCACCACCGGGCCCCGGCCCGGAGCCGCTTGATTTCAGAAGGGCTCAACCAGGACAACACCATGCCTGCCACTGATCTTCCCAACTCCGATCCAGAAACCGTGGACACCACCGCCACCGAAACCTCCGTCGCCTTCCCCGTACTGCCCATTCCCGACGGAGTCATCTTCCCGGAAATGGTGGTGACCGTGACCCTGCAGTCACCCGAGGCCCTCAAGGTACTCGATACGGTGATGGCCGAGCAGCAGTCGAACCCCGACGCCGGCCCGGCCGTCGTCCTGCTCGTTTCCAAGACCGACAACAAGTTCGCCAAGGTCGGTGTGACGGCCACCGTCGAGGGTCGGGACACCCTTCCCGACGGCACACCAGTGGTGACCCTGCGAGCCCATCATCGGGCGGTTGTCGGATCCGGCGTTATCGGCCGGACCGGCGGATTGTGGGTCCAGGCCGAGGTGATCCGGGATCCCCATCTGACCACGGCCGATGGGTCCGAGGCGATCGAGGCCACCCGGGCCCTGGCCGTCGAGTACCGGGCGGTGGCCAAGGCCCTGCTCGAACGGGTGGGCGGAGGCCGGGCCATCGGCGCCATCCCCAAGGTCGACAAGCCCGGTCCGCTGGCCGACTCGATCGCCTACTGGCCCGAACTGTCCCATGAGCAGAAACTGAAGCTGCTGGAGACCGTCCAGATTGATGAACGGCTGCGCCTGGCCACCACCTGGGCCAAGGCCGCCCTGGCCGAAATCGACGTGCGCCGCGATATCGAAGGCAAGGTCAACGAGGGTCTGGAGGAGAACCAGCGGGAGGCCATCCTGCGCCGCCAACTGGCCGCCATCCAGTCCGAGCTGGGCGAGGGTGACGGTGACGGCATCGCCGACTATCGGGCCAAGCTGGCCGCCCTGACCGTCGAGGGGGCCGAGCTGCTACCGGAGGCCACCGCCGAGCACATTGAGCGGGAGATCAACCGGCTGGAACGGATCGGCAACGAGTCGATGGAGTCGAACTGGATCCGGACCTGGCTCGACACGGTCTTCGACATTCCCTGGGCCAACAGCGCCTCCGAGCGCATCGAGTTGACCGCCGCCCGCACCATCCTCGACGAGGACCATACCGGACTGGACGAGGTCAAGGAACGCCTGATCGAGTACCTGGCCGTCCGTCAACTGAAGGCGTCGAGGGCGGCGATGCGAACAGACGACGAACAGCCGGCCGGCGATGGTGAGACCACCCCGTCGCCCCAGCGGGGCCGGCGGCGAGGCGGGGCCATCCTGGCCCTGGTCGGACCTCCCGGTGTCGGCAAGACCTCCTTGGGGGAGTCGGTGGCCCGCTCGCTTGGCCGTTCGTTCGTTCGCCTCGCTCTGGGCGGGGTGCGGGACGAGGCCGAGATCCGGGGCCACCGACGCACCTATGTCGGGGCCAGGGCCGGACGGCTGGTCAACGCCCTGGTCGAGGCCGGAAGCATGAACCCGGTCGTGCTGCTGGATGAGATCGACAAGGTCTCGGGAGGCTGGAACGGTGACCCGTCGGCCGCCCTGCTGGAGGTGCTCGACCCGGCCCAGAACCACTCGTTCCGGGATCACTACCTCGAGTTCGAGCTCGACCTGTCCGACGTCGTCTTCATCGCCACCGCCAATACTCTCGACACCATTCCCGCTCCCCTGCTGGATCGACTGGAGGTGATCTCGGTCGACGGCTACACCACCGCCGAGAAGGTCACCATCGGTCGGGATCACCTGCTCCCCCGCCTGATCGAGCGTAACGGGCTGGAGCCCGGGGAGCTGGTCATCGACGACGAGGCTCTGACCTCGGTGGCCGCCGACTACACCCGGGAGGCCGGGGTCCGTCAACTGGAGCGACAGCTGGACAAGATCGTCCGCAAGGCTGCGGTCAGGATCAGCGACGCCGAGGGATCCGAGGAGACCCCGACGGTGACGGTGACCGTCGACGATCTGTCGGACCTGCTGGGCAAGCCCATCCCCCGGGAGGAAACCGCCGATCGGATCGACCGTCCCGGCATCGCCACCGGACTGGCCGTGACCGGCGCCGGCGGCGACGTGCTGTTCGTGGAGACCGCCCTGGTGGAAGGCAGCGGCGACCCCATTCTCACCGGTCAGCTCGGTGACGTGATGAAGGAGTCGGCCTCGATCGTGCGGTCGCTGGTGGCGATTCAGCTCGAGGCCGAGGGCAAATCCATGCCGACCGACCGACGAATCCACGTTCACTTCCCGGCCGGAGCGGTACCCAAGGACGGGCCATCGGCCGGTATCACCATGACCACCGCCCTGGTCAGCCTCTTGACCGGACGTCAGGTACGAGCCGACGTGGCCATGACCGGTGAGATCACCCTCCAGGGCAAGGTCCTGCCTATCGGCGGGGTCAAGCAGAAGGTGCTGGCCGCCCACCGGGCCGGGATCAAGACGGTCCTGTTGCCAATCGGCAACGGACGCGATCTCGACGACATACCTGACGACGTCCGGGACCTGATCGACATCAAACTGGTCGCCACCATCGACGACGTTCTGACCGAGGCTCTGGAGCCGGCGGCCTAGGCCCACGTTTCCCGGGGCCCACGGTAGCTTCCGGCCCGGGGGAAAGTTCACCCTGAGATTCGGCCGGGCTTGCGATGACGGCAATACTGGAGTGTCGCCGATCCCGTCCGGGGCATCGCCGATTCGGCTTGCCCGATTGACAGGCGGTCGACACCCCAGACCTCGATTGGAGCGCAGTCAATGACAGCACTGGAAGGCTCAATTCTCGGCAACGCAGTACTGCGGCGGGAAGACCCGTCGCTACTCACCGGCGAGGACAAGTTCTACGACGACCTGGCCGTCGAGGGACTGGGCTACGTCCACTTTGTGCGCTCACCCTTCGCCCACGCCACGCTCGGTTCGATCGACACCTCCGAAGCCGAAGGTATGGACGGCGTCATCGGCGTGTGGACGGCCGACACCCTCGACATGAGTTCGGTTCAAGGCTTCGCCATGTTCCCTGACACCTTGAACCGTCCGCCGCTGGCCACAGGCAAGGTTCGTTTCGTCGGAGACATCATTGCCGTGGTGGTGGCCGATTCCCGGGGCGCCGCCGCCGATGCCGCCGAGGTGGTCTTCGCCGACTACGAACCACTGCCGGTTGTCGTCGACATCGAGAAGGCCCTCGAGGACGGAGCGCCGGTTCTGTTCGAGGATTATGGCTCGAACCTGATCTTCGAGACCGCGATCGGCGCCGAGGAGGATCCATTGGAGGGAGCCGAGCACATCACCGAGGGCCGAATCGTCAGCCAACGACTGGCCGGCGTGCCGATGGAGCCAAACGGCTGCCTGGCCATACCCGAAGGCGACCACCTCACCGTCTGGATTCCCAGCCAGGACCCCGTTGCCGTCCGTGACGCCATCGTCGGCTACCTCGGTATCGACCCCGCCAATCTCCGGGTGGCCGCTCCTGCCGTCGGCGGTGGATTCGGCTCCAAGATCGGTGCCTACGTCGAGCACTTCATCACCGCCCGGCTGGCCCGGGAGCTGAACCGCCCGCTCAAATGGACCGAAGTACGTTCGGAGAGCATGGTGTCGATGGCCCATGGCCGGGCCATGGTGATGTGCGGAAGGTTGGGGCTGACCAGCGACGGGATCATCACCGGTTTCGACGCCGACGTCGTGGCCGACGCCGGCGCCTATCCCGCCATCGGCGCCTTCCTCACCGTGTTCACCCAGACCATGATTCAGGGCGTCTACCGGATCCCGAAGCTCCGCTACCACGCTCGTTCGGCCGCCACCAACACCACCTTTACCGCCGCCTATCGTGGGGCCGGGCGTCCGGAGGCAACCCAGCTACTGGAGCGGATGATGGATCTGGCCGCCGACGACCTCGGCATCGATCCGGCCGAAATCCGCCGTCGGAATTTCCTGCACCCCGACGACTTCCCGCTCACCACCCATGGCGGGGCCAACTACGACAACGGTGAGTACGAAAAGGCCCTCAACGCCGCTCTGGAAGCGGCCGACTATCAGGGCCTGCTGGCCGAACAGGCGGCCCGGCGGGAGTCGGGTGACACCAAGCAGCTTGGTGTCGGCCTGTGCGCCTACGTCGAGGTAACCGCCCCCGCCGGCCTGCATGTGGAGTACGGTGCGGTTGAGATCAACGATGACGGTTCGGTCACCGCTCGGGTCGGAA
>Ga0224512_10004426_pt1 | contig 11841 bp, 14 predicted proteins | sample SF_May12_sed_USG_4_FD_169103 | JGI IMG/M metagenome (GOLD analysis project Ga0224512, IMG submission 169103) | Sediment microbial communities from San Francisco Bay, California, United States - SF_May12_sed_USGS_13 | ecosystem: Environmental > Aquatic > Marine > Sediment | place: USA... | reverse complement strand
AGGCTCAGTGTTAGCTAGCTCCCGCAAAACTCCCGCAAAATTCTAGATCCGAAAAATGCAGTCTGTAAGTTGTTGAATTTGGTGGGTCGTGAAGGATTCGAACCTTCGACCATCGGATTAAAAGTCCGGTGCTCTACCAACTGAGCTAACGACCCATTGTCTGACTGCCGGTCACAATGACCGCCCCGAACGGGACGGTCGCATCATACAGGGCTGCGCTGAAATGGCAAGTCCTTTGGCGGCAAGTCATTGTTTTTAGAGAGCAATCCCGAAGGATACGATCCCTCATATTGAGATTGCTTCGCTCGCAATAACGACGATGGTTAAACCTTGTCCAGCCTGCGCAGGCCGTCGGGCAGCAGGTGAAGGTCAGCCAATGCAGCGACCAACGCCTTGCCGAAGCTGGCCTCCTCATACACCATCTTGTAGTACTCGACCTTCATGGTCAGGATGCTGCCGAGCACAATGGCAACGAAGGTGAGGAAGGAACCGGCTGCCAGGGTGGAGATACCGGTGACGGCCTGGCCGATGGTGCAACCGAGGGCCAGCACGCCACCAACACCCATCAGGATGGCGCCCACCAGGTGGTTGATGAAATCGCCCGGGGAACTGAACCACTCAAAGCGAAAACGGCGGCTCAGCAGCGACCATAACAGCGAGCCGGCGACCACGCCGAGGAAGGCCATCACACCGAAGGTCAGCAGGGCCCTGTCAAAGCCGCCCGCGGCATACCCCACGGTCTGCCCCATGGGGCTGATGAAGGTGAACGACTGCGGACTCAATGGGCGGCCCTGGGCGGGCTTGCCCGCATCCGACTCGGCGAGCATGTCCCACTCCGCGTAGTAGTCGCCCAGTGAATACAGCTCACCATCGGCGTCAATCTGCACGTTGCTGGTCACGTACCAGGCCGCCAGCACGGCGAGCCCCACCACCAGTCCGCCAAGGATGTTGTCGAAGCTGCCACGGAACTCGGCGGATTTGAACACGTACACCAGCAGCAACAGGCCGAGGATGGCGCCGATAACCAGGCGCGCCATATTGGCGGAGCCGGCCGCCACCAGTGATCCCAGGTCCTGCCCGGTTTTGAGGTCGATGGCCAGGGGCCGGATCCAGTCATAGAACAGCACGGTAAACAGGGTCTGGTCGCTGCCCGGGAAGGGATTGATCATGAAGTAGGCGGTCACGCCGATCACCAGCATCACCATGATGGACTTGAGGTTGCCGCCGCCGATGCGGACCAGGCACTTGATTCCGCAGCCGCCGGACAGGGTCATGCCAATGCCGAACATCAGCCCGCCGAGCAGGTTCTCGGGCCAGATAAACTGGCCGCTGCGGTAGGGCGGGAAGGCCTGGCCGGGCGCCGCCAGCCCGAGGTACTCGAGCACCGCCACGCCGACCACGGCCACGGCAATCGCCAGCATCCAGGAGCGGAAGCGGCCCTGGTCGCCCATGTTCACCATGTCGGATACGGCGCCAATGGTGCAGAAGTTGGTCTTGTTCACCACGGCGCCCATCACCAGCGCCAGGCCAAAGGTGGCCCACAGAAAGAACGTCTGGGCTGCAATAAAGCTCTCGAAGGTCACGCCTGTCCCCCACCTTATGGCCGGATAACTGTTGAATTATTAGTAGATCGTGGCAGTGTAGCGAATCACTATTCAGCCTGCCAGTGACGGGCGGTAGCGCGTCGGGTCGGCAACGCCGGCGACATGAAAGCCATCTGCACGCAGCCGGCAGGCGTCGCACAAACCGCAGGCACGGCCCTCGGCATCCGCAGCATAACAGGACACCGTCAGGGCGTAATCCACACCCAGCTCCATGCCCTTGCGGATGATTCCGGCCTTGCTGAGATGTATCAGCGGCGCATGGATGTGGAACTCGCCACCCTCCACCCCGCCGCGGGTCGCCAGCTGTGCCAGTCTCTCGAATGCCTGTATATATTCAGGCCGGCAGTCCGGGTAGCCCGAATAGTCAACGGCATTGACGCCGATAAAGATATCCCAGGCACCCAGCACCTCGGCCCAGCCGAGCGCCAGTGACAGGAACACCGTGTTGCGGGCCGGCACGTAGGTAACCGGGATGCCCTCCCCCGGTGTCAGCGGCACGGGAATAGCGGTATCCGTTAGCGCCGAACCACCGATATCATCCAGGTTGATCTTGATAGTCTTGTGTTCGGCCACATCCATGGATGCCGCAACCCGTTGCGCCGCCGTCAGTTCGGCCTCGTGGCGCTGGCCATAGTCAAGGCTCAGGGCATAGCAGCTGAAGCCCAACTGCTTGGCAATGGCCAGGGTGGTGGCGGAGTCGAGTCCACCGGAGAGCAGGATGACGGCTTTAGTCATTTTTCTGGTACATACAGATCAGTCACGATGATAGAAAGCAATTCTACCGCAGAGACGCAGAGGGCGCAGAGATGTAAAAGATATTCACCGCAAAGGCGCAAGGGGCGCAAAGATAGCAATGATTATAAGAACTCAAGACTTATTACCAGGCCGATAGAAAAAGGGTTATCCAATCTAGAAAACCAAAATTCGGAAATGTCGGGTACCCAAGGAAGCTCTGATCAAGTGAGGAAATCTCGTCATTGCGAGCGTAGCGCGGCAATCTCAGGATTTAGAATTAATCATATTGAGATTGCTTCGTCACTTCGTTTCTCGCAATGACGGATTAATCAGGGCTTCCCTAAAAGTTTAGAGCTTGTTGGTGCAGTGTTGTTATCAATAATGTTTACTTTGCGCTCTTTGCGCCTTTGCGGTGAATTCCGTTTTTATCTCCGCGCCCTCTGCGTCTCTGCGGTGAATCTACATTAAATGATCGCGCCTGCGAGGCGCTCCTACAATGCTTTCCGACACGCGCGCATCAGGCTTCCTAGCGCCCGGGCTCGTTGCCCCACAGGTACTTGTGCAGCTGGATCTGCAGGCGCACGGGCAGGTGGTCTTCGAGTATCCAGTTGGCCAGTTCGGTTGCAACCTGCTGCGGGTGGCCGGGCGAGAACAGGACCTCGCAAATGTCATCCAGGCCATAGTGGCTGACGATGTCTTTAGCCCACAGGTAATCGTCCCGGTCACAGATGACGAACTTGACCAGGTCTTTTGGTGTGAGAGCCTGGATATTCTCGTAGCGGTTGCGTTCCACCTCGCCCGAGGCAGGTGTCTTCAGGTCCATGACCCGGGTGACCCGCGGGTCGACCTTACTGATGTCCAGGGCACCGCTGGTCTCCAGCGAGACCCGGTAGCCGGCATCGCACAGGCGACGCAGCAGGATGGTACAGTCCTTCTGGGCCAGTGGCTCACCGCCGGTCACGGTGACGTAGCGCGCCCGATGGGCGGCCGTATGCTCCAGGATGGTGTCGATGTCCATCCATTCGCCACCCTGGAAGGCGTAGGCAGTGTCGCAATATCCGCAGCGCAGCGGGCAACCCGTTAGGCGGATAAAGACCGTGGGACAGCCTGCGGTCAGCGCCTCACCCTGCAGGGAATAGAAGATCTCGGTGATGCGCAGTTTGCCAGACGATGACATGTTCATGTCTTAGGAAATGATAAGGAGCACTCACCGCAAAGGCGCAAAGGACGCAAAGATAAAATGATTCACTACAATTTCTTCAGTGTGGACGTTGGGCAAAGGAGTGCTGGTGGCGTGCCCAACCTGCGCATCACATTGATCATAATTTCATTTAAATATACGTATCTTTTCTTTGCGATCTTTGCGCCTTTGCGGTGAAAATTTTTTTGCATTCTCTGCGCCCTCCGCGTCTCCGCGGTGAGCTTCTGTATCAATGCCCCTCTTTCTTCATGCGTGCCAGGCGGTCACTCGCCAGGCGTGCAGCGGTGCTGGCCGGGAAATCGGCAACCAGGCCATCGAGTTCCCGGCGGGCGCTGGCCCAGTCCTTCTTTTCGTAGTGGATGTAACCCATCTTGAGGCGGGCATCCGGCAGCTTGGGGCTCTGCGGGTGACTATTGACAAGCTTGTCGAAGGTCACCAGGGCACGATCGAAATCACGGGTGACGTAGTAGGTCTCGCCCAGCCAGTAACTGGCGTTATCCGCGTAGGCGCTGCCGGGATAGCTTGCCAGAAACTGGTTGAACGTAGACGCCGCATCCTCGTAACGCCCTTCCCTGAGGATCGCCAGGGCCTTCTCGTATTCCGCCTGTTCCTCGCCGCTGGGTTCGGGCGGAGGTGGCGTCGCTGCTCTGCCCGGGGCGGTTGGCGGGGCGATGACCGGCGGCGCCGCCGTCACGGGGACATCGGCATCCGGCGCCAGCGGCTGGACGGGCTGGGCCATCTGCCCCGACTCCAGTTGCTGCAGGCGCCGATCGATATCGAGATAGAGCTCGCGCTGGCGACGCTGCATGTCATCCAGGGTATGGGTCTGTACTTCGATCTGGCCTCGCAACTGCTGGACATCACCTTGAAGCTGCTCGATCCGGTTGAGCATGTCGACCAGGCCGCGGCCCTCGAGCTTGCGTTCGAGGCTGTCGATACGCGCCTCGAGTTCCTGTTTACTGACAGCCAGTGCGGGTGTCGCGGTAAACAGGCCGAGCAGCACGGCAGCCAGTACCATGCGGATACAAGACATGCGCATATCAGCGTCCCGTGTAGACGATCTCGACCCGACGGTTCAGGCGCCAGGCGACATCATGGTGCCCTTCCGCTGCCGGTTTCTCCTCGCCATAACTGACGGTGTTGACCTGATGCGGGGCAACGCCGTGCAATTCAAGTATGCGTCGCACCGCCTGGCTGCGTCGGTCACCCAGGCCGATATTGTATTCACGCGAGCCGCGTTCATCCGCGTGGCCTTCCAGGGTCACGGTCTGTCCGGGATTGCCCGCCAGGTAGGCGGCATGAGCGGACAACAGGTCCTGGTCTGCCGCCCCGACATTGCTGCTGTCGTATTCAAAGTAGATCACCCGGCGCGACAAGGGACTCGACGGGTCGTCCAGAGAATAACCGGCGAAGCTGCCGCTACCGGCTACCCCGGTGGACACGGCCCCGCCCTCGGTGGTTATGCTGCGGTCCTCGACCGCCGCCTCACCGGTAGCGGACTTTTCGCCCCCCGTGGTGGAACAACCGGCCAGTACACCAATCAATAATAAGGCACACAAACTTTTCAACTGATCTCTCATCATATAGCTCCCGGGAATGGAAATACGCCTTCTCCAGACAAACATGTCAATCAACAGCAAACGGCGACCAGGCCGGCTCCCGCACATTGCCCGCCTGCAGTGACAGGCGCTGGCGGAAACGGCCATCCACGGAGACAGCCGCCAGCACCTCGCGGTTACCTGTACCGGTCGCGTAAATGATCATGCTGCCGTTGGGCGAGAAGCTGGGGGATTCATCCAGCTGCCCATCGGTCAGTACGCGCAGCAGGCCTGTCTCGATGTCCAGCACAGCAATCCTGTACGCCCCGCCGTCGCCGTGCACCATAGCAAGTTTACGACCATCCGGCGAGAAATCCGCACCGGCATTGTACTTGCCTTCGAAGGTCACACGCTGCGCCTGGCCACCGCTGGCGGCTATCCGGTAGAGCTGGGGTGCCCCCCCGCGGTCCGAGGTAAATACAAGGCTTCTGCCGTCCGGCGACCAGGCCGGCTCGGTATCGATGGCAGCATTGGAGGTCAGTCGCTTCAGCGCCAGGCTGGCCAGGTCCATGGTATAGATTTCCGGGTTTCCGTCCTGTGACAGCGTTAACGCCAGGCGGCGTCCGTCCGGGCTCCAGGCCGGTGCACCGTTGATCCCCTTGAACGAGGCCACCTTGCGACGCGCCCCGCTGGCGATGTCCTGGGTGTAGATCTCGGCGGTCTTGTTTTCGAAGCTGACATAGGCGATCCGCTTGCCATCGGACGACCAGGCCGGCGACATCAGCGGCTGTCCTGAATTCAGTATGGTCTGGGGATTATAGCCGTCGGAGTCCGCAACCAGCAGGGTGTAGGATTTCTGCTCGCCCCGGTTCGCGGTCGTTACATAGGCAATGCGGGTATTGAAGGCACCGTCTTCGCCGGTCAGCTCCTTGTAGATCAGATCGCTGATGTGATGGGCCACGCGGCGCAGGTCGGCATGGCTCGCGGGGAAACTGAAGCCGATGAGCTGTTTGCCGCGGAACACGTCAAACAGCTGAAACTGTACGGTATAGCCTCCGGCACCGGTTTCCGTGACCTGCCCGATCACCAGGTTATCGACATTGAGCATGCGCCAGTTGTGGAACTGCACCTGTTCGGCGGCGGTCGGGTGGGCCACCAGGTCGCGGTCGGGCAACGGCGTAAAGCGCCCGCTCCGGCTCAGGTCGGATGAAATAATCGCCGCGATATTCTCGGGTGCATCAGAAGTAGTGCCCGTCCAGCCGAACGGAACCACGGCAATCGGCATCGCACCCTCCATGCCCTGGGTAATCTCGATGGTCAGTGCCGCCGGGGCCGCGCCGGCCCCGATGGTCAGATAGAGCAGGACTGCCCTGAAAATCATACGCATGAATAGCCTTCCCTTGGTCATAACGGTTCAAAATTGAAGTTGAAATCGCGGAAATGCCTGGCGATGGCAGGGTCCTTTGGCATCGGCAGGGGTGCCGCCCTCAACACCGCATTCTCGGCCGAACGGTCAAACACCGGATCACCGCTGCTCTCGATCACCCGGGCGCTGGCCACATCACCGCCGGGGATTACCTTGACATTCACCTTGCACCTCAAGCCCTTGGGTGAACCCGCCGGGCGCAACCAGTTGCGTTCCACTTTCTCCGCGATATAGCCGATATATTCACCCAGCGCACTCTGCACGCGTTGTTCTTCCAGGAGCGCCTGTTCTGCCGCAATCGAGGCCTGCAGGGCGGCCTCCGCCTCGGCCTTCTGCTTGGCCGCCAGTTCCGCCTGGCGCTTGCGTTCCGCCTCGGCCTTCTGCTTCGCTGCCAGTTCCGCCTGGCGCTTCTGCTCCGCCTCGGCCTTCTGCTTCGCCGCCAGTTCCGCCTGGCGCTTGCGCTCCGCCTCGGCCTTCTGCTTCGCTGCCAGTTCCGCCTGGCGCTTCTGCTCCGCCTCGGCCTTCTGCTTCGCTGCCAGTTCCGCCTGGCGCTTCTGCTCCGCCTCGGCCTTCTGCTTGGCCGCCTGCTCGGCCTGCTGCCTGGCCGCCTGCTCCGCCTCGCGCTTGCGTTCCTCGACAACCTCCAGCCGGCGCTGATCGATCAACTCGGCCTGGATCGGCCGCGACTCCCCGGCCGTGCGGCTGGTCTTGGGTGTCCAGTCCAGGCTGAACATCAGCAATGCCAGCAGCACCAGGTGCATCAGCACCGCGTAGACCACGGCGCGGGGATTCTCGCGTATCGCCTGCCACATGGTTGCGCTATTCGTTGCCCGGGGGTTCTGTAACCAGGCCGACGGCCGGAACGCCGGCCTGTTGCAACAGGACCATGGCCGCGACCACACTGCCGTAGTCCGCTGCATGGTCTCCGCGCACCATGACGGTCCTGTCCTGGCGGTGCCGCAACACCGCCGACACCCGCTGGATCAGGGTGTCGCCGTCAATCGCATTGTTCGGGGCATCACCGATATTGAGGTACAGGGAGCCGTCGGCGTCCACGCTTACCACCAGCGGCTCCTGCTGATCGGGGTCCAGGGCCTCGGCCGCGGCTTCCGGCAATTCGACATTCACGCCCTGGGTCAGCAGCGGCGCCGTCACCATGAAGATAACCAGCATCACCAGCATGACGTCGATGTACGGCACCACGTTGATCTCTGCCATCGGCCGTTTACGAATCCGGTGTCGCGCCATGCTGTTTGCCCTGCTCCCCTGCGCCCGAATCAGGCATGCACCTGACGCTGCAGGATGGTGGAAAACTCTTCCAGGAAATTGTCGTAGCGGTTGATCAGACGCTCCACGTCATTTGAATAGCGGTTATAGGCGATCACCGCCGGTATGGCGGCAAACAGCCCCATCGCTGTCGCGATCAGGGCCTCGGCAATACCGGGCGCAACCATGGCCAGGGTCGCCTGCTGGGCATTACCCAGGCCGCGAAAGGCATTCATGATGCCCCAGACGGTGCCGAACAGGCCGACATAGGGGCTGGTCGAACCGACCGTGGCCAGGAACGACAGGTGCGTCTCCAGTTTGTCGGTCTCGCGTGACAGCGCCACGTGCATCACCCGCTGCGCGCCCTCCACGATCGCCCGGGGCTCGATACCCGCCTGATTGCGCAGGCGCGCGAATTCGTTGAAACCCGCCTGAAAGATCCCGGCCATGCCCATGGCCTGCTGTTCATGGGCCGACACCTCGCGAAACAGCGTGGACAGGTCGCCACCCGACCAGAAGCGCCCCTCGAACTCGTTCGCGGCCACGCGCGCATCGCGCAGCACCGAGCGGCGCCTGAAAATCATGGTCCATGATGCCATCGAAACCACCAGCAGCAGCAACATCACCATCTGCACCACGAAACTGGCACCCATGATCAGGTGAAAAAACGACATGTCAGTCGACATCCGGTATCTCCCTCAGAATTTTTTCCGGTATGGGCCGCGGCGCCAGCGACTCGGCATCCAGGCAGGCGATCCTGATGATCGCACTGCACAGGGGACCCTGCGCATCGTCGGGACGATGCACCCGCTGCTCGAATACCAGGCTGGCGCGTCGTCGTTCGACGACGCGCACCGAGACCGTCAGCAGATCATTGAAACGGGCAGGCCGCAGATAATCCACGCTGGCCGACCTCACCGCAAACAAGAGCCCGTCATCCCTGCTCAGTTCATCCTGTTCAAAACCCAGGGCGCGCATCCACTCGGTCCGGGCGCGCTCCAGAAACCGCAGGTAATTGGCGTAGTACACCACGCCACCGCTGTCCGTGTCCTCGTAGTACACCCGCACCTGCCAGTGAAACTCAGCCACCGCCGGACACATCCTTTCTAGTGACCACGTCCTGACCGATTAATTCCCAGGCACCTGCCTCGAGGCAATGATGAACCCTGGCACGGGTGAGTGACTGTGCAGACTGTGACCGATTAATGCGAATGATCCTCACCACCGCTATCGGTGAACAGCTCGAGTGATTCGGCCACGGTCTGCGCGGCAGGCGGGGTAAGACCGCAGTGCAGGTAGGCATGGCGCGTGGCCATCCGCCCGCGCGGGGTGCGCATGATAAAGCCCTGCTGGATCAGGTAGGGTTCCAGCACGTCCTCGATGGTCCCGCGCTCTTCCCCGATGGCCGCCGCCAGGTTGTCCACACCCACCGGACCGCCATCGAATTTCTCGATAATCGTCAACAGCAACTTGCGATCCTGGGCATCGAATCCCTGCTTGTCGACATTCAGCATTTCCATGGCACGGTCCGCCACCGCCTCGGTGATGCGACCGTCAGCCTTGATCTCGGCGTAGTCACGCACCCGCCGCAACAGGCGATTCGCGATACGCGGAGTCCCGCGCGAGCGCTGTGCCAGTTCCCCGGCGCCCTGCTCATCGATCTCGATACCGAGGATGCCGGCGGCACGCTGCAGGATGAATGACAGGTCCCGGGTATTGTAGAACTCCAGCCGCTGCACAATGCCGAAACGGTCACGCAGCGGGGACGTCAGCAGGCCGGCCCGCGTGGTCGCACCGACCAGCGTAAACGGCGGCAGGTCCAGCTTGATGGAGCGCGCCGCCGGGCCTTCGCCGATCATGATATCCAGCTGGTAATCCTCCAGCGCCGGATAGAGGATCTCTTCCACTACCGGGCTGAGCCGGTGGATCTCGTCCACGAACAGGACGTCGTTGGCCTCGAGGTTGGTCAACAGGGCGGCCAGGTCCCCGGCCCGCTCCAGCACCGGCCCCGAGGTATGGCGCAGGTTCACGCCCATCTCGTTGGCGATGATATGGGCCAGGGTGGTCTTGCCGAGGCCCGGTGGACCGAAGATCAGGGTGTGGTCCAGGGCATCCTTGCGCTGGCGTGCCGCCTGTATAAAAATCTCCATTTGTTCAGAGACTTGTGGCTGACCCACGTAATCCGCCAGGGTCTGGGGGCGCACGCTGCGATCGAGGATCTCGTCTTCACGTGAACCCTTGGGGGTGACCAGGCGATCGGCTTCAATCATAGGCTGCTAGTTTCGGTGCTCCCGGTGCCTGAAGCAAGTTATTGCCAAGTTATTGCAGGGTGGACTGCAGGGCGTTGCGAATGATCTCCTCGGAGGACAGGTCGACCGTCTCCACAGCGCGCACCATGCGGCTGGCCTCCTGCGGCTTGTACCCCAGTCCGATCAGGGCGGTGACGGCCTCCTCGGTCGGATTGGCTGCCCGGGCGCCACCCGTACCGGCCTGCGCCCCGCTCGTCGGTCCCGCGGTGAACGCCCCCAGGCGATCACGCATCTCAATGATCAGGCGCTCCGCGGTCTTCTTGCCGACACCCGGCAGGCGCACCAGCGCGGCCACATCGCCGCCCTGGACACAGCCGGCAAAGGTACCCGTATCCATGCCGGACAGGATGGTGAGCGCCAGTTTGGCACCCACGCCGTTGACGCGCAGCAGGTTGCGAAACAGGTCGCGGTCGTTGAGCCTTGCAAAACCGTAGAGCGTATGGGCATCGTCGCGCACCGCCAGGTGGGTAAACAGGGTGACCTCGTCACCCACCGCCGGCAGGTCATAGAAGGTGGTCATCGGCGCCTCGATCTCGTAACCGACACCGTGCACGTCCAGCAGCAGCTGCGGTGGCTGCTTGCCGAGGATCCTGCCACGCAGCAGCCCGATCATCCGGGCAGTCCCGGTTGCGGGTGTTGCATGACACCCACGCGGCTGCGGGTCTCGCGGATGTGGCCATGGCAGATGGCCACGGCCAGGGCGTCGGCGGCATCGCTTGGCGGTTGCCGGTCGAGCGACAGCAGTACGCGGACCATGTGCTGGACCTGCTCCTTGGTGGCACCGCCCTTGCCGACCACCGCCTGCTTGATTTCCCGGGCGGCGTATTCGTCCACCGGCAGCGTGCAGGTGACACCGGCGCAGATGGCGGCACCCCGGGCCTGGCCCAGCTTCAGGGCGGAATCCGCGTTCTTGTTCATGAACACCCGTTCAACCGCCATTTCCTCCGGCAGGTATTCATCGATCACCTCATTCACCCCGGTAAAGATCATCCCCAGCCGCTCTGCCAGCGCCTCGCCCTTGATGCGGATGCAACCGCTGGCCACATAACGCAGCTGCTGACCCTGCTGGTCGATGATCCCGTAGCCGGTGATACGCGAGCCGGGATCGATGCCGAGGATGCGGGTCATCCGGAGCCAGCGCCGTTAACCAAATCAGCAGGTTCACTCATCGATATATTCCGGCCCAGGATTTCCAGTGAAGCCACTATATTCACCGCAGAGACGCACGACTGCATGGATGCAGGAGGTAGAGTAACGCATGGAGCAGTTACCGAGAGCACGCCGAGAGAATGCTCGAATTATTAACAAACCGAATCCTCCTTTGCCCAAGGACCGTATGTTCGCTCTCCCACGGGTCGGTGTTTTTACAATCATGCTTTTTTGCGTTATTTGCGTCTTTGCGATCAAAGGCTTTTTTACTCGGCGTTCTCCGCGTCTCTGCGGTTAACAAGAAGTTGAATCATCCAAGCTGCGCAAGAATCTCCTCGGAGATGTCTGCATTCGAATAGACATCCTGCACATCGTCGAGGTCCTCCAGGGTGTCCAGCAGGCGCACCATCTTCTCCGCATCGTCCAGGTCCAGCGGGGTCGAATTGGCCGCGCGCATGGTGACCTCCGCCTGCTCGGGATCCAGGTTCGCGGCCACCATGGCCTCCTTGATGTCGACGAACCGGTCCGGCTCGGTCAGGACATCGATAGAGCCGTCGTCATTACTGATCACGTCATGGGCACCGGCCTCGAGCGCGGCCTCCATGATCTGGTC
>Ga0224512_10004425_pt1 | contig 11842 bp, 11 predicted proteins | sample SF_May12_sed_USG_4_FD_169103 | JGI IMG/M metagenome (GOLD analysis project Ga0224512, IMG submission 169103) | Sediment microbial communities from San Francisco Bay, California, United States - SF_May12_sed_USGS_13 | ecosystem: Environmental > Aquatic > Marine > Sediment | place: USA... | reverse complement strand
CGGCCGTCGGCATGCGCGGGCTGGAAACGGCTCTGTACCTCGCCGGGCAAGCCGGGATTGCTTATGTCGGCTGCCGGAGCAGCAACCATGTCGGAGCGCTCGCCCCTTATGCGCTGCAGGCGTGTGAAGCCGGTTTCGTTTCGATCATGGGCACCAATGCCAGCACGACCATGCCGCCATGGGGTGGCGCCCAAGCGCGCATCGGCAATAACCCGATCGCGATAGCCGCGCCCTGTCCTGACGCGCCGCATTTCATTCTCGATATGGCCATGAGCGTCGCCGCGCGCGGCAAGATAAGGGCGGCGCAAGACGAAGGCAGGCCAATCCCCGAATGCTGGGCGGTCGATGCCGCCGGTCGGCCGACGACCGATCCCGGCGAGGCGCTGGCCGGGTTTCTCGTCCCGTTCGGCGGACATAAGGGTTCCGGACTGTCGCAGGCCGTCGACATGCTGAGTGGGGTTATCAGCGGGGCGCGGTTTTTGACCGGCATTTCCTCCTGGGTTGACGATCCGCAGGCGCCACAGGGCGTAGGCCACTTCTTCCTGCTGATCGATCCGGCAAGGCTGATCGGCCGTGCCCGTTATGACGAGGCAATGGTGGCCTTCCGCGACACCCTGACCGGCACGCTGCCGGCAGATCCGGACGTTCCGGTCCAGATGCCCGGTCAGCGCGAACAGACCCACCGCAGCCGGGCGCTGACGGATGGGATTGAGTTGCCCGAAGCCTTGCTGAAGTCGCTGCGCCTGCTTGTGGCATGAGCGAAATCGCTTTGCGGTCATGGCGGTGAACCGTAAGGTAAAGTCGATGGACCTGCCCGCGTGACGGAGAATTTCTTGGCCGCCACAGACCGGATTCTTGCCGCGATCGAAACCGTGGGCATGATCGTCCTGACACTCAGCGCGCTGGCCATCGGCATTATGCAGGTCGTGCTGCGTTACGTCTTCAATACCGGCTTCCCGTGGTCAGAGGGCGTATTCGTCACCCTGACCATATGGGCGATGTTGCTGGCCGGCAGCCGCGCCGCGCGGGACGGATTGCATGTGCGCGTAACCGTTGTCGTGCGCTATCTGCCGGCGCGGGCGCAGCGGCTGACGGAGCTGGTGTCCCTGGTTGCGCCGCTGGCCTTGTGCTGCGTCTTTTTTTACGGCGGAGTACTTTATACGCATTTCGTCTTCCGCATGGGGATCGTATCGCCGGAATCCTACCTGCCGGAATGGCTGGTCTACGGCAGCGTGCCGGTGTGCATGGGGGCGTTTATCGCGCGCTATCTGCTGCTGATATTTGCCTGGTTCAGCGGCGCCGGCGTGCCGTCCGCGCAAGTGCCGGAAGCGGGCGATACGCTGTGACGATCGCTGTCCTTCTGGGGGTATTCTTCCTGTTGCTGGTTTTCGGCGTACCGATTGCCGTTGCGCTCGGCGGCTCCGTCATGGTCGCCTCACTGCTCTTCGCGCCGATCAACCCGGCGATTATCGGCCAGAAGATCTTTGCCAATCTCGACCACTTCACGCTGATGGCGGTGCCGTTCTTTTTTCTTGCCGCGACGGTCATGGAAAGCGGCGGTCTGGTCGATCGGCTTATCCGCTTTGCCCAGTCGCTCGTCGGCCATCTGCGCGGCGGGCTCGGTATTACGGCGGTTCTGAGCTGCATGTTCTTTGCGGCCATTTCCGGCTCCAGCCCGGCCACCGTCGCCGCCGTCGGCCGGATCATGTATCCGGCGCTGATCCGGCATGGCTACACCGCCAGTTATGCGATCGGCGCGCTGACCACGGCCGGATCGCTGGGCATACTCATTCCGCCGAGCATTCCGCTCATCCTCTATGGCTTCATCACCGAGACGTCGATTACCCAGCTGTTCATCGCCGGCATTGCGCCCGGCATTATCTACGGGCTTGGCATGATGGTCATGGCGCGGCTTCTGGCGTCGAGGCTCGACGAGGGACGGCTCGACCCGGAAGGATGGCCGGAACGCCTGCGGCATGCACGCTCGGCCGGGCCGGCGCTGCTGCTGCCGCTGTTCATCGTCATCGGCATATACGGTTTTCCGGAATTCCAGTTCGGCGGCTTGAGCTATGGCGGCGGGGCGATCTTCACACCCACGGAGGCCGCGGTCATGGCCGTGCTGCTGGCGCTGGCGATCGGCTTTTTCCTGTATCGCGAAATGACCTTACGGGGACTGGCGGAGAGTGTCGTGGACGCCGGGCCGCGTGTCGGGATGATTTTCTGGATCGCCACCAACGCAATTTTATTCGGTTTTTTCATCACTCAACTGGGTGTTCCCGACGCCATCGCACAGTGGCTGGTCTCAATGGACATGCCGCAATGGCTGTTCCTGCTGTTGATCAATCTGGTGCTGATCGTCATCGGCTTTTTCCTGGAAGGCGTGCCGGTCATCCTGCTTTTCATGCCGGTGCTGTTCCCCGCCGCGACGGCCCTGGGCGTCGATCCGGTGCATTTCGGTGTTGTCGTGGTGGTGAATATTGAACTCGGCCTGGTGACGCCGCCCGTCGGCCTCAACCTTTTTGTCGGCAGTTCGATTTCCAATTTGCCGGTCGACACGGTGTTCCGTGCCTGCCTTCCCTGGGCTGCGGTTACCGTGACTGTCCTTGTGCTGGTGACCTATGTTCCGGCGATCAGCCTGTTCTTGCCGGGGCTTATGCAATAAACTCGATTACAAACATTCGCTAAAAAAAACGCGTGAGATCAACAAGGAGGAAGCGACCATGACACTTTTATCGAGGCTTGGGCTAGGCGGCCTGCTGATTGCAGCCGCGCTGGCGCTTGCAGGACCGGTGGCGGCCCAGACCAAGGTAATCATCTCCAACGACAACAATGCGCTTGGCCTCAAGGGCAAGACGTTTGAATATCTGAAGACCCAGATCGAGAAGGAACTGGGCGACAAGGTTGCGGTGGAGCTGCATCACAGCGGCGCGCTGTTCAACCAGAAAACACAGGTGCAGGGCCTGCAGCTCGGCTCCGTGCACATCATCTCGCCGACGGCCGGCATCTACAGTCCGATCGCGCCGAAGGTGAATGCGCTGCTCTTGCCGTTCCTCTTAAGCACGCCCAAGGCGATCGATGTCGCGATGAAGGATCCGCTGATCCACAAGGAAATCATCAGCGAACTTGAGGCCAAGGACATCAAGCCGGTCGCGATCTGGATCAATGGCGGCCGGCATATCGGCTATCGCGGCAACAAGGCGGTGCGCGTGCCCGAAGACATGAAGGGCATAAAGATCCGCGTCCAGTCGGCCGATATTTTCGTGGAGACCATGAAGGCGTTCGACGCCAACGTCATTGCCATGTCCTGGGGGGAGGTGCCGACCGCCTTGCAGCAAGGCGTGATCGACGCGGCTGAACCGACCCCGAATGCATGGGTCGGCAGCAAGATCTACGAGCTCGTCGATCAGATCACGGTCAACGGCTACGTCTACAGCTTCTATATCGTGACGGCGAACAAGACCTGGTGGGAAGGCCTGCCGGAGGATGTTCGCGCCGGACTGGAGCGGGCATTCGCATCGGCTACGGACTGGAACTGGGAAAACGGCGCCCGCATCAACAACGAATCGTGGGACAAGATTCGCGCCGCCGGCAAGACGGTTGTCGAGATTGGGCCGGAAGAGCAGGCCAAGTGGATCGAGGCTGTGCGGCCGGTCTGGAAGAAACTGGGCAACGACCTTGTCGGGGACGCGGTCATGGCCCGGCTTGAGGAAATCGGCGCCGCCAATCGCTAGAGATCGGCCGTCAATTCCTGGGACAATGGTATGCAGGCCGGGAGCCGGGTAACATGCCGGCCCCTTGCCTGCCGCTGCCAGGCTAACCGTGTTGCCTGCTTTATGCCGGCAACGGTGCGCGGGGAGAAGCAATAACGATGACCACGATTGCCGAGACAACAGCGCGGCTGACCGCGTCCGACGGCCATTTGTTCGATGCCTTTGTAGCGCGGCCGGACGGGGAAAGCCTCGGCGGCCTCGTCATCCTGCAGGAAATCTTCGGCGTGACCGACCAGCTCAAGGGTGTGGCGCGCGACTATGCCGGCTATGGATTCACGACATTGGTGCCCGCTTTATTCGACCGGGCTCGCCCGGAAACGGTCGTGCCCTTTGATCAGGCCGAGACCGGGCGCGATCTGATGATGAGCCTCGATCCGGCCAAGGTGCTTCTCGACATCAAGGCTGCGACGGTTTTTGCCGAAAACGGCAAAGGGGCTTCGGTTCTGGGTTTCTGCGCGGGTGGAGGCCTTGCGCTCCGCGCCGCCATCGCTCTGGATCTGAAGGGTGCGGTGGCGTTTTACGGCACGCGGCTTGGTGACATTTTGGGGCCAAAGCTGAAATGCCCGATGCAATTCCACTTTGGCGCAACCGATACGCATTCACCGCCCGAGATCATCGATGCCGTTCGGCAAAAGGCACCTGGCGCCGAAGTTCACATCTATGAGGCCGGACACGCCTTTGCCAATGAAGCCCGGCCAGCCATTTATGTTGCGGACGCCGCCAAACAGGCCCACGCCCGGGCACTGGCGTTTCTGCAGCGGGTGCATGGCGCGTAACGGGCAATTGAGCCGGAGCCGGGGCCGGCGCCGCTACGCCGGATAGACCAGACCCTGGAACAACTTTCTCGCGGTTCTGAGAATGGCCGCCTTTTTTACGTCCGGCCGGCCTTCCACCCAGTCAACCTCCATCACCACCGTGGTTTCGCCTATCGGATGCTCAACTGAGATGGTCTTCTCGCGTCCTTCCGGCAGTTCGGCCAATTCACAGGCTGGCGAGCCTTTCAGCATCGCCGCCGTGGCGACGCTGACGGCGCCGAGCACGCCGATGGAGGCATGACATCTGTGGGGAATGAAGGTGCGGGTGGCGATGGCGCCGCCGGCGCGCGGGCGGGCGACCAGAGTCATCTTCGGCACGGATTTCTCCGATACATCATCAAGTCCCATGAGGAACCCCGCCTTGAGGCGAATAGGCTCAAGTTTCGCCTTTAAAGTCTCATTGGCGTCAAGCGCCTCGCGGGTTTCAGTGCCCGTGATGCCCAGATCGGCCGCACGCAGAACGACGACCGGCATGCCGTTGTCGATCAAGGTAGCCTCGACGCCGTCAATGACGTCGACGATATTGCCGGTCGGCAAAAGAGCCCCGCAAGTCGAGCCCGCAGCGTCGGGAAAATCCTCAAGAACCGGCGCGGCGGTTCCAGGCACGCCGTCAATGCCGGCATTTCCCCGATAGGTCGCCATTTTGCCGGGTGTTTCGATCGTCACCTTTGCGACCTGGTCGGAATTGACCATGTAAACGGCGATTTCGGACCGGCCATCCACCGGGTCCACAAGACCTTTCTCGACGGCAAAGGGCGCCACTCCGGCAAGGATATTGCCGCAGTTCTGTTTGTCGGTGACGATGGCTTTGTCGACGAAGACCTGAAGGAAAAGGTAGTCCACGGCGGCATCGGGGCGGTCCGATTTCGACACCACCGCCACCTTGCTGGTCAGCGGGTCGGCGCCGCCAATACCATCGATCTGGCGCGGATCGGGCGAGCCCATGATGGAGAGCAGCAAGCGATCACGGTCTGCCTGGTTGGCAGGCAGGTCATCTTTGAGGAAATACGCCCCCTTGGAGGTGCCGCCGCGCATCCAGGTGCAGGCAATGCCTTGGGTCATGAGTAACGCCTCAGATATATTTCAACCCCTTGGCTTCGTACACCTTGGCAGCGCCGCATTTGGCGAGACCATCGATGATATCGGACTTGGCGCGAGGGACCTTGCAAAAGACGGCGTTCATCACAGCTCATCCACAGTACGGGGAAAGATCGACTGAAAGGCTTCGCCATAGCGCGCCGGCCGGCCGCCGGCCTGGCCACCGGAATTGCGGCGGAACTGATTGCCGCGATTTTCGGCGACATTGGTGTAGTAGTGCCAGAGATGCTCCTGGCCGGCCATGCATTCGATGGCCGCCCTCTTCTGCTCCCAGACATCGGTGATATCGAGAATGGTATCGGGTTTCCAGCCGCAGACCTCGCTCTGGTGCGGTTCGAAAAGATAGACCTGCGGTGCGCCGAGCACGGTTTCGCCCGGATTGTGGCCCCAGGCCTGGGCGATCATGCGGGCATTGATGGTGAAATCCGTCGTTGCCGGATGATCGGTATTATAGGGGTCGTTCCTGGAGTGGGTCAGAATGAAGCGGGGGGCGAGGCGGCGCATGACATCGACCAGACGATCGGTAGCGGCGCGGTCGAGGGGCAGCGGGTAGTCGCCAAGATCAAACAGCTCCAGATGGGCGACGCTGAGCGCTTTGGCCGCGGCCTCCGCTTCCGCCTTGCGCGCCTGTTTGACCTTTTCCAGCGTCATGCCCGGCTGCTTCCACAGCTTGGCGGATTCGCCGCGCTCGCCGAAAGACAGGCAGACCACCGTCACCTCATAGCCCTGTTTGGCATGCAGCGCGATGGCGCCCGCAGCGCGCCAGACGAAGTCGGCGGCATGGGCGCTGACAACGAGGGCGGTTTTGTTATCGCTCATCTTCAATGCTCCTCATCACATTCATCGCCCAATCAGGAATTGGCCGGTGTCGGGCCATCGGTATGGAAGGATTCGACCGTCGCCCGGGCGGGCCGTCATCAGTCATGGCGGCCATCATTTTCCCAATAGAGCCTTCCGGGATTATCGACGAGCAGCTTGTCGCGTTCCGCAGCAGACGGGGCAATGGCGGCGATATGATCGACGAGCACGCCGTCGTCGGGTACATGGGATTTCATGTTGGGGTGCGGCCAGTCGGTGCCCCACAGAACGCGGGTCGGTGCCGCGGCGACAAGGCCGCGCGCGACTTCATCGACATCGCCATAGGGCGGGCCGGATTTCGTCAGCCGCTCGGCGCCGGAAACCTTGATCCAGAACTTGTCGTCTTCAAGCAGGCACGCCAGACGCCGAAAAGCCTCGCCTTTTATCCCCTCGGCCACCGGCACACGGCCCATATGGTCGATGATGACGGGCACCGGAATGGTCCTCAGGAAGGGCTCTATCTCGGCCAGATCCTCGGCATCGAAATAGACAACGATATGCCAGCCAAGGCGCGCCACCTTGGCGATGATCTCCTTGTAGACCGATATTGGCCGCTGCGCCTTCAGGCGCTTGACGAAATTAAATCGCACGCCACGCACTCCGGCCGCGTCAAGCCAGCGCAGTTCCGCCGCGTCGACATCGTCGCGCAGGATGGCAATTCCGCGATAGGCATCACCGCCCGCTTCAAGCGCATCGACCATCGCCGCATTGTCGGTGCCATGACAGCTCGCCTGGACGATCACCGCGCGGGAAAAACCCAAAAACCGGTGGCGCTCGAACAGCGTCTGCTTGGGCGCATCCACCGGCAAATAGCTGCTGGTCGGCGAATATGGGAACTTCACCGCCGGTCCAAACACGTGGCAATGACTGTCGCAGGCAAGGGGCGGCAGTTCGATGTCCGGTTTTTTCGGCGAGGGATGAAATGCCAGATAGCCTTCAGTGACCATAATGTCCTAATTTCGGAGTAGGCGCCGGGGCGGCCACATACCACCCCGGCCCACCCCAGCGATGTTCATCACTGACCGACGACGATGCCGGCTTCCTTGAAATATTTCAGCGCGCCGGGGTGGTAGGGCATCTTGTTGGCCGGGGCCATCTTTTCCACCTTTGCCCGCTTGAAGGCGCCGAAGGTCTCGCCCAGCGCCTTGTTATGCTCGGCGATCGTTTTGGTCATCTTGTAGACCAGTTCTTCGGAGGTGTCCTTGTTGGTCACCATCACCCAGGGGATTCTGATGATGTTGGCCGGCTCTTTGAGGCCGGGAATCTTCGGGTCGGCTTTCATCGAAACGATGCTGGCCGCCGGCAGGAAGTCGCGGAACTTCTGCTGCCCTTCGGGGCTGTCATCAAGTGAAACATATTGGATGCCGCCGCGTGACTGAAGCTTGGCGTTGACCTTCTTGCCGGCAGCGGAGTTGAGGCTGATCAGCGTCACATCGACAAGACCGTCCCCAAGCGCCTCCATGCCTTTGACGAAGCTGGAAACCGGGACGTTTTTCAGATCGTCATAAGTCATGCCGCCATTGGCGAGCGCTCCGGCGATATAATATTTGATGATCGTTGAGGCAGTGTATTCTGAGGCGACCCGGAGTTCTGCGCGTTTTTCGTAAATGTCCTTGATCGTGCGGATGCCGCTATCGGACGCGACCATCAGGCCTGTGGTGAGCGGAAACATGACTCCGACCATTCTCAGATCCGGATTGGCCTTGCCATCGAAATTGCCGCTGCCGGTAAAGGCATATTCGGCCTCAACGGCGTTGCAGAAGCCGAACTCCAGCTCGCCATTGTTGATGAGCGGGATATAGGCCGCGGTGCCCGCCATGGGCTGGGTTCGCGCGGTGATGCCGGCTTCCTGGTTTGCCACCTTGGCGACAGCCTGACCGGTATTGTAGCCAAGGCTGCCCTGTTGTCCGGTAGCGATGCCGATGACCTGGGCTAAGGCCGAACCGGTTAGCCCGATCGCGATGCTCGCGGCCAGGCCGCTTATCTTCAAATGATTCGCGAGGTTCATGAGTACTTTCTCCCTATTCCCTTGTTGGCATGTTTTGACGGGCCGAAATCGGAGCCGTTACCGGTTGTGCCCGCGCCGCTATGATACGGTACGCAAGCAGCCCGATCGTCAGCACCCCGAAAGCGATGTTGAGATTGTCCCATATTTCGGAGCCCTGCCGAAAGGGCAAGACGCCCGTGCCTGCTACAAGGAATGCGGCACGGTAGACCGGATTCAGAGGTCCGACAAAATAGCCGACAATGGCGACGGATACGGCAAAAGTTCCAAACAGGGCCTTGGCCGTGTCAAAAGCGATGGCAGTGGCATCGCCGTGCAAGATCAGCGTCGTCGAACCGACAAAAAGAAACGGCACGATAAAAGCCATCCAGCCGATACGGACCGAGGCAAAACCGGTTGCCATGGATTCGGCCCGCGCTATGGCGGCGGCGGCGATCGCCGCCAGTGCAATCGGCGGTGTGATCATCGACATCATGCCGAAATAGAGAATGAAAAGATGCGCCGCCAAAGGCTCAATCCCGGTTTCGACAAGGGCCGGCGCGACAAGGGCGGCGAGCAGGACGTAGACCCCGGATGTCGGCATGCCCATGCCCAGAACGATGCAGACGATCGCCGAAATCAACAGGATCAGTACCAGATTGCCGCCGACCGTATCGACCAGGAGCAGTGTCAGCGCAAAGCCGAGGCCGGTGATGTTGAGAATCCCGATCACAAAGCCGGCTGCTGCGACCACGAGGATCAATTCGACCATTGTCCGACCGGTTTCGACAAAAACGTCGACAAGCCCTCGCGGCGTCAGCCTCTGGCCGCCATAGGATCTGACAAAACCGACGGCGATAATAGCCGCCGCCGAGAGGAGGGCCGCATCCTCCGGATCCCAGTTCATGCCGAAAAGGGCATAGAGCAGGAGCGCGAAAGGCAGCAGAAAATGCCACCCGCGCGCCAGCACGTCGGCCAGTCTTGGTACATCCTCGTCAACGAAGGCGATGCTGTCGCGCGCGGCGATGAGGTCGACCTGAATGTAGACTGAGAAATAATAGAGTGCAGCCGGAATTATGGCGGCCACGACAACATCGAGATAGGGAATATCGAGAAACTCGGCCATGAGGAAGGCCGCGGCGCCCATGATCGGCGGGGTCAACTGGCCACCTGTCGAGGCAATGGCCTCCACCGCCGCCGCATCGGTTTTGGAATAGCCGCCACGGCGCATCAGCGGGATCGTAATGACCCCCGTGGTGGCGACATTGGAGACGGCGCTCCCGGATATCGAGCCAAACAGCGCCGAGGCAACGACGGAAATCTTGGCCGCCCCGCCGCGTGTGCGTCCTGTCGCGGCCAGTGCAAGGTCGGTGAAAAAGGCGCCGCCGCCCGCTTTGAACAAAAGTCCGCCGAAGAAGACAAAAAGCACAACGACGATGGCGCCAACCTTGAGCGGTGTGGAATAAACCGCGCTGGGGTCGAAGCCGATATACTGAACCAATGGCACGATGTTCATTTTGCGGCCGACCAACGGGCCAGGGACGAGATGCGCCAGGAGCGCGTAGGCCAGGAAGATGGCGACGATGAGAAACAGCGTCCATCCGGCTTTGCGGCGCACCCCTTCGAGCACCAGAGCAACTGTGACCAGCCCGACAAAGGTCAGAACCGGCGGGCGATAAGCCACCTCATTCAAAAGCGCGGCGTAGGTCAGCGCGACATAGGCAAGTGTGCCAAGGCCCAGTAGCCCCAAAATACGGTCTATCGCCGTTGCCCAGGCCGGCCGGTTTGCGCTGGAGTCCAGAAACTGGACTGCAACCGCCAAGCCGAGGATTAGCGCCAGATATTGTTCGGTGAGATAGGCCACGCCGAGACGGGTCGGGACGTCAAGATTCCACAGAATACAGAGCAAGGGGATCGCAAAAGCTAAAATTGCCGAAAGGCTGGCGATCACTGTGTTGAATCTCCCCTTCGCTGTCTGGCTGCTCATCGGTTTGCAAGCTCCTGCATCGAGGCGGCCGTTGATTCGATGATCAGCCAAATCCAGATGGTTCACCACTTTTGACAGACCCTGAAGTTATTCAGATGTCCCGCCTTCAGCCGATGGCGAGCCTATGTCGGAATATCAAGTCGTGGCAAGACTGCCTGCAGAGCGGAAGGCACAGAGCCGCGAAATTGGCGGCAAGGCGTCGAATCCTCGCAAATCCACCAATAATTTCAACAGCTTAATGGGATGCTTGACGACCATTCGGTCTCCGTGCGTCCTGCCAAGGTTGGGCTCGGGAGTTCGAATGATTTGATGACGGACAGAGTGACAGAGCCGTCCGCACATGACAGTGCCGGTTCCTGATATTGAAACGAAGCATTGGCGCCTAGATAAACATAGCGCCAAATCGTACCTGACGGATGTGACCGGAAGTTCGCTTGCAAGGCTACGATGGCAGCGCCGCGGCGGCGAATGTATGGACGAAATGTACTTCGGCGTGCCCGCAGCCTGTGTGTAACGCGACCGTCCACCACGCTTCATTAGCCAATTCTTTGCAAGGACTGGCAAAAAAAGCGGCGGCCAAGCCGTGGCATGGCGTTTGCTTGACAATCATGGAGACTACGGCTGCGAGCACGGTGGCCAAAATGAGCGACAAGACCAGAATTCTTATCGTCGATGACGACGAGGTGGTGCGCCGGAGCTACCTGCGGTCGCTGGAGAGTGCCTCGCGCGATGTCGCGGCAGCGGGCAGCGGCGAAACGGCGCTGCGGGCAATGGCGCAGAATCCCTTCGATATCGTGCTGCTCGATATCCGCATGCCCGGCCAGGATGGCTTGTCGGTGCTGCGAACCATCAAGCGGAAATGGCCGCAAAGCGAGGTGGTGATCATCACCGGTTTTGCCACCCTCGACAGCGCCAAGGAGGCAGTGCGGCTCGGGGCTTACGACTACCTCGCCAAGCCGGTCGGCCCGCAGGACGTGATCAATGTCACTGATAGAGCCTCGACTCGCAAACGCTGGGCGCTGCATTGCCTGCCGGCTGTATAGCAGTAACGTGCGGTGCAAATTTGATACAAGCGATTGAAAACACTCCAGTTTTAGCAAGGCTGCGCGCCTGCCTGTATAAGAAAAATATACCTCGCCGCCTCCACCGTCGCGGCAAAACCCATCACCGGCATCGCAGATTTGACCTAACCCATTGAATAATCGCCTGTTTCAGGGTTTTTCGGGCGCCTTGGCACGACCCTTGCTTGATAAAAACCGGATAAGCCATTTCGCCAAACGGCCTCGACAACGAGACCGCAAGAAAAAGGAGAAGGCCATGACCGCATTAC
>Ga0224512_10004424_pt1 | contig 11848 bp, 12 predicted proteins | sample SF_May12_sed_USG_4_FD_169103 | JGI IMG/M metagenome (GOLD analysis project Ga0224512, IMG submission 169103) | Sediment microbial communities from San Francisco Bay, California, United States - SF_May12_sed_USGS_13 | ecosystem: Environmental > Aquatic > Marine > Sediment | place: USA... | reverse complement strand
TCGCCGGCTCGCTCGTAGATGATGCGCTGCGGGAAGTCGTGCTCCTCGTTCTCGAAGACGACGCGCCGTTCCGAGAGCTCGGCGAGCGCGAAGACTGTCGTGGCGAGGCGTCCCCCCGGGCTCGGAATGAAGAACAGTCCGCCCTCGCGCCGCTCGATGCGGAGGAACTCGAACGCCCGGCTGGCGCCGCGCTCCACCGTGTGATTCATGCCGAGCATCCGGGTCGCGGCGGGCTCGGTCCAGATCTCCTCCACGACCCGCTCACCCGTCTCGGACACCCAGTGCCCGGCGAGCCAGGAGAGACCGCTCAGATCGGCCTCTGGCCGCGGTGCCGCAGAGGTCGCCAGGAACAACAACGAGATCGACAGCCATCGAGAACAGGACGTCATCGGAGTCCTCCCGTTCGGTCGCGCTCGGATCGATTCCCAGCTTACGTCACCGGGAGCGGTACGTCTCCGCGACGCCCGGCGCCGTGAACTCGAGCGGCGCGCCGTCGTACTCGCCGGACACGGTGTAAGCCCCCCGCATCTGCAGGAACTCGAGATCCGGCAAGCCTTCGCTCCGGGCGACGAAGGGAGCGGGCGAGCGAATGGTGTCGTGCACGTCGAATCGAATCGCAAGGTCGATGCCGATCCCGCGCGCCCGGATCGAGATCTCGCGCGGCGTCGCCCCTTCCGCCTCATCGCTCTCCTCGATGAGCGCCCCCGACGAGAAGCTCGGCGGGCCGTCCGGCGGGTCGACGACGACGAACGTCGGCATCTGCTCCGGATCTGCGAACGCCGCGGGGGGGCGGACTCGGCCGTACAGAACGGCGAATCCAGCGTGAGACACCTGGCCCCACTGCCAGGTCACGCCCTTCCAGAAGCCCCAGTTATGGTCGTGGTAGCCGGTGCCGCCGTCGAGAGAGAGCCGCTCGCCGTCGAGCGAGAGCGAGCCGCGCCACGCTCCGGCCATGACGGGGACGACGTAGCCGGACACCCAGTTCCTCGCGCCGCGAAGCTCCAGCGGAAGCATGGAGCCGCCCCGCGACGCGTCGAGCACAAGCTCTCCCGAGAGGTCTGGGCGCCGTCCCGGCTCCCGGGCGGCGCGCGGGCCGTCCGGGCCCTCGACGAACAGCGCGAGCCGCAGGTGGTATTCCGTTCCCACCAGACGCACGCGGCTGGCGCCGGCGTCGACGTCCGGCGCGCTCGCGAGCAGCCACGCCGCGTCGACCTCGGCGACGTCGGAGAAGACCCGCTTCACGCCGTCCGACTCGAGCTGGCAGCGAACGAGGGCTGGCCTGAGCCCGTTCTCGTCCACGCGGCCGAAGATAAACGACACGTAAAACGACGTGTCGACGCGCCGGCCGTTGAAATACAGCCATTCCATCCACCAGTCCGTGAGCTCCGGCAGGTCTGGTGCGACGTGAAACCGATCGATGCTGCGCAGCAGGTCCGCGCGATCGGGCTCGATCCAAGCCTCATCTTCGGGGGCGTCGTCCCACGCGAGCACCGAAGAGGTTTCGCGATCGCCGACGGCGCGCTCCAGGCTCGGAATGCCGCCGCGCGCACGGATCGGCAGCGCGCCACGCTCGCCCGGCACGTAGAGCTGGTCAGACGCCGTCGGCGAGATCGCCCCGATCAGCCCGCCGCCCGCGGCCGGCTCTCCGAGAACGGACAAGAGCGCCCGTCCGTCTCTCAGCTCGCCGGAGATGCCGAAGACGATGACGTCTCCCCCGCCGCGCAGGTCGGCCGAGCGGGCCTGCTCCAGGATCACCTCGCCCACGCCGAGGAGCGCCGCCATGACGGCGATGCCGCAGCCGAAACCCCCGGCGAGGACGGCGCTGCGAACGGGACGCGTGGTCAGCGCGCGCAGCGCGACGCGAACGGTCATCATCTCCCGCCCGCCCGCTCCGGCCGCGCGTCGCCGGCGCTCTCCTCGATGCGGCCGCTGCGCATGGAGAGGCGACGCCGCGCGCGCGCGGCGATCGCGGGATCGTGCGTCACGACGACCACGGTGGTCCCTTCACGGTGAACCCGGTCGAGCAGCTCCGCGATCTGCGCCCCCGTCGCCTCGTCGAGCTCGCCCGTGGGCTCGTCGGCCAGCAGGAGAGCGGGACGATTGGCGAGGGCCCGCGCGATCGCGACCCGCTGCATCTCCCCGCCCGAGAGCTGCGACGGACGATGCTCGGCGCGCTCGGCCAGGCCGACGAAGGAGAGCAGCTCGATCGTGCGCTCACGCCGCTCGCCGCGAGGGATCCCCGCCTCCGCCTGCGGCAGCTCGACGTTCTCCCGCGCAGTCAGCATCGGCAGCAGGAAGAAGCGCTGGAAGACGAAGCCGAGGCGCGTCAGCCGCAGCCGGCTGCGCTCGGCGTCCCTCAGCGACGACACGTCGCGGCCGTCGATCCGGAGCGATCCGTGGCTCGCGCGCTCGACGCAGCCGATCAGGTGCAACAAGGTCGACTTCCCGCAGCCCGAGGGCCCCTGGATCGTTACCGACTCGCCCTCGCCGATCGTCAGATCGACATCCGTCACTGCGGCGACCGGACCCGCCGGCATGGGGAAGACCTTGGTCAGGCCGCTCGCTTCGACGATCGGCCTGCTCATCCGACGACCTCGTTGCGCAACGTCCGCGCGATCGGGAGACGTGCCGCGAGATAGACCGGGTAGAGCGCGGCGAGCACGCCGGTGACGCCGATCAAGACGGCGTACTCGACCAGCGCGCGCGGCTGGAAGACGAAGAAGTGCAGACGCTCCGGGATGTCCGGCATCGCGCGGAGGATCGCGTCGAGCCGCAGGGCCAGGAGCCAGCCGGCGGGAAGTGCCAGGAGGCCGCCGCTTCCGACGAGCAGGGCCGACTCCCAGAGCAGGCCGGCAACGACCCGCCGGCGCGGAAATCCGAGTGCTCGCAGCGTGGCGATCTCCGCGAACCGCTGGTTGACGGAGACCGTCAGCAGCGTCGCGACGAGCAGGAACGCGAAGAACAGGGTGATCGTCGTCAGCGCGAACGAGATCTGGCGGAAGTAGCTGAAATCGGTCTGGCGCAGGCGCGCGAGCAGCGCCTCGTTGGAGAAGGCATGGAGCTCCGGCCTGAGCCGTGTGATCGCGGTCACCGCCTCGTCGGTCGCCAGGCCGTCGCGGGTCTCGGCGAGAATCAGATCCGCCTGGTCGTGGTCCGGCTCGCCGAGAGTCTCGCCGTACGCCGCGAGGCTGGTGACGGCCGTCAGCTCGTTCCAGCGGTCGAACACGAACTCCGCGATGCCGTCCACGCGAAAAGTCTTGGGCGGCGGCGCGAGCGTGTCGCGCCGGTAACCCGCCAGCTCCAGGGAGTCGCCGGGCTCCAGCCCCACGAGCTCCGCGACCGATCGGTTGATGACGATCGGCAGTCTCCCGTCCTCGCCTACCGTGCCGAGGGGCTCGCCCTCCACGATGCTCCAGCTCCCTGCGCCGCCCGGCCCGATCCCCATGAGCGACAGCACGACGTCCCCGCTACCGTCAGCTCTGGCGACGCCCCGGCCGAACCGCATCGCCACGATCTCGTCGAGCTCCGGAAGCCGCTCCAGGTCCGAGAGAATCGACGAGACGTTCTCGAGCGGCGGCCCGGCGCCGGGGATGGCCGCTGTCGGCGTCACGCGAATGTCGTAGCCCGAACTCTCCAGGATCTCTCCGAACGAGACGACGAGGCCGCGGGAGAGCAGCAGCATGTCGAACAGGAGGGCGCCGACGGCGGCGATGCCGACGACGGCCAGCGCTGATCGCGCCGGCTGCCTCGTCATTCCGCGCCAGGCCAGGGCGAGAGAGGTCATCGTCCGATGAGCGCGGGAATCTCGCGCCTCAACAGAGTCCAGGACGCCACGATCCCGGCCAGCACGCCGAGGGGGATGGCGACCGCAACGCAGCGCAGGGCGATGCCGGGCGTCACGCGGACGAACACGAGGGCCGTGTCGTAGTGCCATTGGAAGAAGGCGTTGAAGATCCCTTGCGTGACGTAAGCGAAGAGAACGCCGAACAGAGCGCCCGCCACGGCGACGAGCAGGCCCTCGACGAGCACGCCGCGCAGGATCCGTCCGCGCGTGAGCCCCAGGAGCCGCAGGATCCCCGCCGTCTCCCGCCGCTCCTCGGCACGCATGACCATCAGCGCCAGGAGAAAGGCCGTGCTGCCGAGCACCGTCACGAGGGAGATCGCGAGATGGAAGCGCTCCAGGACGACGAACGGGCCGGCGTCCGCGAGCGACGGCGCGGACGGCTCCGCGGCGACGCCCGGAAACCGGGTCGAGACGTCTCGCGCGAATGACGCGGATCCCGACGGGTCTTTGAGGGCCACGACGAGCGCGTCGATCGGCTCGGCCCGGGACGGGTCGTTCGCGCCTCGCGTCATCGCGAGCAGGTCCGGGAGATGCAGCCGGACCTCGTAGCGCTTCTGCGCCAGCTTCATCGGGTCCGGCGTCGGCTCGAAGACGCCTACGAGTCTGAACTCTCGCGACTCTCCGCCATTCGGGTCCGCGCTCAGGCGGACGACGTCTCCGACCGACCAGCCCCTACGCTCCACGAGCTGACGGGAGGCGAGGATCTCGGGCGTCGCCGCGGGCTCCGCCGGCGTCGTCGCACAGATCGCGAGCACGAGTGTCAGCAGTGCATTGACGAGACGCACCATCGATCGTCTCCCGTGCATCGAGCTCGCCGTTCTCGCGAAGGACAACCGGATTCTAGCGGCGTTCTTGCGGAGAGTCAGGCGCCGATACGGAGCGGCTCCCCAGTCTCGAGCAGCGTTTTGAGGCCACTGAAGATGGGCGGCCAGCCACCCTTGACCATCGTGTACGTCTCCGTCTCCCCGGCAAAGCCGTCGTGGGTGACGGTCAGCTTGACGGCGTCTCCAGCCTGCTCGATCTCGTAGGTGACGCGTGTCGGCTCGTCGGTCAGCCTCGGGAACGCGAACGTGTGGACGAGCTTCTTCCCGGGCTGCGACTCCAGGATCTGGCCCGACAGGGCAGAGCGCACGCTGCCGTCTTCTTCCGTCGTCATGTAGTCGATGCTCGAGCCCTTACGGAAGTCGCCCCGGACCTCCGTGCCGTGGAAGTACTGCTTCGTCATCGCGGAATCCGTGAGCGCCTTCCAGAGCTTCTCGGGGCTGGTGCGGATGTAGACGACGTAGACCTGCGAGAGCGAGTTCGTCTTCATGCCTGATTCCTCCTTCTCCAGTTCGTACTTCATGGCCGTGAGTCGCGAGGCCCAGAGCGCGCTGTAGCGCGAGATCCAGCGGTCGTAGATCGTCTGGATCGGGATCGCGTTGAGATACAGTCTCCGGGTCCGGCCTTCCTTCCTCGAGACGACGAGGCCCGCGTCCTCCAGCACGCGGAGATGCTTCATCGCCGCGAAGCGGCTGAACGCGAACCTCTCGGACAGCTCGCCGACGCCCAGGCCCGGACGCTCCTTGAGGAGGTCGAGCATCCGCCGGCGGTTGGCGTCGGAGAGAGCTCGGAAGGTCTTATCCGTCGCGTCGTTCTTCATGTGACTTCACAGTCACTCATTGTACGAGGAGACGGTAGACTGTCAAGAGATACGTGATGAAACAGTCACCTTTATATCGTCGGTAAATACTGGCTTGGTGAGAGATGGCGATCTCGGGGCCGTTCGCCGGTCGCGTGGAGCTGACGAGATCTGTTTTTTGAACAAATTCAATTTTTAGCTTGTATCTTGTCTGACACGGCCGCATATTAAAATTGAACCTGTTCAAAACAGCGAGGAACTCCATGCCCGATTTCGTCGTCATCACTTACGCCGCGTACCTCCTCGTCAGCGTCGCCCTCACCGTGTGGGTCGCCCGCACTCTCCACGCGAGCGGACGTGTCTTTCTCGTGGACGTCTTCTCCGGAAACGAGAGACTCGCGGACTCGGTGAACCACTTGCTCGTGGTCGGCTTCTACCTGATCAACCTTGGCTACATCAGCCTCGCGCTGAGGCTGGGCTACGAGGTGGCGAGCGCGAGGGAATCGATCGAGGCCCTCTCCTTCAAGGTCGGGATGGTGCTCGTCGTGCTCGGTGCGATGCACTTCTTCAACCTGTATGTGTTCAGTCGAATTCGCCGGCGCTCGGCCCTGCACGCGGCTCCTCCTCCCGTGACGCCCGACGGGGTCCTGGACGCCGGCCTCGATGGCTGCGGCACGTCATGCGCGAGCTGACCGTTCTATTCGATGCCGAATGTGCACTGTGCGTGCGCGCCCGCCGCTTCATGGCGTCCGAGCCCGCGTACGTCCCGACCGTGTTCCTCGCGGCCGGCTCCGAGCTCGCCAGACTCCGGTTCCCGCAGCTCTCTGCCCGGCAGACGCTCTCGGAGCTGACCGTGGTGGCGGACGGCCGACTGGTCTTCGGGGGCGCCAAGGCCTGGATCGTCTGCCTCTGGTCGCTCCGCCGGTATCGCAACCTGGCGCTGCGGCTCGCGACGCCGGCGGCGCTCCCGATGGCTCGAGCGGCCTTCGATCGCCTCTCGCAGAACCGACACGCCATGTGCGCCCTTTTCGGCAAGGCCGTGTCGAGAGGACTGAACGATGCCCGTCTCCCCTGACTCTGACAATCCCGCGCGGCGCGAGACGCTCGCGCCCGGTCCGGCCCGTTCTTATGGCAAGGCCGTTTTCTCCGCTCTGGCGGTGGCGATCGTCCTCGGGGGCGTCGGTTTCGCTTTCCTCGCCCTCGATCTGGTCGGCCCCGGCCTCTCCGCCTTCATCGCGCTCCCGCTGGCCATGGGGCTGGTCTCGTCCCTCGTGCTCGGGAGCCTTCGAGGCTCGCTTCTCGCCGGCACGCTCGCCGTCGTCGTCGCCTGCGCCGGCCTCCTGTTTGTCGGCATCGAGGGCCTCGTCTGCGTCGTCCTGGCGTCGCCGCTGATCTTCTTGAGCTCGGCCGTGGGTGCCCTGGCCGGAGCGCTTCTCACGGCGACCGTCCGAAAGAAGTCGTTCCTGGTGATTTCGCTCGGCATCGTCGCGTTCGCCGGAACGTCCACGAACGAGCTCCGCTTCGGCTCGTTCGGGCCGGCGTACACGGTGATCGACTCCGTCGAAATCGAGGCGCCGATCGAGGAGACGTGGAGCAGCGTCGCTTCGGTGAGCTCGGTTCGCGGGCCGAAGCCCTTTCTTCTTCGCCTCGGTCTGCCCGTCCCCTTGAGATGCGAGCTGCAAGATGAGGGGACCGGTGCGAAGCGCGTGTGTCATTTCGATCGCGGGCGCATCGAAGAGCTCGTCTCCGTGTGGGAGCCCCCGCGGCGTCTCGAGGCCGTCGTCGTCGAGACGGATCTGCCCGGACGGGAGTGGCTGGCGTTCCACAAGGCCGAATACGTGCTCAGCCCGATCTCTCCGCATCGCACGAGGATTGTAAGGACAACCTGGCAGTCGTCACGTCTTCGTCCCCGCTGGTACTGGAAGCCGCTCGAGACGCTCGGCACGAGCCAGGAGCACGAGTACGTGCTGACGGCGCTGAAGACGCGGCTCGAAGCCGGGCCATGAGAACTGAAATGCAGACGGTCAAGACATCCAAGGGAGCCGAGACTCGCCGGTCGATCCTCGCGATGGCTCTTCAGCTCTTCCGGGAGCGCGGCTACGAGAAGACGACGATGCGTATGGTGGCGGACGCTGCCGGCGTCACCGTCAGCAACGTCTACTACTACTTCGAATCGAAGGAGCACCTGGTTCAGGCGTTCTACGACTCGACGCACGTGGAGCATCTCGCCGTGTGCGAGCCCATGCTCGAGAACGAGGCCGGACTCGAGAAGAGGCTCCAGATCGCGCTCAGGACCAAGATCGAGACGGCGGAGCCCTACCACGGATTCGCCGGCCTCCTGTTCAAGACCGCGGCGGACCCGAAGAGTCCGCTCAATCCCTTCAGCGACGCGTCGGAAGACGTGAGGAATCGCTCGACGGATCTCATGGCACGCATCGTCGACGGGTCGAAGGCGCGGGTGCCCGCCGATCTCAGGCGGGAGCTGCCCGGTCTCCTGTGGCTCTATCAGATGGCGGTGATCCTGTTCTGGATTCACGACGACTCCGACGGCCGGCGACGAACCCACCGCCTCATCGAGAAGACCGCGGGACTCGTTACTCGGCTGATCTCGATCAGCAGCGCGAAGCTGATGGCGCCGCTCCGGAAGTCGGCGCTCGGCCTCATCGAGGATCTGCGGCAGCCCTGAAGCGGGCCAGATGATCGAAGACGCACGGCTCCGACCCGAGCGGCCGGTGCGGGGGGCTGTCCCGGCGCGAGGTCGGGGTCGTGTCACCGGCGCTGGTCGCCGAGTGTGAGGCGCGCCGTCCGGAGCGGCGGCACCGACGTGGCGGGAGGCCTCATGGCTCGGATACCCTCTACTTGTCATTGATCTGACGCGCCGTACGTCCGGCCGGACGAGGGTCTTGTTCGTGACACGACACACGGTAGCGCCCACCGTCGCGGCGACGATCCTCCTACTGCTTGCATCGAGCGAGGCCGCAATCGGCCAGGAGAAGGAGCTGATCGAGCGCGGCCGTCTGATCTACCGCATCCACTGCATCAACTGTCACGGCGACAACGGAAGAGGCGACGGCCCGCTGGTGGAGGTCATGAAGATCCAGCCTGCCGATCTGACGGCCATATCGCGCAGGAGAGGCGGCCGGTTCCCGTTCGAGGACGTGTACCGGATCATCGACGGGCGGAGCGAAGTGTCCGGGCACGGCGCACGTAAGATGCCGATCTGGGGGCTCGCGTTCCAGGACCCGGGCAGCGACGCCAGCCAGGAAGACCAGGTGCGGGGCCGGATCCTCCAGCTCATCCGTTACCTGAGGTCGATCCAGGAACCGCCAGAGAAGGAGTCGGCGACGGCCGCGTCGAATGGCGGCGGCGATCCCGCACCGTGAGACCCGCGAGCGGGCCGGCCTCATCGATCATCGTTCCGGCTCTCTGACCCCATGACCATGTCGTACGCCGTCGAACCGCTCGCCCTGAGGCTCGAGAGGCCGTTCCGCCTATCGCGCGGCACGTATACCGAACGCACGAACGTGCTGGTCCGGCTCGGCGAGGGGCTCGGCGAGGGCGGGCTCGCCTCGTTCCTCGACTGCTCGCTCGACGACGTGCTCGAATACCTCCGCGCGGTCGATCCCGTGTCTCTGCTGCGCGGCGACGAGCTCTCCATCGAGAGCGCGCTCGCCCGCCTTCCGCGCGGCCCGGCCCCGGCGCGCTGCGCGATCGACGTCGCGCTCCACGACATCTGGGCACGCGAGCTCGATCGGCCGCTTTGGGAAGCTCTCGGTCTGAGACTCGACGAGCTGCCGCCGTCCGCAGCGACGATCGGCATCCAGGACGACGAGGATCGGCTCCGTGAGATCGTTCGCGAGCATCGCGGCTGGCCCGTTCTCAAGCTGAAGCTCGGAGCGGGGGATCTGGTCGCCGACGAGCGAACGGTGATCGTCGTTCGCGAGGAGACGCAGGCCGACCTCTACGTGGACGCGAACGGCGGCTGGTCCGTGGATGAGGCGGCGCGCATCGTCCCGCGCCTCGGAGAGCTCGGCGTCATGTTCATCGAGCAGCCGATCGCGGATCGCGATCCTGACGCCTGGCGCTTTCTGCGCGGCTTTCTCCCGGCCGGCGTGCCGCTCCTCGTCGCCGACGAGAGCATCGCGAATCTGGCCGACGTGGCCTCCTTCGCCGGCGCGGCGGACGGCGTCAACGTCAAGCTGACCAAGAGCGGCGGACTCCGCGAGGCTTGCCGGCTGATCAGCCTCGCGCGCAAGCTGGACATGAAGGTGCTCATCGGCTGCACCGTCGAGAGCTCGCTCCTCGTCACGGCGGCGGCGCACATCGCGCCGTTGGCCGACCTCGTCGACCTCGACGCTCACCTGAACGTCGCGGACGACCCGTTCGTCGGGATGACGCTCCATTTGGGTCGGATTCTTCTTCCGGACGGGCCGGGGCTCGGCGTCACGTGGCGCGCGGCGTCCGACTGACCCAGTGGCGTTCGCGCGCGTTCGTCAGAGGTCCGCCGCGCACCGCTCGCCATGACGAGACTACGACCCGGCCTGCTCCTGCTCGGCGCGCAGCCTCCTGACTTCCTCGAGGGAGTACTCGCGAATCTTCAGAGCCAGGCCGATCAGGACCATGACGATGAAGACGAGCGAGACGCCGAGGCCGATCCGACGGTAGCGAAGCTCCTCGAAGGCGGACTCCGCTCCCGCGAGCGCCGCGCGAGCCTCGCCCAGTCCCTCGTGATACTTCTTCACGAAGTCGCTGTCCTCACCGGTGTCGAACGTGTGCACGAGTACCTGCATCTGGATCTGGGCGTCGACGGCCTTGTCAAGCGCGAGTATGGCTTCCTGGACCTCGACACCACCGCGACGGGCCCTGAGCAGGAGCCGGTCGGCCTGCGCGGCGAGGCCTGTCAGCTCCCGCATTCTCGTGACGTAGCCGTACGCCGCGTGCTGCTCGTTCACGACGTGGCAGCTCGTGCAGCGGACCTTCGCCTCGTGGACGATCTCGTTCGATCCGGGATCCTCGTACGTGAAGTGGGTCTTACCTATGCGGAACTTATCGAACAGTCGCGAGAACTCCGGCTTCAGTGCCTCCTCCCGCTGCTCCTCCCCGATCGTGACGCCGTGCTCCGGAACGAGGATGGCTCGGTCCACGAGCCAGTCGAACCGCTCGTCGCCCGAGAGGTTCGCCTCGCTCGCCTCCTGCAACAATTCGTCGCGCCTCCTCTCGTAGCGGCGGACGATCGTCTCACGCTCGACCATCAACGATGCCAGCTTGCCGGTCGGCTCGTGGCACATGGCGCACGGAGTCGCCGGCATCGGCGCGAGGATGGCCACCGTAGGCCGCACGACGGAGTGGTTTCCGTGGCACGTCGCGCAGCCCGTCAACTTCATCGGGCCACGCCAGCTTGCCTGGGGCTCGGGCGCCTCGTGACACTCCGCGCAGCCGTTCTCGCCCACGTCGGCGAGGAACATCTCGTTGTGCAGCTCGAAACCGTCGTGCTTGGCGCTCGCCCGATACAGCGTCGCCTCCCGCCCGTGGCACTGCCCGCAGACGAACGCGACCGATTCGACGCCCGGCGGCGCCGCCCCGTGGTTCCCGTGGCAGTCGTTGCACGTGGGCGCATAGAGGTCTCCTCGCTCCTCCATGGCCTGGGCGTGAACGCTTCGAGACCACCTCGCGTGCTGGTCCACCGGCAGGGGCCGGCCGTCGGGCAGCGTGTATCCGGCCATCTTCGCCGCGTCGGCGTGGCAGGCGCTGCAAGTCTCCGCCACCCGCGTCGGGTACACCGAAGAGCGCGGATTGCTCGCCTTCAGGATTCCGTGGACTCCGTGACAGTCGATGCAGGTCGCGACGTTTGCGTCGCCGTCAGCGAGAGCCTTGCCGTGATGGCTCGACCTGTACTCACGCTCCTGGTCGACCCGCGCACCCGGTTGGAACTGCTTCATGTACTCCGGGTCCGAGTGGCAGCGCCCGCAGAACGACGGGATCTCGCCACGTGAGGGCGGGTCTTCATACGGGTTCGCCGCGTGGTCGGGATCCATGGCGCCGGGCATGTCCTCGAACAGGGCGGGGTCCGGATTGCCGCCGTGGCAGTCGTGGCACGAGATGCCCGCCTCCGCGTGCACCCCCTCCAGGGCTCCACGCACGCGCGCTTGGTCCTCTTCACCGGGGAACCAGTCCGTGCTGCCGTGGCAGCCGAGGCACGACGTCTCCGGGGCCTCCTGCCCGACCGCCGGAATCGCGGCGAGCAGGCCGAACAGCGCGACACAGGCGCGAGGTTTCATCGAGGAGTCATCCGCTGGGCGCGGCGGGTCCCGAGCCCGAGTATCACGACGAAAAGGCCCACGCCGACGACGGTGTACACGGGAACCCAGGAGCGATAACCCCAC
>Ga0224512_10004423_pt1 | contig 11850 bp, 13 predicted proteins | sample SF_May12_sed_USG_4_FD_169103 | JGI IMG/M metagenome (GOLD analysis project Ga0224512, IMG submission 169103) | Sediment microbial communities from San Francisco Bay, California, United States - SF_May12_sed_USGS_13 | ecosystem: Environmental > Aquatic > Marine > Sediment | place: USA... | reverse complement strand
ATCAGGCAACCCATGACAAGCCCGACCCCACGGCCGCTTCTCGGTGTATGTGGCTGTTTGATATGGATTTGCGTGAGAGCAAACTCCTTGACACACGTCGGGTCGTGTGTTAGCGTTTTACCGCATTCAAGCAGGGACGCGTGGCAACACCCGCGGTACTACAGGGCTTCTCTAAGAGAGTCCTTAATTTTTATACTTCAAGAACTCGCTCATCATGTCAGCAACCGGCCTATCGCACGAGCAAGCGCACACATACATCGACAAGTTCGGGTCGGCACAAATCCTCGTCATCGGCGACATCATGCTCGACCGGTACTTCTGGGGCGAAGTGGATCGAATTTCTCCTGAGGCACCCGTTCCCGTCGTACGCGTAAACCGGCGCAGCACTCGCCTAGGAGGGGCGGGTAACGTGGCCGCCAACCTTCGCGGCGTGGGCGTCAAGGTGGCGCTGGCGGGAGTGATCGGTGACGACCGGGCGGGGGATTCTGTGCGCGAGTTGCTCGCATCGCTCCAGATAAGTGCCGAACATCTGATAACGGACGGCGATCGTGAGACGACGGAGAAAGTGCGCATTATAGCTCAAAGCCAGCAGGTCGTTCGCGCGGATTTCGAAGCGGATTCCCGGCCGGTAGACGACATTGTGGAGGGCATGCTGCTCGACATCGCGGCTAACAGCAATCGGTATGATGCTCTTATTATCTCGGATTATGGTAAGGGTGTCATCCGCGAACATGCTATGCGCGAGTTGATCAACGGATGGCGGAGAATGAATCGACCCATTCTTGTGGATCCGCATGTCGGACACTTTCGTTGGTATCGTAACGCGAGCATTGTGACACCAAATACAAAAGAGGCGGCTAGTTATTTTGGATCGACCATTCGGCGCGAAGAACTTTTCACGCGGCTTGGTTTTCAGATGCGCGAGGAGCTCGAGCTCGAAGCGCTTCTGATCACACGTGGTGAGGAGGGTATGAGTCTCTTTCTCGAGAACAACGAGAGGATTCATATACCGACAGTGGCCAAAGAGGTGTATGATGTGACAGGAGCGGGCGATACAGTGATCAGTGTGCTCGGAGCTGCGATCGCTTGTGGGGCACCGTTGTTGGATGCGGTTGTGTTAGCGAACCGGGCGGCGGGTGAGGTGGTCAAGGAAGTCGGCACCACCGTGATCACGAGAAACAAACTTGTAACCGCTTTTTCATGAATGGCTTATGTGGCCTATATAAAGTAGATGAGACGGTTTGTTACCAGGGACGATCTTGCCGCAACGGCGGAAGAACTGAGGCATCGCGGGGTACGGGTTGTTTTCACCAACGGCTGCTTTGACCTGCTCCATCCCGGGCACATTCGGCTGATCTCGAAAGCCGCCGCCATGGGTGACCGGGTCATGATCGCGATAAACGATGATGCGTCCGTTCGCAGGCTGAAGGGTGACGATCGCCCGATCTACCCGGTGGTGGAACGAGCCGAGATACTACTGGCCCTACGCTGGGTCGACTACGTCACTGCTTTCCCCGAAGATACTCCTTTGCAGACCATTCGTATGGTCCGGCCGGACGTGTTGGTTAAGGGTGGCGAGTATCGCGAAAGAGACATTGTCGGTGCCACGTTTGTCCGCAGTTACGGTGGGCGTGTCGCCCGAGTGACCATGAAGAAAGGTTTTTCAACACGTCTGATTGTGAGACGTGTCTCCGAGACCGGCTAGGCGGTCCTTGGCGCTGATCGTTAACGTTTGTGTGATCGATCGTAGTGATTCTATCTGATCAACTGGAAAGGAACAGATGGATGAGTAAAGAGAGAATTATCATCATGGGGGCTGCAGGGCGAGATTTTCACAATTTCAACACGCTGTATAGAAACAACGCAAGGGTGGACGTGCTCGCCTTTACAGCGACGCAGATTCCCAACATTGAAGGACGGAGTTACCCGGCGGCGCTCGCCGGAGAGCTTTACCCCAAAGGCATCCCCATAGTGGCGGAAGACGATATAAAAGATCTGTTGACCAGAGAGAGAGTCGACACCGCCGTTTTTGCGTATAGCGATGTGTCCTATGAATACGTCATGCAGCGCGCGGCGCGGGTGAATTCGCTCGGGGTTGACTTCAAGCTGATAGGAAACCGCGCGACCATGGTGAAGAGCAACAAGCCGGTAGTTGCTGTGTGCGCGGTCCGTACCGGCAGCGGTAAGAGCCAAACGACCAGGCGGGTATCGGAGATACTCCGTGATCAGGGTTATAGCGTCGCTGTCGTTCGTCACCCGATGCCATATGGAGATCTGGCGAAACAGGCAGTGCAGCGATTCTCATCTTTCGAGGATCTGGATCTTTACGATTGCACGATCGAGGAACGAGAAGAATACGAGCACCATCTTGCCAGCGGAAACGTCGTGTTTGCGGGTGTCGACTACGACCGCATTTTGAAGGAAGCTGAAAAAGAGGCGGACGTGATCTTGTGGGATGGAGGCAATAACGACACACCGTTTTATAAGCCGGACTTGTGGATAGTTGTCGCTGATCCGCACCGTGCGGGGCACGAGATCCGATACTACCCCGGCGAAACCAATCTTTACCAGGCCGACGTAGTCGTGATCAATAAAATCAACACCGCCGAAAAGGACGGGATCGAGACAGTCATGAAGAATATACAGGATCGCAATCCTCAAGCCATCGTAATACGCGCCGCGTCTCCTATAACCGTCGAGGGTGACGCCGCTCAGATCAGGGGAAAGCGTGTGCTTTGCGTCGAGGACGGCCCGACCCTGACCCACGGCGAGATGAAATACGGCGCCGCGGTGGTGGCCGCCCGGCAACACGGCGCCCGAGAGATCATTGATCCACGTCCCTTTGCTGTGGGTAGTATCCGCGAGACCTTTGCGGCCTATCCCGGTATTGGAACACTCCTCCCCGCGATGGGCTATGGGGATCAGCAGATCAAGGATCTGACCGAGACCATCGACGCCACCGACGCCGACATCATCATCGTTGGGACTCCCATTGACCTTGGCCGGGTTGCTAAATTCTCTAAGCCGTACGTTCGTGTCGGGTATCACCTCGAGGAACAGGGAGACCCAAACCTGGAAAGCGTTCTCAAAGAACGACTCCCCAAAAGCAAATAGCCACTTGCGGACAAAGGAGACAAGGTTAGCGATGAAAATCCATGAATACCAAGCCAAGGAGCTTTTTCGCGCGCAAGGCATACCGGTTCCGCCTGGTGAAGTCGCGGAGTCACCATCCGCAGCGGCCGAGCTCTCGCGTCGCTACGGTAAGACCGTGGTGATCAAGGCGCAAGTGCTGGTTGGTGGCCGCGGCAAGGCGGGCGGGGTAAAGCTGGCCAAAGACCCGCAAGAGGCGCGGCAGCACGCAGAGAGCATACTGGGGATGGACATAAAGGGCCTGACCGTCAACAAAGTGCTGGTGACCGAAGCGGTTGATATCGCCAAAGAGATCTATTTGGGTGTCATCATGGACCGGGCGAGCCAGCAGGCGGTCATTATGGCTTCGGCGGCGGGCGGCGTGGACATCGAGGAGGTGGCACGAGACAGGCCGGAGGCCATTCATCGACTGACGGTCGATCCGCTTTACGGGGTATTGGCTTTTCAAAGCCGGGCACTGGCCAGGGAGCTTCACGATGATCCGGCGGTGGCGAGACAGATCGCTGTTATAATAGAGAAACTCTATGCAGCCTTCGATGAGACGGACGCCAGTCTGGCCGAGATCAATCCGCTGGTTGTGACACCCGCGGGTGAGGTCATTGCCATCGATGCCAAGGTTAATGTCGATGACAGCGCCCTTTTTCGCCAAGGAGAAGTCGAGGCGATGCGTGACCTTTCCGCCGAAGATCCGGGTGAAACCGAATCGCGTAAGATGGGGTTGTCCTTTGTCCGGCTGAGCGGAAACGTCGGTTGTATCGTAAATGGGGCGGGGCTTGCGATGGCCACCATGGATCTGGTCAAGACCTACGGCGGTCAACCCGCCAACTTCCTCGATATCGGAGGTAGTTCAAACCCAGACAAAGTGGTTACCGCACTGAAGATCATTCTCGGCGACTCCAGTGTGCGATCGATCTTCATCAACATCTTTGGAGGGATCACTCGTTGCGACGATGTGGCCAGAGGACTCGTGGCCGCTTTGCAACAGGTGGAACAGGTGCCGCCGGTTGTGGTCAGATTGACTGGCACCAACGAAACCGAGGCCTTGGACATCCTCAAGCAAGTGGATATCACGACCGCGGCAACGATGGATGACGGGGTTAAGAAAGCGATCGAACTGGCACACTGACAACGTTCGGAAGCTTCGAAAAAGGAGACACTGTTGAGCATTCTTATTGGCAAGGACACTCGGCTGGTCGTGCAAGGAATTACCGGCCGCGACGGTTCGTTCCATTCCGCCCAGATGCTCGCCTACGGTACGAATCTGGCTGCAGGAGTAACGCCCGGAAAAGGTGGCGGACGTTTTGAGGATCGTATCCCCATATTCGATACGGTTAGAAGGGCGGTGCAGGAGACGGGTGCAAACACGTCCATTATTTATGTGCGAGCACCGTTCGCACCGGACGCGATATGTGAGGCCGCCGATGCGGGTATCGGTTTTATCGTTTGTATCACCGAGGGTGTCCCGGTCAAGGATATGGCCCGGGTGCTCCCCTATGTCCGCAGTCGCGGTAGCCGGTTGCTGGGGCCCAACTGCCCTGGGATCGTGGCGCCCGGCGACAAGGTGAAAGTGGGTATTCTACCAACCGCCATCTTCAAAGCGGGTTCGGTGGGTGTGGTGTCGCGAAGCGGGACGTTGACGTACGAACTGGTTTTTCAACTGACCAGTAACGGGGTGGGGCAGTCAACCTGCGTGGGGATCGGTGGAGACCCGCTTATTGGCACCAATTTTATCGACATCTTGCAAATGTTCGAAGAAGACAGCGAGACAAAAGCGATCGTGTTGATCGGTGAAATCGGCGGCACCGACGAGCAAGAAGCCGCGGGTTTTATCGTAAAGAATTTGTCAAAGCCGGTGGTGGCCTTCATCGCCGGGCAGACGGCGCCAGAGGGCAAACGCATGGGACATGCTGGCGCGATTGTTTCCGGGGCCTCGGGAACTGCCAAAGAGAAGATCGAGGCCTTCGAGAAAGCAGGGATTGCTGTCGCTCGCATTCCATCCGAAATCGCTCCCTTATTGAAGAAAACAAGTTCCGCGGTGAGCGGATAACGAGGCCCCTTGGTCGAATAGGATAGGTATGAGAACACTACTCATGATAAAACCGGAGATTGTTGAAAAAGGGCTTTTTGGAGAGATCATCGCGCATGTCGTTCGCAATCGTTTCAAAGTCGTCGCCTTGAGAATGCTGACCTTTAATCGGCAAACAGCGGAAAAGTTCTACGAGGTTCACCGCGAGCGCGAGTTTTTCGCCGATTTGATCGACTACATCACCAGCGGCCCCGTTGTCGCCCTCGAGCTGGATGGTGACGGAGTCGTGCAAAGGTTGCGGGCATTCATCGGATCCACCGATCCGGCGCAGGCGGCGGTCGGCACGATCCGTTACACCTACGGGGCGTCGATTCAAAACAACGCCGTCCACGCATCCGACTCGCCCGAATCGGCAAAAAAAGAGCTTGCAATCGTGTTCGGCGGCTCCTAAATTCGGTTGAGGCGTCGCTAACGCCAATAATGCCACGGAGTAGAGCCATGATCCTCGACCTCGAGAAAGTCTCTGCCGACGAGCGGATTAGCGGGGATGAGGTGGTGGTTTTTCAGGACGTCGCCGGTCAAGAGAATCAGATTCATTGCCACATTGAGCTGGGTCTCCGCAAGATCGGAGACACGTTCTATATCCATGTGGATCTAAGTGGCTCATTTTCAACGGCTTGCCACAAGTGCCTCGAGCCAGCGCGGTACGAGGTCACACCTTCTTTCGAGGTGGTTGTTCAAAAAGCGGGTCAGGCTGCGGGCTCGGAGCCGGGGTCGGGGGAGGAGGATTTTGTGCGCCTGCCGATAGGGCAGACGCGTTTGTCGTTGGATCAGCACATCTACGAGAACCTGGTCGTCAACATACCGATGCGGATATCGTGCAGCGATCGATGCAGAGGGTTGTGCCCCGCGTGCGGCGTCAATCTCAACCGCGAGGACTGTAGATGCACCGCGGCAGCCGACCCCCGCTGGAACGAGTTGCGAAAGTTGGGAGAGAAGTCGTCCGAATAAACAAGTCTTTAAGGAGAACTCAATGGCTGTCCCCAAGCGGAAAACATCCAAGGCACGGCGCAACAAGAGAAGAAGTAACTGGAAGCTGAGCGCTCCGAGTCTAACGCGGTGCTCTCGTTGCCATCAGTACAAGTCGCCACACAGCGTGTGCCCCAACTGTGGTTACTACGGGGGGCGCGAGGTGATTAAAAGCGGCGAGGACCTGTAAAAAGGTGGTTCTTTTGTGAGAATCGCTGTGGACGCCATGGGTGGGGACCGAGGTCCGGAACTCATGGCGAGGGCCGCTATTGGTGCGGTCGATTCAGATTCGTCTAAACTCGATATCATCTTGGTTGGCGATCAGGAGCAAGTAAGCGCCGCGCTTCGAAAATCCAAGCGTAACCATTCGTCCATCGAAGTCGTTCATGCCTCGGAGACCGTCGGCATGTCCGAGCCTCCCGCCAGCGCGATCCGCAAGAAGAAGGACTCATCGATAGCCGTAGCCATGAGGCTGTTAAAAGAGGGAAAGGCCGATGCACTGGTTAGCGCGGGGAACACCGGGGCTGTTGTGGCCGGTTCGCTGGTTTCTATAGGCCGGTTGCACGGTGTGTCCAGACCCGCGATCGCGACGTTCTTTCCCACCGAGAAGCGCCCAACGGTATTTCTCGACATAGGTGCCAATTCGGTGTGTACGCCCAAGAACTTGCTTCAATTTGGTGTGATGGGAGCCGTTTTTGCCCAGTACCAGCTGGGTATCCAACGCCCGCGTGTAGGTCTCTTGAATATCGGTGAGGAACGAAGCAAGGGAACCGATATGGTTAGAGCCGCCTACGGTCTACTGGAAAAGAGCGGGGTCAATTTTGTCGGCAATGTGGAGGGGCGTGATGTCATGGCGGGAGAGGCGGACGTTGTCGTATGCGATGGATTTGTCGGCAACGTCGTGCTCAAGTTCACGGAGAGCATATTATCATTCACGAGTCAGATGGTTCGAAGAGAGATCAAGAAGAGCGCATTGGCGAAAGTTGGCGCGTTTTTGATGAAACGTGTGTTTTTTTCGTTCCGGTCGCGAATGGATTATGCTGAGTACGGTGGCGCGCCGCTGCTCGGTATCAATGGTGTGGTAATCATCTGTCATGGCAAGAGCTCCGTGCGTGCAGTCAAGAACGCGATTCTTATGGCCCAGCGGTCTGTATCCCATGACATCAATGCGCATATCGAGGAACGATTTAGAGGATCGGTGAATGATCTCGCCAACGTCTCTTAGAGGATCCAAAATAACCGGGACCGGACGTTACTGCCCGCCACGGGTGCTGACCAACGAAGACCTGGAGAAGATGGTCGATACGTCGGACGAGTGGATATTAACCCGCACGGGGATCCGCGAGCGCCGTATCGCTGACCGGGGGCAGGCGTGCTCCGATTTGGCGTTGGAAGCGTCCATGGCCGCCCTGCACAGCGCTGGTGTAGGCGCATCCGAGCTTGACGCCATCATCGTTGGTACGGTCACCGGAGACATGGTATTTCCTGCCACGGCTTGCTTGATTCAGGAGCGTTTAGGGGCCAAGAAGGCGGCCGGGTTCGACGTGAGCGCCGCCTGCTGCGGTTTTGTCTATGGGGTGAGCAACGGTCACGCGCTCATCGCGTCCGGGCAAATGGATAAAGTGCTCATTGTCGGTGTTGATATCCTCAGCAAGATTGTTGACTGGAAGGACCGCGCGACCTGCGTTCTGTTTGGTGACGGGGCAGGGGCCGTCGTACTCGAGGCCTGCTCTGCTGGTGAAGGTATACTGGGTACGTACATGAAAAGCGATGGATCGTTGGCCGACCTGCTCCAGGTGCCTTCGGGCGGGTCCAGGGATCCAGCCTCTCCCGAGACCTGTGCTCGCGGCGGGCACTATCTCAAGATGAAAGGCGACGGGGTTTTTAAGTATGCGGTGCGAGCCATGGAAGACGCGGTGAAGCAAGTTTTGGATAGGGCCAACCTAACCATCGATGATGTGGACCTCATCATTCCTCATCAGGCCAACATACGGATACTGGACGCCGTCCACAAACGACTGGGTGTCTCCGCGGACAGAGTGGTTGTCAACATTGACCGTTACGGAAACACGTCTTCTGGCACTATTCCAATTGCTCTTGACGAGGTGGTGAGGAACGGAAGGCTCAAGAAGGGCGATGTTGTCCTCATGGTCACCTTTGGCGGTGGACTTACCTGGGGTTCGTTACTTTTCCGCTACAACTAGATGGCAACGGAACAGTTGGTTCACACGGGTTGTGCACGAGATTCCGGTGGAGAATCGAACATGATGAACTGTGCGATGCTATTTCCCGGACAGGCCTCGCAATTTGTGGGGATGGGTAAAGACTATTACGACCGTTTCAAAGACGTCCGCGGCTTGTATGCGTCCGCGAACCGAAAGTTGGGGTTCGATATCACGCAGCTTTCCTTCGAAGGAGATCTCGACGAGCTCACAAAGACGCACAACGCACAACCCGCCATATTGCTACACAGTCTGGCGGTATTCAGTGTACTGACCACGAGGGGTTTTAAAGCGAAAGTCGTCGCGGGCCACAGTCTTGGGGAGTTTTCCGCGCTGGTGGCTGCGGGGGTTTTTCGTCCGATGGATGCCCTGCTCATTGTGCGTAAACGAGGGGAGCTGATGTACGAGGCGGGTCTCGAACAACCGGGTACCATGGCGGCGCTCATTGGCCTAGACGAAGCCGCGGTTCGGGATGTCGTACAATCAGCTTCGGAAACGGGGGTGATCGTCGTGGCAAACTATAACTCACCGGCGCAAGTGGCGGTGTCCGGGGAGGTTGCGGCAGTTGAGCGAGCCATTGAGTTGGCGAAGCTGAAAGGCGCGAAGCGGGCGCTGCGACTTCAGGTCAGTGGTGCGTTCCACTCGCCGCTGATGGAGAGGACGGCGGCGGCGCTCGAAAGTTACATGTCTAGATTCGAACGGGGGCGTCTAAGGGTCGGCTGGATCGCCAATGTTACTGGAAGTACCGTCGAGGGTGATCACGAGGTCATCGATTTATTGTCAAGACAGTTGTCTTCGCCGGTCCTTTGGGTTAAGAGCATGCGAACACTGGCGGATAGTTATTCGGATCCAATCTTGGAAGTAGGCCCTGGCAAGGTGCTGACGGGTCTCATGAAACGGATTGTGTCGAATTCAACGGTTTACCCGCTTTCGAATGTCGACGGTCTCCAAAACGTTGTCACGCCCGGGTGAACTTTTGCTTTTGTCGACTGATCGTTTTTGATATAAAGAATGGCATTGTTAAGGTGAATCCATGGATTTCGAGGGAAAGATTGGCTTTGTAACCGGAGGTTCTCGCGGCATCGGTAGGGAAATCGCTTTGCAGATGGCGAAGCGTGGTGCGGCGGTCGCTATCGTAAGCCGTGGCAAGGATGATGCAGAGCGTGTGGCGTCGGAAATCGAATCGCTCGGTGTGAAGGCCAGGGGCTACGCTTGTGACGTATCTTCCATCGATGAGGCCAGCCGTGTTGCGCAAAGTGCGATAGAGGATCTGGGAACGCCTGATTTCCTTGTCAACAACGCGGGCATCGTCAGAGACAAGTTGATACTGCGGATGACCCCGGAGGACTGGAATCAAGTCATAGCAACCAATCTGACGGGCGTTTACAACTTTGTTAGAGTCTTCTCTCCTCACTTCATCAAGAAAAGAAGTGGAAGGATAGTCAATATCAGCTCGGTCATAGGGTTGGTAGGAAACGCCGGACAGACTAGTTATGCCGCCAGTAAAGCGGGGGTCATCGGGCTTACGAAATCGCTAGCCAAGGAGTTTGCCCCGCGCGGCATCACCGTGAACGCGGTGGCGCCAGGTTACATAGCTACGGCGATGACCAATGACCTGGGCGAAGAAATTCAGACCAAGATGTTGGAAATGATCCCGTTGAGGCGTTTTGGAACAGTTGAAGATGTAGCGAATGTTGTGATATTTTTGCTGTCTGGAATGGCTGATTACCTGACCGGTCACGTAATTAATTGCGACGGTGGGATGGTAATGGGCTAGACCTGTATCGTTGACCTGGAGGTGAGTCAAGAGATGTCGAATATTGACGAAAAGGTTAAGAAGATCATTGAGGAAAAGTTGTCGGTCAACGCCGACCAAATCACCAACGAAGCGCGGTTTGCTGAGGATCTGAAGGCCGATTCACTGGACACCGTCGAGCTGGTCATGGCACTTGAGGACGAGTTTGGATTGGACATACCGGACGAAGAAGCGGATAAAATCAAAACGGTTCAGGATGCTATCAACTATATAGGCAGCAAAGCCGGCTAATCCGATCCGGACCCCAATCCCATTTATAACGGAAGGTTCGAATTATGGGCTCAGATGTACGCGGCAGACGCGTGGTTGTCACCGGTATCGGTTGCCTTACGGCGGCGGGTCTGACGACCGAGGACACATGGAAGACCCTGCTGGCCGGTGAGGCGGCGGTGACGCGGATTGAGAGCTTTGACACTTCGGAGTATCCTACGCAGATAGCGGCGGAAGTTAAAGACTTCGATCCCAGGCAATGGATGGATCCCAAAGACGCCCGGCGAACGGACCGATCGGTGCAACTAATGTCAGCTGCGACCAAACAGTGCCTCGACGGTCAGAAGCTTGACGATGTGGATAAGGATAGGGTAGGGGTAGTTGTTGGTTCGGGCATCGGCGGGCTCATCACGCTCGAGCAGCAGCACAAGACATTGCTGAACCGCGGGCCGAACAAGGTCAGCCCCTTCTTCATACCCATGATGATCTCCGACATGTCGGCGGGCCATCTATCGATCGTACATGGCTTCAAGGGGCCCAATTACGGCGTGGTGTCCGCGTGTGCCTCGGCGGGCAATGCGATAGCGGATTCATACCTGTTGATCAGAGCCGGGTTTGCTGACGCCGTTTTGACCGGGGGTACAGAGGGGTGCGTCACACCCCTGTCACTGGCGGGTTTTTGCGCGCTAAAGGCGTTGTCGCGAAGAAACGACGAGCCAGCCAAGGCATCACGACCGTTCGATCGCGATCGGGACGGGTTTGTCATGGGAGAAGGTGCCGGGGCGCTGTTTCTCGAGGAACTCGAGCACGCCAAGCGGCGAGGTGCCGAGATCTTTGGCGAGGTGATCGGTATCGGGCTTACGGGCGATGCTCATCACATGACCTCCCCCGCGCCTAATGGCGAGGGAGCGGTTCGTGCGATGAACATGGCGATCAAGGATGCAGGAATCGATCCGTCCCAGGTGGATTACGTGAACGCACACGGGACGAGCACTCAGTTGAACGACGCCTCTGAAACAGCGGCCATCAAAGAGGTATTCAGGGAAAGCGCGCACGATTTAAAGATAAGCTCGACGAAATCCATGATAGGACATTTGCTGGGAGCCGCGGCGGGCGTCGAACTGATCTTCTGTCTGCTCGCCATGCGTGATAACAAGGTTCCCCCAACAATCAATCAGGAAAACCGTGACCCCGAGTGCGACCTCGATTACGTTTCCAACAACTGCGAGGATCACGAAGTCAATATCGCCCTGTCGAATGCCTTTGGTTTTGGTGGGCATAACTCTAGTATCATCGTTCAACGCTACCAAGAAAACTAGCGATCAACACCTCATGACAAAGTCGGACTTCCTGCGCAGCTTTAAAGCCTTTTTTCTTCGATCCCGCCACCGTAGTGA
>Ga0224512_10004422_pt1 | contig 11852 bp, 9 predicted proteins | sample SF_May12_sed_USG_4_FD_169103 | JGI IMG/M metagenome (GOLD analysis project Ga0224512, IMG submission 169103) | Sediment microbial communities from San Francisco Bay, California, United States - SF_May12_sed_USGS_13 | ecosystem: Environmental > Aquatic > Marine > Sediment | place: USA: California... | reverse complement strand
TTAATCGCATTTATTCTCTTTCTGATTCTTACAACTTTATTTCGAATATTCCTGAAATTAATTTTCAAAGTTGGAATTAAACTTGACGGAGCATTAAACCGACGAACTGTGATTGTGGGAACGGATGATGAAGCAGTTCAGATTGCTGAAAAAATTAAATTGCAAAAAGCTGATTTACATAGCTTCATCGGATTGATAGGCAAAACTCATTCGGAAATTGGAAATCAAGTAAATGGTTTTAAAGTGGTAGGCAGTATTGGCAACATTAAAAATGTATTTTCGGAAAAGAAGATTAATGAAGTAATTTTTTCGTCAGAAGAATTATCATATGCGGATATGATGTCCATAGTCTCTGCAAGTAAAAATATCAACGTTGATTTCAAGATCGTTGGCTCGGATATGAACTTTGTCGTTGGAAAGAGTTCTGTGTCGATGCTTGATGATATTCCATTGGTTGAAATTAATTATAACATTTCTAATCCAACAGTTCAAACGATTAAAATAATATTCGATTATGGACTGGCTTTCTCAGTTTTGTTTTCCTTTTATCCTTTTATATATTTAATAACGAAGCTATCGGGTAAAGAAACAGATTTCAGGAAACTTGTTTTATCGGTTCCAACTGTAATTACTAAGAAAAATAGCTTTGTTGGTCCAAAGAAACCACTTAAATTCGAGAATGAAGTACTTGGGAAAACCGGACTGACCGGGTTGTGGTATATTGATGAGGGAACATTTACAGATTCTCAAAAACTTGATTTCTACTATGTGAAAAACCAGAATATCTGGTTGGATCTGGAAATACTAGGTAAAACTCTGAACAAAATGTGGAGTAAATAGAATTAATTATGGGTAAAACAATTTTAGATTTTGAAAAGCCTGTCTTTGAACTTGAGCAGAAGCTTGAGGAAATGAAAAAATCTTCAAACAGACTTGGAATTGAAAAAGAAATTTCTCGAATTGAATCCAAAGTTTCACAACTTAAGGAAGAACTTTACAAAGACCTTTCGCGCTGGCAGCGTGTTCAATTAGCCCGACATCCTGATCGTCCGTATACTCTTGATTTTATAGATCTTATGACCACAAATTTTACTGAATTACATGGCGACAGGCATTACCGTGATGATAAAGCAATTGTTGGAGGATTCGCTCAGCTGGATGATTATAAAGTTATGATTATCGGTCATCAAAAAGGAAGAGATACAAAGTCGAATGTTTACAGAAATTTTGGAATGGCAAATCCTGAAGGTTACAGAAAAGCTTTACGTTTGATGAAGCTTGCAGAAAAATTCGATAAGCCTGTCATTACTATGCTCGATACCCCTGGTGCTTATCCTGGGCTTGAAGCTGAGGAAAGAGGGCAGGCAGAAGCAATTGCCAGAAACTTGTTTGAGATGAGCAGACTTCGCGTACCTATTATTGTTTGTATTATCGGTGAAGGTGCAAGCGGCGGCGCATTAGGGATTGGTGTTGGTGATAGAATTTTAATGTTTGAGAATTGCTGGTATTCAGTTATAAGTCCTGAATCTTGTTCAAGTATTTTGTGGAGGAGCTGGGATTATAAGGAACAAGCTGCCGAAGCACTCAAGCTTACAGCAACAGATCTCCTCGAACAGAAAATTATTGACAGGATAATTCCCGAACCATTAGGTGGCGCACATAAAAATCCCAAGAAGGCTGCAGATAATCTTAAAGCAGCATTGCTTGAGGAGTTAGCTGAATTAGTTAAAATTAAAAAAGACAAACTTGTTCAAAACAGAATTGACAAATTTGGCAGCATGGGTCCATACACCGAATAATTTATTCTACCCAATCGAGAAACATTAGTAATATTTCAATCCCGATGTGTTCGGGATTTTTTATTTTAAGGCAACAAATTTTGAAAATTTCTTTTAATGCTGATACATAAAACCACACTGAGAGTCCGTTACGCAGATACCGATCAGATGCAGTACGCTTACAATGGAAAATATTTTGAATATTTTGAAGTTGGCAGAACTGAAATGATGAGAGAACAAGGATTAACTTACCGCACAATTGAAGCTAATGGATACCAGATGCCTGTGTATGAGGCATTGCTGCAATTTAAAAATCCTGCTTTTTATGATGAATTGTTGGAGGTTGAAACACGAGTAGAAAAGATGCCCCAGGCTAAAGTTCACATTGACCATACAATTCGCAATATGGAAAGGAACATTGTAATTGCTGAAGGTTATATTGAACTTGCTTTCATAAAATCGGATACAAAAAAAATAACACGTGCACCTGATTTTTTCACCAGCGCATTAAAAAAATATTTCGGGGAATAGTTGGAAACATACATCAAAGAAATTATTCGCAGGGCACTTGATGAGGATATTCAGTCTGGTGATGTTACTACTCAAGCTACTATTCCAAATAGTGTTTTTGGAAAAGGAAAATTCCTGGTTAAAGCAAATGGTGTAATTGCCGGAATTAATATCGCTAATAATGTTTTTGAAATGATTGACGATACAATTGAGCTTAAAATTTTAATTCCAGATTCAAATCGGGTCAGCATAGGAAATATTGTTGCAGAAGTTGAAGGCAAAGCATCTTCAATTCTGACTGCAGAAAGAACCGCATTAAATTTTCTGCAGCGAATGAGTGGCATTGCGACACTTACTAATACATTCGTTGAAAAAATAAAGCACACAAAAGCAAAAATTCTTGACACAAGAAAAACTGCTCCCGGTCTTCGACTACTTGATAAAGAGGCTGTAAGATTAGGAGGCGGAACAAATCATCGCATAGGTCTTTTTGATTTATTTTTGATAAAGGACAATCATATAGAAATTGCTGGATCAATTACCAGTGCCGTAGAGGCATGCAGAAACTTTCAGCAGAAGAAAAATTCAAATCTCAAAATTGAAGTCGAAACTAAAAATCTCGAAGAAGTAAAAGAAGCTATTTCCAGTAAAGTTAATATCATTATGCTTGATAACTTCACCAGTGATTTGATGAGGAAAGCTGTTGATCTGGTAGATGGAAAATGTTTGGTGGAAGCATCGGGCAATATAAATATAGATAATGTGAAAGAAGTTGCTGAAACGGGAGTTGATTTTATTTCTGTTGGTGCTTTAACTCATAGTGTAAAAGCTCTTGATATTTCACTCGAAGTTGAACAAATAAGATAAACAACCCTGATGTTTGATAAGCTAAAGGAGCTAACAAAAGATACTGCCATATATGGTATTAGCACTATGGTGGGAAGATTTTTAAATTTCATACTCGTTCCTCTTTACACAAATATTTTTCTTCCGGCAGACTATGGAATAATTCAACTTATCTATGCCTACACGGCCATTCTGAATATCGTGTTTATTTATGGTCTCGATTCTGCTTACCTAAAGTTTGCGTCTTTTAAAGACATTGGTGATGAGAAAGATAATTTTTCGACACCATATATTGCTGTTTTTCTTACTTCTCTTCTCATCAGCTTTCTGATCATAATCAATAAAGAAGCAATTAGTATTTCTTTAGGAATTCCTTCTGACTACTCTAATCTGATTTATCTTGCTGCAGCAATTTTATTTTTAGATGCGAATGTAGTTATTCCTTTTCTTAAATTACGCCTTGACCGCAAAGCAAAAATATTTTCGCTATTCAGAGTTATCAACATTTCTGTAAATATTATTCTCAATGTTTATTTAATTTTAATTCATCATTGGGGGATAGAAGCAATTCTGATAAGTAACTTGGTTGCGTCTGCTGTTTCATTGATGCTGGTGTCGATTACTATAGTTAAAAATTTCAAACTAAAGTTTCATTCAGTGCTCTTCAAACGATTGCTGAAATTTGGATTACCTTTTCTTCCTGCAGGATTTGCAGTAATGCTTGTTCAGGTTATAGATGTTCCTATTCTCGAAAAACTGACTGATCTGAAAACCGTCGGAATTTACAAAGCAAACTACAAGCTTGGCATTTTTATGATGCTATTCGTGAATATGTTTCAATTTGCATGGCAGCCATTCTTCCTTCAAAATGCAAAAGAGTCAAATGCAAAAGAAATGTTTTCCAAAATTTTAACTTATTTTACTTTGGTGGGAAGCATAATCCTGGTTGTTCTTTCTCTATTCATAACTGATATCGCACAATTGAAAATTGCTGGTTTCTCTCTTCTTGGTCCTCAATATTGGGCAGGGCTACAAATTGTGCCGATTATTTTACTTGCTTACTTAATTAACGGAATGTATTCAGTGTTTAGTGCAGGAATTTACATAGAAGAAAAAAGTAATTATGTTCCTTTATTAACAGGTGCTGGTGCTTTAGTTAATGTGGCTGCGAATTTTCTTTTGATCCCGGTTCTTGGTATTATCGGAGCAGCTTTAGCGACACTTGCAAGTTATATTGTTATTGCAGCAGGTTATTATTTTGTCACACAAAAATTTTATAATGTAAAATATGAGTTGAACAGAATCGGTCATATTTTTATTGCGATCATTCTAGTTGGACTTATATATTACTATCTGCTTGCAACAGGAAACTTATTATTTCCGTATAAGTTGATATTATTAATATTATTCATTCTCTACATTTATTTTGTAGCTGTAAATCGTGATGAAATAAATTTGATAAAGAAAAAGTTTGCAGAAAGTCTAAAGAAGAAAAATTAGTGGAACCACAAGTAGAAATTAAATTCAAGAGACTCAGAATTGGATTAAACAACATCCCGTTGCCTTCTTATGCAACAAAAGGCAGTGCCGGAATGGATATTTATGCAGCACTTGAAAAACCGGTTACAATTTCTCGTGGCGCTATTGAAATGGTTCCAACTAATATTTCTGTTGAAATTCCTGATGGATATGAAATTCAAGTTAGACCAAGAAGCGGGCTTGCTGCTAAACATGGAATTGGAATTTTAAACTCCCCCGGAACAGTTGATTCAGATTACAGAGGGGAAATAAAAATAATAATTGTTAACTTTGGTAAAGAAGATTTTGTAATTCAACCTGCCGAGAGAATTGCTCAACTCGTCGTGTCAAAAGTCTACACGGCAAAATTTATTGAAACAAACGATCTAAATAATACCTCAAGAGGCGAGGGAGGCTTCGGGCATACCGGTCGTTGAACTGGATCTTCTGATCAAATAAGTTAGATTAAATTTACTTTTGTTCAGCGAAAGATTTTACAACTCACTGCTGAGCAATTTCAATCTTTGATATATTAATAATGGCAGAATTCATTCACCTTCATAACCATAGTCATTACAGTCTTCAAGATGGTGCCTGCACTGTTGATGGTCTGATTGGTGCTGCAAAGAAATTCAATATGAAATCCGTTGCACTCACTGATCATGGTGTTTTGTACGGAATTATTGAATTTTATAAAAAAGCTGTTAGGGAAGGAATCAAACCCATACTTGGAATGGAGGCTTATGTTGTCAATGAAGGTAATCGGTTTGAGAGAAAGAGTTCCCAGTCAAATGGAATGGGGAAGAAAAGAAAAAATTACAATCATCTTATTCTGCTTGCAAAAAATAAAGAAGGTTACAAAAATCTAACTAAACTCTCCACACTTGGACACACAGAAGGCTTTTACTACCGGCCAAGAATTGATCTTGATCTTATACGAAAATACCGTGAGGGTTTGATTTGCACTTCTGCGTGTGCTGGTGGTGTTGTTTCAACTCACATTGTTCGTGGTGAGTACGATAAGGCAAAGGAAGTTGCCAGAACTTACAAAGAAATTTTCGGCGATGATTTTTATCTCGAAATTCAGAATCATAATATGGATGTAGAGAAACCGATTCTTGAATACATGCCAAAGATCGCAAAAGAATTGGGTATTAAATTGGTTGCAACAAATGATTGTCACTACATCGGTGCTGATCATGCAATTGCTCATAACATCCTTCTTCTTCTTGGTGATAAAATGGGAGAAGACTATACCAACCTTCGTTATGGCACTGATCAGGTGTATTTCAAATCAGCTGAAGAAATGGTAAAGCTTTTCAGCAATTATGGTGAAGCATTAGAAAGTACACTTGAAATTGATTCCAAGATTGATTTAAAGCTTAATTTTGATGATTATCATTTTCCTAATTTTCCAATTCCAGAAAACTATTCGGCAAAAACATCTGACGAATATTTTGAACTACTTGCATGGAAAGGTCTGGAGAAAAAAAAGCTAGAGTTGACAAAAGAAGTTGAAGAGCGATTCAGGTACGAAATTGAAACTATTAAAAAGATGGGGTTTTCTGGTTACTTTCTTGTTGTGCAGGACTTTATCAATTCAGCAAAAGAAAAAAATATTCCCGTTGGACCGGGCAGAGGAAGTGTTGCCGGCAGCCTTGTTGCCTATGCTCTGGGAATAACCAATATCAATCCACTTGAATATAATCTTCTGTTTGAAAGATTTCTTAATCCCGAACGAAAATCAATGCCGGATATTGATGTGGATTTTGCAGATGATCAAAGAGGAGAAGTGATTGATTACGTTCGTAAAAAATATGGCGATAATAGTGTAAGTCAGATTATCACTTTTAACCGGCTTTCTTCAAAAGCTGTTATCAGAGATGTTGCCCGGGTTTTGAAAATTCCAATACCGACAGTAAATAATATCACAAAACACATTCCATCAAAATTTGGAAAAGTTTATTCGATTGACCAATCGCTTAAAGAAGTTTCCGAATTAAAGTGGGTAAAAGATTCTGAAGAACCCCAGATTAAGGAATTAATAAAACACGCACGCATTCTTGAAGGAATGAATAGAAACGCTTCAAAACATGCTGCAGGTGTTGTTATTACTCCCGGTGAAGTTAGTGAATATGTTCCACTTGCAAACGCAGTTTCGCAGCAGGAAATTGTTACTCAATACAATATGAAAGACATCGAGAATGTTGGTCTGCTGAAGATGGACTTTCTTGGATTGAGAACTTTAACGATAATACGAGATACGATTGCTCTTGTAAAGAAAAACTATGATGTGGAAATTAATATTGATGAGATTTCATTTGATGATCAAAAAACATATCAGCTTTTTACAAAAGGACAAACAACCGGCATATTTCAATTTGAATCTCCTCCAATGCGGGAGTATCTTAAAAAACTTCAGCCGACAAGTTTGAGTGACCTTGCTGCAATGAATGCACTTTATCGGCCTGGTCCAATGGAATTTATTGATGACTTCATAGACAGGAAATTCGGCAAAAAGAAAGTTGAATATCTACATCCGATTCTTGAAGAAATTTTAAAAGAAACCTATGGAATAATTGTTTACCAGGAACAGGTGATTCAAATTGCAAACAAAGTGGGGGGCATCAGTCTAGCTGAAGCTGATATCCTCAGAAGAGCAATGGGAAAAAAAGATCTTCTGGCAATGAAGGAACAAAAAACTAAATTCATTAAAGGCGCAATTGAAAATAAAATTCCTAAAAGAATTGCCGAAGAAATTTTTAATGCCATAGATAAGTTTGCCAATTACGGATTCAATAAAAGTCATGCAGTTGCATACAGTTATATTGCTTATCAGACTGCTTATCTCAAAGCACATTACACAGCGGAATTTCTGGCAGCAAACCTGACCAATGAATTTATAAATACTGATAAGGTAACAAAGTTTCTTGAGGATTGTCGAAGACTTAAAATAGAAATCCTGCCACCGGATGTGAACAATCCTTCAGTCAATTTTGATGTAGTGGATGGTAAAATACTTTTTGGTCTCTCAGCAATAAAGAATGTTGGTAAAGGTGCCGTCGAAGAGATTATCAAATCAAGAAATAACAATGAAAGAGATTTCACAAGCATTTATGACTTCTGTCTGAATGTTGATAACAGAATTGTAAATAAACGTGCGTTGGAGGGTTTAGTAATAGCAGGTGCGTTTGATTCAACAAATAAAAACAGAGCATCACTATTTAATTCGGTTGAATTGGCACTTGATCATGCACACAAAGTTCAAAACTCAAAACTTGCTTCGGGGGATAGTCTGTTCAATGAAACTTCTGAGATTATCGTTCCGGATCCGGCGTTAATTGAAGCGGATGATTGGAATGAAAAAGAAAGATTAGCCAAAGAGCGTGAAGTAGTTGGTTTCTATATTACCGGACATCCTCTCACAAAATTTGAAGTTGAATATAAATCATTTGCTAATTTCCATATTGGCGAAGTCGAAGAAAACGAAGAGATTGAAAATGTTCGTGCCTGTGGAGTGATCACATCTGTCAGAAAAAAAATTGATAGAGCAGGAAACGAAATGGCATTTTTCAACATTGACGATTTTACTGGTTCGTGTGAGTGCCTGATGTTCTCAAAAGTCTTTGTAGATTACGGAAAATATGTTCAAAAGGAAGAACCGGTTTTTGTAGTAGGTAATCTTGAGAGCAGCGGTGATACTGTAAAGATGCAAGTCAGTAAACTTTTACCAATAGATGTGGCAAGGAATGAATTATCGGGAAGCATAAGAATTAATGTTGTAAAAGAAAAAGTTCCTCCTGAAAAATTACACGAGCTTCAATCAATTTTAAAAAATAATTCCGGGAAGATTCCTGTGTTCATTCAGCTTTTTTCGAACTGCAGCAGAAGCTCAGTTTACGCTTTAAAGAATAGCAGAGTTGATTTATCATCTGAGTTGTTTTCTAAACTAACCGAGTTATTTGGCGAAGATTCTTTTCAATTAATTCCTAAATAAAAACTTTTTATTTAGGTCTCTCGTTTCTTAACTTATTTGTGAGACTTTTACCTATTTTGTATTATTACATCAACTATTAATTCATTATTTCATCATCTATGGATAAAGAAGAAAATAAAAAACTTTGGGCGCTTATTTTAGGAGCTTCATCAGGTTTTGGTGGCGCTACTGCTATAAAGCTTGCTGAAGATGGATATAATATCATCGGTGTGCACCTTGATAGACAAGCTACAATGCCCAATGTTGAAAAGATTATTAGCCAGATTAAATCCTCTGGCAGAGAATCATTGTTTTATAATGTGAATGCTGCAGATCAATTCAAGAGAACTGAAATTATAACAGAACTTAAATCAAAGCTTAATGATCAGCCTGTTATAAAAGTTATATTGCATTCACTTGCATTTGGAACATTGAAGAGCTTTGTACCAAAAAAATCTGATGAGCAGCCAATTACTCATGCTCAAATGGAAATGACTTTGGATGTAATGGCTCATTCGTTGGTTTATTGGGTTCAGGCAATTTATTTGGCTGGTCTTCTGGCAAAAAAAGGAAGAATATTTGCGATGACAAGTTCAGGAAGTCACTCAGCAATTCCATATTATGGTGCAGTATCTGCAGCTAAAGCAGCACTTGAATCACACATAAGGCAGTTAACAGTTGAACTTGGTCATATGGAAATTGGCACAACTGCTATTATGGCCGGAGTTACTGATACTCCCGCGTTAAGGAAAATCCCAGGCAATCAGGAAATGATTAATGTTGCGGAAATCAAAAACCCAAGAGGAAGATTAACAACACCTGAAGATGTTGCTAAGATTATCTCTCTTTTAAGCAGAGATGGAGGCGAATGGATCAGCGGAGGAATGATAAACGCTGATGGCGGTGAAGATATAGTAAGCTACACCGGAAAAAGAACATAACTCAACTCTATTATCTAAAGGATTGTAAAAATGAAAACTGTTGAAATTACAGATGATAATTTTGAAACTGAAGTAATTAAATCAGACAAACCAGTGCTGATCGATTTTTGGGCTGTGTGGTGCGGACCCTGCAAACTGATTGCTCCAATAGTGGAAGAATTATCAACTGAGTATGAAGGCAAAGTAAAAATTGGCAAACTGGATGTTGATTCCAATCAGCAAACCTCAATTAAATTTGGTGTACGCAGTATTCCTACGTTGCTACTTTTTAAAGATGGAAAACTTAAAGACACCATAATCGGAGCTGTTCCGAAAAGTAAAATACTTGAAAAGCTTGACGCAGCTCTTTAAGCATCAAATCAATCTGATAAAATAATTTTTTCTATATGAAGAAAATCCTGATTAGTGATTCCGTTGATAAAAAATGTACGGAAATTCTGAAGTCTACCGGTTTTGATGTAAACTATAAAATCGATTTTTCAAAGGAAGAGTTATTATCAGTAATCGCTGATTACAATGCGCTGGTTGTAAGAAGCTCAACTCAGGTTGATGCTGAACTGATTGAAAAGATGGATAAGATGGAAGTAGTTGGGAGAGCTGGTACAGGTGTTGATAATATTAATGTAAAGGCAGCAACACGCAAAGGTATTCTTGTAATGAACACTCCCGGCGGAAATACAATTTCGGCTGCGGAACATACGATGGCTCTGATGCTTGCAGCGGCAAGAAAAATTCCACAAGCAAATATTTCTCTTCACCTGAAAAAATGGGACCGCAAAAGATTTCAGGGAAGTGAATTATTCGGGAAGACACTTGGGCTGATTGGAATAGGAAAGATAGGAAAAGAAGTTGCCATAAGAGCCAGTGCATTCGGAATGAAAGTAATTTCCTTCGACCCGCTTGTGTCTGCTGAAGCAGTATCTGATTTGCAAATACAACTCGTGCCTCTTGATGATATCTGGGAAAAAGCAGATATTATTTCTGTTCACACTCCGTTAAATGACCGTACAAAAAATTTGATTTCATATAAAGAGCTTGCAATGTGCAAATCAGGTGTTGTTATAATTAATTGTTCTCGTGGCGGTATTGTAAATGAGAAAGATCTTCTGAAAGCCTTGAAAGAAGGAAAAGTATCGGCTGCTGGTTTGGATGTTTTCGAAACAGAACCACCTGATTTTGGAATTGGATTAATTCAACATCCTTCTGTAGTATCCACTCCACATCTTGGCGCTTCAACTGAAGAAGCACAGCAAAAAGTTGCAATCCAGATAGCCAAACAAATAGTTGATTATTTTAATAATGGATCTCCTTCTGGTGCCATTAATGCATCAGCTTTGAAAGAAATTACCAACGAAAACCTTAAAGCGTTCGTAAAACTTGCAGAAGTATTAGGAAAGCTGCTTTCCCAGGTTAGGAAGGATTCATTAATAAAAATTAGTATAAGCTATAGCGGGGAATTATTCCGAAGCTCTACGAAATTATTATCTGCTGCTCTGCTTAAAGGATTTCTTTCGGAAGAGGTGGATGCAACAATCAACTTTATTAACTCACCTGTTTTAGCTGATGAAATGGGAATTGTTCTGGAAGAAATTAATTCAACGGATCATCGCGACTATCTCAATCTTATCGAAGCAAAAATTTTTACTGATTCAGGAGAATGGAAATTTTCAGGTACTGTCTTCGGCAACAACGATTTGAGAATAGTTGAAATAAATAATTATCAAATCGAGTTCAAACCTGAGGGCAACATTTTAATCTATAAAAATATTGATAAACCTGGTATGCTCGCTTCAGTCAGCAGGGAGTTATCTTTATCAAATATTAACATCGCAAGTCTTTCACTTGGAAGAAAATCAGAGGGTAATCTTGCTTTAGCAGTTGTAAATATTGACACACAACTTAATGAAGAAATCAGAAATTCAATTTCCTCGATAGAAGGCATAAAAGATATTTATACGGTTTGTATCTAATTTTAGCGGAAAATTACATCTCTTGACATTGTTGACAAAAAAATGTATCTCTTTTCATGAAATAATTAAATATCTAACGCTTGACAGAGAAAATCAGTAGTGTTATTTTGGTTGAGTGTTATAATAATTTTTAAGTTTAATTGTCTTAGATCTTAACAATTTTATAATATTTAAAGATTTGTTTAAAGTATCTTTCTTAATTAATCATCCATAAATAAATAATAGGAGAGTAGCATGTATAAATTTACAGCTCTACTCATTACTGTTCTCTTGCTTGGGTTCAGTTTAACTTTTGCTCAGAATGCTCGAAATA
>Ga0224512_10004421_pt1 | contig 11855 bp, 8 predicted proteins | sample SF_May12_sed_USG_4_FD_169103 | JGI IMG/M metagenome (GOLD analysis project Ga0224512, IMG submission 169103) | Sediment microbial communities from San Francisco Bay, California, United States - SF_May12_sed_USGS_13 | ecosystem: Environmental > Aquatic > Marine > Sediment | place: USA: California... | reverse complement strand
GAGAACGGCGGGAGAGTGGCTCATCTACATCGAGGGCAGCACTTCCCCTGACAAAAATGGTGTTTCTGCGGTCTACCCGACAGCCAATGCCGACGCGGGCTCTGTGCTGAACGAAGATGATGACGGTGGCATTCAAATATCAGAGCTCAACTACACATTCCGGCTAAAGGATGATCGCAGTTTGATGGTGGGGCTAATCAACCCGTCTGCGTGGCTGGACAGAAGTAGAATCGCAAACGATGAAAACAATTACTATCTGAATGGAAGCTTCAAAAACAATGCAACCATCGATTTTCCCGACTACACATTCGGCAGTGTTTTCCGATGGCCCGGATCAAAATCGCGACCCGAAGTTTCCCTGGTGATATCAAGCTCCGATGGTAAGGCCGACCTGCCCGATCGTTCGTACCAGGATTTACTGAAGCTCACCGCCGACGAGCGCGGAGCATTTCTAGGCATCGGCGCCAGTTGGTTGCGTGACAGTACCTCTCTGCGCGTTGGCGCGTGGCTGCGAAGCGATGATCACGCCGTCGCCGGAAATCCTGACGACAGCGAAAAAAACTACGGTGTTTATGGTGTGCTTGGTTGGCAAAGGGCCGCGAATGCCGTGAATATTCGCCTGGGTCTGGCCAATGAAGATGTGTCGGTGGCCACGCGATTCGCTGCGATCGCCTACCAGCGCGAAATTCGCTCCGGTTTGTTGGGCATAGGTGTGGCCAGGACGGTCATTGCCAATAACTTTCGTCAGGGCGACCTGGAGAATACGTCTGCCGCTGAGGTTTTTTATCGTATCCCGCTTGGGCAGGATAATGGCCACATCACCCCGTCTTTTCAGTACGTTGAAAACCCCGGATTCGACGCATCAGGATCAACTGCGAGTTCCTCCGCGGTCGTAGCGGGCGTAAGATTCCACTGGGCATTTTGAGCCAGCAGAGACAATCCGATGAAGCAATCTGACAAATTACTAACGTTTGGCTGGCGCGAATGGGTCAGCCTGCCCGACCTTGGAATACCAATGATAAAGGCGAAAATCGATACCGGCGCACGCACATCTGCATTGCATGCGTTTGAAGTGCGGCCATACTCCGAAAACGGCCGCGACCGCGTTGAATTCCGCATGCACCCTTTGCAAAAAGACAATGAAACCATCGTCACCTGCGTCGCTGATGTCCTGGACATCCGCACAGTTACTGATTCCGGCGGGCACAAAGAAGAACGCTTCGCCATCCGCACAACGCTGTCAATCGGCGCACATTCATGGCCGATAGACGCCACGCTCACATCGCGAGATGACATGTTATTCCGCATGTTGCTGGGCCGAACTGCATTAAAGGGACATGCCCAGGTGAATCCGGCGCGTTCGTATATCGTCGGCAAGAGGCGGCGGAAAAAAGGAACTTAGTAGCTAATGGCACGAAACAACTCGATAGAAATCGGCGGGATTACGATTTCCCCTGGTGAAAGAGTCAACGTCGACCTTCCCGTCGCCGACTTGTACACGTCGGAATCACTGCATATGCCAGTGCAGATAATCTGTGGCCGCAGTGCCGGTCCCGTGTTGTTTATTTCTGCCGCAATTCATGGAGACGAACTAAATGGTGTCGAGATCATTCGGCGACTATTGAAACGAAAATCGCTCCGCTCTATTCGCGGAACACTGCTTGCCGTCCCCATCGTCAATGTTCACGGCTTTCTGAACCAGTCGCGGTACCTGCCCGACAGACGCGACCTGAATCGGACTTTTCCGGGTAGTTCCAAAGGATCAATCGCGGCACGGCTGGCTAATTTATTTATCACGCAAATTGTTTCGAAAGCAGACTACGGAATCGATCTGCACACTGGTGCTCTAAACCGATCCAATCTCCCACAGATACGGGCAAATCTCGACGATGAGAAAACTCTGGAGTTCGCGAACGCGTTCGGTGCTCCGGTCATCATCAATTCGAATACTCGCGACGGGTCACTCCGAGCTTGTGCGGCCAATCTCGGTATGCCGGTTCTTACTTACGAAGCCGGTGAAGCATTGCGCTTTGACGAAGTCAGTATACGGGCCGGCTTGCGCGGCATACTGAACGCGATGCGCCTGATCGGCATGTTGCCGCGCCTGAAGAAGGAGAAGACGGTTGCCGGAGCAGTGATCGCGAGGTCCACAAGCTGGGTACGCGCACCACGAAGCGGCATCGTCAGTGCGAGGGTCAAAATTGGCAGTAGCGTAACCGCCGGGCAACGGCTTGCAATCGTTGGCGATCCGCTCGGTAACGAAGAAATAAGTGTTGTTGCACCATTTGACGGTATCGTAATCGGCTGTAGCAACTCGCCACTTTCGCATGAGGGAGACGCGCTGTTTCATTTGGGTGGATTCAAGAGCATGCCCAGGGCAGAGGACATTTTGGAGACATTCGTCGCAACACATGACGATGATATCGGAACGGTTTGAACAGCATTAAGCCTGCCAATGACTGGCTTCACGGGAAAAAATTATGAAAATCGGAATTCTTTCAACCAACAAGAAATTATATTCTACCAAGCGGTTGGTCGAGGCCGGCAGTGAACGTGGTCATGACATGCCGGTGATCAATCACAAGCATTGTTACATGAATATCACCAGCCACAACCCAAGTGTTCATTTGAAAGGTGAATCAATCACGGGCCTTGACGCGATCATCCCCCGTATCGGTGCATCGATTTCATTTTACGGCACGGCAGTCGTCCGGCAGTTCGAGATGATGGAGGTCTACTCGGTAAACGAGTCAGTTGCCATCACGCGATCCCGTGACAAGTTGCGCGCGTCGCAACTCTTGGCGCGAAAAGGTATCGGCCTGCCGGTTACCGGATTTGCCAACTCGCCTGATGATACGCAAGACCTGTTAAAGATTGCCGGCGGTGCGCCTGTTGTCATAAAGCTGTTGGAGGGTACGCAGGGTGTAGGAGTCGTCCTCGCTGAGACGAAGAAAGCTGCTGAAAGTGTCGTCGAGGCATTTCGCGGCCTGAAGGCCAACTTTATGGTGCAGGAGTTTATCGCCGAAGCTGGCGGTGCCGATATACGCTGTCTCGTGATCGGTGACAAGGTCGTTGCTGCAATGAAGCGACAGGGCAAAGAGGGTGAGTTTCGTTCCAACCTGCATCGCGGCGGGTCCGCTACCCTGATCAAGCTCACGCCCGAAGAGCGTTCGACCGCAGTACGCTCCGCCAAAGTGATGGGGCTGAATGTCGCTGGAGTCGATTTACTCCGCTCCAATCACGGCCCAGTTGTAATGGAAGTGAACTCCAGCCCCGGGCTCGAAGGCATTGAAAACGCAACCGGCAAGGATGTGGCTGGCATGATTATCGAGTTCATCGAGAAGAACGCGCGAAAAGGCGGGACGCGGACGCGTGGCAGAGGTTAGTCCTTAACCTTCCAAGATTACATACGTCGAGTATTCAAGAATGATTGAAATGGTGAGAGAAATCTGGGGCTACGTATTAGTGACTGCGCCGAGTGGCCAGACGATTACCGTAGGGCAGCTGGCCAGCGTTGTGTTGCTGCTGGTTTTCGGTTATTTCGGCAGTCGCTTTGTCGGTTTTTTGATCGCTCGGCGGCTCACGACGACCAAGCTACGACCCGACGTTGTTCACATTGTCAAACGACTCGTGTTTTTCGTTATTTTGGTGTTGGTCGTCATCACGGCGCTGGGATTACTTGGAATTCCACTGGCAGCGTTTGCATTCGCGACCGGCGCGATTGCCATTGGCGTCGGCTTTGGCGCGCAAAACATCATTAATAATTTCATCAGCGGTTGGATCCTCATGGCTGAGCGCCCTATCCGCATTGACGATTACATTGAACTTGATACAGCGCAGGGTACCGTCGAACGCATCGGCAATCGATCGACGCGCATACGGCGTACTGACGGAGTGCATTTGCTCGTTCCGAACAGTTTCCTCCTGGAGAATACCGTCGTTAACTGGACGCTGGTTGATCAGGAGATTCGCACCACCGTAACTGTCGGCGTCGCCTACGGCTCACCTGTGCGAAAAGTTGCCGACCTGATTATGGAAGCGATTACGAAGCAACCGGAAGTCAAATCAAATCCGGCTCCAAGCGTCATTTTTGAAGACTTTGGTGACAACGCCTTGGTCTTCGATGCGTACTTCTGGTGTGATGTATCAGGCGATCGGGTCCTGCGCCAATTTCGCAGTGAGATTCGGTTTCGTATTGCTGATCTCTTTGAAAAGAACGGCATCGTAGTTGCCTTCCCTCAACGCGACGTACATTTGGATGCCAGGGATCCGCTACGAATTCAACTTATGCCGACGGGCGAAGAAACAGCTAACAAAGACTCAGACCGCAGGAACTAGACATGCATACCATCGGATATTCACTCGTTGCAGTCCTGTTCTTGCTGGCGGCAAACGCCTTTTTTGTGGCCGCTGAATTCGCACTGGTGAAGGTGCGTCGCTTCCAGCTGAATGAGGCTCTTGCAGATGGACGACATGCGGCAGCATTGAGCATTCGCATGCACCGCAACCTCGACGCGTATCTGGCTGCTTGCCAACTCGGCATTACCATGGCGTCGCTGGGCCTTGGCTGGGTTGGGGAACCGGCGGTGGCCGCACTGCTCGAACCAACCCTGTCAAGATTCGGTGTGTCTGAACAATCTCTGCATACGATCTCGTTTCTCGCTGGTTTTCTGCTGTTCTCATCGTTGCATATCGTAATCGGCGAACAGGTTCCCAAGACCTATGCCATCCGTAAGGCGCAGCCGGTTACGCTCTATCTCGCCTATCCATTGCTTTGGTTTTACTGGTTGGTGTTTCCGCTCAACTGGTTATTGGACCGCGCGAACGCTGGCATCCTGAAACTCATCGGCGTGGCAGAAGCCCCACACCATGAAATAATTTCAGAGGACGAAATCAGCTCAATCGTCGATAATTCGGAAGCACATGGTGAAATTGAAGAGCAAACAGCTGACATTATCCGCAAGGCTTTTCGATTTGACGACCAGACCGTACATGAAGTTATGGTCCCGTGGACAAACGTCGCGACGCTGAATCTGTCTGCGGATCAATCGGCCACCAAGACAATCATTCTCGAAACGCAGCATAGTCGATTCCCCGTCATTGATGCGGTCGGCGACGTCGTCGGTATTCTCGCGACCAAGGATTTGATAGCTGCGTTGCTTGGTGAGGAAAAAGACATATGGAAATCTATGGAGAGTCGGGTCCGACCGCCGCTAGTCGTACCAAAATCGTTGTTAATTTCCTCATTGCTCGAAATGATACGTTCCACACGAACGCGGCTGGCGATCGTCATTGATGAACACGGTAACTACATCGGAATCGTATCTCTGGAAGATATGTTAGAGGAGATCGTCGGAGAAATAGAGGACGAGTGGGATACAGAACAGGTCGAGGCGCCCATTGTGGAGACTGCGACTGGCTGGAACGTGAGTGGTCAAGTGTCACTTAAACAGGTTGAGTCGGTATTGAAGCGGAATCTGGCCCCGCAATCAGGCGTAACAACACTTGGTGGCTGGGTTATGGACCGTCTTGGACACCTGCCCAAAGAAGGCGATCAATTTGAGGATGCAGACCATAAATTTATCGTCACGAAAATGAATGGTCGGCGAGTAGATAAGGTCACAATATCGCACGTCTAATCCTAAGCGCAATAGAGAAATCTCTAACCGGGCCTTAAGAGAATCCAGTGAAAATACGAACCAGAGCATATAAGCAGTAAGCCGCGAGAATAATGGCCCCGGTGAATCGTCCTATTCGTGCTTTGCCGATGAAGAACACGGGGACAAGCACTGCGGCAAGTAGCCAGGACACCGCAAGGTCGCCAACGCCGCCTGTCGGCACAGGAATCTGGCTTATCAGACCGCTAGTCGGCAACACCAGCAGCGAATTGAAAATATTTGAACCAATGACATTACCCATTGCAAGATCCGACTCTCCCCGTATGGCCGCGACAATTGATGTCGCGAGTTCCGGCATGCTTGTGCCGATCGCAATGACGAATAAGCCAATAATTGTCGAGGAGGTTCCAAATTGCATCGCCAAGGCCACACCGTTACGGACGGTAATTTCTCCGCCAACGAAGAGCAGTACGAATCCTGCAAGTAGCAGCAGCCATCGCGCTCGACTGCTGGAAGCGGTCAATATCTTCGGGTGCTCCTTGATGTCGGCGAACAGTGCTTCTGTTTTCTTCGTGGCAAGAAAGTCATGGGCGGTGAAATAGATGAAGATACAAAACATCAATATCAGGACGATCGAATCTGTTCGACCCACCACTGCGGGCATCCCCTCTAACGGCCCGTCGAGCGCCAACACCACCATCATAGTCGTGGCCAGCAAAAGCAAAGGCAGCTCGCGGCGAACGAGGTCTCCCTGGATAGTGATCGGTGTCACAATCGCTGCGAGCCCCAGGACCAGACCGAGGTTACTGATATTGGATCCGATGACGTTGCCGAATGCCAGCGCAGTTTCCCCGCGCAATGCGCCGACAATGTTGACAATGAGTTCCGGAGCGCTCGTACCGAAGCCGACGATGGTCAGCCCAATGACCATCGGCGAAACGCCGTACTCTAAAGCTATTTCAGAGGCGCCGCGTACGAGAAGCACGCCGCCACCAATCAGCAGAAGTACGCCAAGTAAAACACCGGCAAAAGTGATCATCCGGACAGCTTACAACAGGATTGGCAATTTCGCGCAAATGACCAAATTTAAAGAGGAAGAAATCAAATGACTGCAGCAAAACCGAATTTTCTGCATGCCACGATTTTCGATGGCAAGGGTTCCGGCGAAGAAATTGATAGCGCCAGTGTTGCGCGATGGTCCCGCGATCAAGGTGTTCTGTGGGTACATATGGATGTGGCCGACAGCGGCAGCGGCGATTGGCTCGGCAAACAAAGCGGTCTTCCGGCCGCGGCGGCAGAGGCGTTGCTGGCAGGAGAAACCCGGCCGCGTTCTACGTTTACTGAAAACGGTTTGTTGATTGTGTTGCGAGGAGTCAACACAAACCCCGGTGCTGACCCGGAAGACATGGTTTCAGTTCGAGTCTGGATAGACGCCAACCGCATTCTTACGTCGCAACGGCGCAAATTACTCTCAATTCAGGATGTCAGAAAATCACTGGCGTCCGGTGAGGGACCTAAATCCAGCGGTAATTTTTTGGGTGAGTTGGTCGAACGACTGGCCGACCGGATCGGCGATTTTGTCGATTCGATTGAAGATCGCATGGATGGCGCCGAAGAAGAAATCGCATCCGGCAGGACTGCGGGGTTTCGTCAGCGGCTTTCGGCGCTGCGCCGGCAGATCGCACATGTGCGGCGTTTTCTTGCACCGCAGCGTGACGCGCTCGATCGTTTGAACCGACAGAATTGCGAGTGGCTTTCCGAGCTTGATGCACACGCCTTGAGGCAGGAAGCAGATCGTATTACCCGCTATCTCGAAGATCTTGACCTCGCCAAGGAACGCGCAATCGTCTTACAAGAAGAGCTGCTCAGCCAGATCGCACAGGAGCAGAATGCACGCATGTACGTATTGTCAGTGGTTGCGGCCGTGTTCTTGCCACTGACTTTTGGTACCGGGCTCCTCGGTATGAATGTCGGCGGGCTGCCCGGATTGGATAACCAGATGGGCTTCGTGTGGTCCGTTGTCTGCATGGTGGGCGCTGCCATCGGGCTCATCGTATTCTTTCGCTGGAAAAAGTGGTTTTGACGCCCGCAACCGCGGGCCCCTCGAAATCATGCGTAAATGAGCACTTTCGTGCAAAACCTGGTCGACCGCCAGCGGCCAGGCGTGTTTGTGCTGGCTTGCCTGCTCCTGCCTTCAGAAGGCGTCGCGGACCTGCAAATCAATGGCATTGACGATGAACTGGCTCGAAATATTCGAAGTTACGTTACGCTGGCAACTGAGGCGTGCGACGCTGAGCCGTGGCGAATCCGGCGACGATTTCGCACGATCGAGACGGAAGTAAAAAGTGCACTGGAGCCTTACGGCTATTACTCGCCAGTTATCAAGTCAAGCCTTGATCAAACTGACGATTGCTGGCGTGCGACGCTGGAGATCGATGCGGGTAAACCGGTCAACTTGCGTAACGTCGACATCACCGTGTCAGGGCCGGCATATGACGACCCGGCCTTTGCTGGATTCTTGTCGCCGAAGCACGTCATTGCCGGCGCACAGCTGCGGCACGCCGACTACGAGTTACTAAAGAAGTCTCTGCACGTGCAAGCCGCCGAGCGCGGCTACCTGGAAGCCGAGTTCACCAGGAATGCGGTCGACGTATGGCCTGAGGAATATGCCGCGGACGTATCGTTGAATTTCGTGAGCGGCCCCCGCTACGATTTCGGGGCAATAAGGCAGGAGCAAGCTTTTCTCGATCCGGACCTCGTCGCCGCATACCTCGATTTCGAGAGCGGAACACCTTTCGACTCGCAACTGCTCGCCCGCGCCTATTCAGATTTATCCGCCAGCGGCTATTTCCGTCGCATCGAGCTGTTACCGGAAACCGAACAGGCACAGGATAATCGGGTTCCCATTCGGCTGCAGCTCGAACCGGCGAACCGCATCGAATACACGATTGGCGCAGGTTTCTCGACGGACATGGGTCCGAGAGCGCGAGCTGGCTACCACAATCGGCGTATCAACGATAAAGGTCATCGTCTTAACATCGATACCAGCATTGCCGCTGTTATCCAGGGCATTACGGCGGAGTATCGCAAGCCACTGGCAGATCCGCGCAGCGAATGGATGAGCTACACGGCCGCACTTACCTCTGAAGACACTGACACATTTAATAATGACACGGCCCGTTTCGGCCTCAGACGGTCCAAGCGGGTTAGACCTGAATGGATGCGGACGTTGTCACTCGATTTCCACTACGATCGCTTCGACATCGGCGATGAAACTGATAGCAGCACGCTAATGTTGCCGGCCATCGCGTTCGATCACAGGCGCTCGGATCGCCAGATATTCCCGACGCGTGGTCGACGCTTCGGATTCGAGGTTCGTGGCTCCGGTCGGACTATTGGTTCTGATACATCGTTTCTGCAGTTATCCGCCTGGGCCCGATGGGTTCGATCGATCACCGACAACAGTCGGGTTCTGGCACGTGCTTCGTTTGGCGTCACGAGCACATCGGATTTCGACGAGCTGCCGCCGTCAGCGCGTTTTTTTGCAGGCGGCGACGAGTCCGTGCGCGGCTTCGGCTACAACACGCTCGGCCCTGAAGATGTCGACGGCAACGTCATTGGTGGCGACAATCTGCTTGTTGCGAGCATAGAGTACGAACATCGACTGCGTGGTGACTGGTACGGCGCAGTGTTCGTTGACGCAGGCAACGCCTTCAACGGTACTGATGTCGATCCTGCAGCGGGCGCGGGACTGGGCATAAAGTGGCTGTCTCCGGTTGGCCCTTTGCGCATCTACCTGGCGCATCCTCTGAACAAGGTCGATCGCAGCGTCCGCTTGCATGTTCGCCTTGGAGCGGACCTGTGATTCGGCGTATCGGGCGATGGTCTCTCGGCGTGGCAGCGATCGTTCTACTGTTCGTTGCAGCTGCATTCTTTTGGCTTGTCGCGACGGAAAATGGCGCGCGTTGGTTATTGGCTCAAGTATCGCCACTGCTACCAAGTGAAATGAGCATTGCCGACGTCGACGGCACGCTGTTGCGCAGCCTGCATCTCAGTTCTGTTCGATGGGACGACGAAACAACAGTTGTTTACGTAAAAAGTGTTCGTACGCAATTCGAAATGCTGCCACTACTGCGACGCAACCTTAAGGTCTCCGTTCTCGACGTGCAAAACGTGGACGTGGCGATTGGCGTTCAACCCGAGAGTAACGTTGATGAGCCACCGTTCGCTCTTGATTTGCCAATTACGGTGTCGCTTGATGCGGCATCCATTCAGAATATTCGCGTTGCGTTCGATAATGATGAATACGTGCTTGATCAGGTCAAGTTAGCTGGTCGTCTATCGGGGCCTGACCTTGACCTGTCGGAGTTCAGCATTGCAAGCGATCTCGGCGATCTCGACTTATCTGGAAATGTGCGCCTTGCCCATGCGTACGAGGCTTCTGCGGAAGGCACGTGGGCCCTCCGCATGGCCGAGCAGCCATCGCTGGCCGGTCGAATCGAGTTACGCGGGGATATGTCACGGTACGACATTCAGCATGTCCTGACTGCGCCACATGCAATTACCACCAAAGGCTGGTTCACCATTACGGATGGCGAGATTTGGGCCGATATCGAGAACAATTGGGAAAGTGTGATTCTATCCATGGCGGATGATCGCAGCGTACGCGCCAGTAACGGATTGCTGCACGTGGCCGGCACCGCCAAACAGTTCGAATTTGACGGGACCGCAACGATCGATACCACGGACATACCGTCACTCGCCGTTTCGGTAAACGGCGACAGCGACATGAATCGATTCAACGTTGCGGCGCTGTCCATTGGGAATGACTGGGGCCGATCGCTCACGCGCGGCACAGTGACCATCGCGCCGGAACCAACCTGGGATCTACTGCATGAGTTCTACGACATCGATCCTGCGCTCGCCGATCCGGCCCTCACCGGCCAACTCCAGTTGCGAGGAAGTTCGGCCGGTCGCATCGTCGACCAGAACATCAGTGCCAGCGCAGCAGTAGACAGCCTGGCGGGCGAGCTGAACGGCTATCCGGTCACAGGCTCCGGGTCGCTGTCTTATGACGACGAGCTGCTCCGATTCAAGAATGCTCGTATCAACGTGGGCACTAATCATGCGACGCTCGATGGCAGCTACGGTACCAGGCTCAATCTGCGTGCGGCTCTGCAATTAGCCGATATAAACCAATTGCTTCCCGATGCGGCCGGCTCGGTTAGCGGCGAAGTGCAGCTTGAATCCGAGCCTGATCGCGTCGCGTTGAGCGGCGCCCTGGATGCAACATCGCTGGTGTGGCAGGACTACGCCGTTGACCATCTCGAGACTCGCTTTGACCTGCCAACGGTTGGTGCCGGTACGATCTTCCTGCGCGCTCAAAAGGCTCAGATCAGCGACGTCTTGTTCGAGACTGTATCGCTCGATGGCACCGGTTCGGCCCGGTCGAATGAGTTATTCGCGACTATCGATAGTCCAATTGGCCGCACTGAAGTCCGAGTCCGTGGCCGATATGTCGACGAACTTTGGTCGGGGTCAGTCAAATCACTGACAACGCGAGGTGAAGCGCTTGGCGAGTGGGTGCTGCAACAGGAGACCGATCTGCTGGTCTCCGCCGCGGTCGTAAATCTCGGACGCACCTGTCTCGTCGCCGTCGCGCCCGAGGGCACTGCCTGCATCGAAATGGATGTCGAGACCGAAGGACCACTGCGATTCAAGACTTCGATCAGCGGCCTGCCGCTGAGCGCATTACCGATTAGCCTTCCGGAAGCCTCGAGCATTATGGGCACTATTGAGGCTGAAGCCGACGGTGAGTTTCTGGACCAACGCCTGCGGGCAACTGCCAATCTAAATGTCCTGAATCTCGGCCTCCGCGCGGTCTACGAAGACGAGGAACTTGCGGCGGATTTCGACGTAGCCACAGTAAATGCATCCATTGTCGATAACCGCCTCAACGCCGACCTGCAGCTGACCGCGACCGATAAGTCGGCCCGCGCAAGTGCGAATATCGAGCTCGTGGACGTCCTCGACGAGCAATCGCAATTGACAGGCGGCGCGGCTCTCGAGGTCAGCGATTTGTCGCTGCTGTCATTCCTGTATCCCGATATCACGAAAACCGCCGGCCGCATCAACGGCAGGGTCGATGTGTCAGGCAGTATGGCTGCGCCCGAATTCGTCGGCGAAATTGGCCTGCAGGACGGCGCCTTTGAAGTGACGCGCGCCGGCAACGCGGTA
>Ga0224512_10004420_pt1 | contig 11856 bp, 21 predicted proteins | sample SF_May12_sed_USG_4_FD_169103 | JGI IMG/M metagenome (GOLD analysis project Ga0224512, IMG submission 169103) | Sediment microbial communities from San Francisco Bay, California, United States - SF_May12_sed_USGS_13 | ecosystem: Environmental > Aquatic > Marine > Sediment | place: USA... | reverse complement strand
GGAACGTTACCTGTCATGCCACGGCCGTTGCGGGTCAGTTTGCCTAGGAGGAATGCATAGCTGAGGAAGAATGGTCGGAACGGATCCATCGATGCTTCTCGGAGGATCGCGTCCTTTATTCACGGCACGCCCGTCACGAGATGATGGATGACGAATTCGGCCCGATCCCGGATCAGCAGGTGTATGAAGCGGCGGCCGGGTGTAGCATTGTTGAGGAGTACCCGGAGGATCGGCCCTATCCGAGCGTGTTGGTGCTCGGCCGTACTCAGGAGGGTCGACCGGTGCATGTCGTGTGTGCGTATGTGCCTGAAGAGGACCAGTTGATCGTGATTACGGTGTATGAGCCCGACCCGAATCGATGGGACGAGGACTTCCGCCAGCGGAGGAAGCCATGAAGTGCGTGGTCTGTCACGGCGAAAACATCGAGGTTCGCGAGGTGAGGGAGCCGATCGAGGTTGGCTCAGACCTCGTCTATGTCACGGTCAAGACGCCCGTCTGCGCGACCTGCGGCGAGCGGTACTACGACCGGAAGACAGTGAAGTACCTCGAGAACGTCGAAGCTGAGGTGCGAGCTGGAGGTGGCAGCGTTCGCCAGGTGGGAAAGGTGCTCACCTACGGCTGATCAGCCGGGCACGACAGATAACAATGAGGTTGCCGCCTGCGTTCGCTTCGCTCACTCCGGTGAAGCACGGCGCGTTCGCGCCGCGCCGGCACCCTAAGAACGTTATGCGAAGCCGACGCCTCCCGGTGTCGACGACCGCAGCAGGGGAAATGAAGGTGGCCCCCCGCCACCCCCCGTCGACGGCCCTTTACGGGCCGCCGTTGTGGGGGGGCGCGCGGCTTGCGCCATGGTCGCGATCCGTGCCCGGCGTCGGTCTCTCGCATAACAACCAGGTTTCCGGCTCCGGCCGCTGACGCGGCCTCCGTCCCAACCGGCCCTATGGGCTCGCGCGCCCTGGGTAGCGTTGCGGGTCAAATGCGCAGTATCGTCCACGAGAACGTTTGTGACGGGGCCGGTTCGGAAACCCCGAAACGTTATGTGAAACTCGCCGCGCGGTGCGGGAGCCAGTACCGTAGTTGAGGGTATCGCAAGAGGTACCAGGCATTGAGGTGGATGCGAATGATTGAGCCTTCTGTGAAGGATGCGTTATTCCGAGAGTTGGCGGGTCTGGACGAAGCTGACCGGAAACGGGTTCTTGAGTACGCTCGGACACTTTCCGAGCGGACGCTTCGCCCTGTGTCTGGAGCTTCCCTTCTCCCGCTTGCCGGTTCAGTACCGGAGTCGGACATGGCCGAGATCGAGGCGGCGATTGAGGAAGGGTGTGAGAAGGTGAACCCGGGTGCCTGGTAGGGCGCTTCTCGACACTAGCGCCGCCGCGGCCTTCCTTCGCGGCGATCAGGTCTTGGCCGACCGGGTGGCCGGTCTTGATGAGGTCTTCACGAGTGTGGTGGCCGTGGGTGAGCTGTTGTACGGAGCACGGCACTCGAGCAACCCCGACGGGAACCTAGAGCGGGTCTCTTCGTTCGTATCGGCGATTGTGGTCCTTCCCTGCGACGATGCGACCGCGGAGGTCTACGCTCGGGTGAAGCAGGATCTCCGAGCTAAGGGGCGACCGATCCCGGATAACGACTTGTGGATCGCGTCCACGGCCATTCAGCACGGACTCAGGTTGATCGACCGCGACGCCCACTTCGAACAAATTGAGGAACTGGAGCGGGAGACTTGGTAGCCGCGAGCTTCCCACAACAACTCGGGTGCCGCTTCCGCTCGCTGCGCTCGCTCCAGTGGAACATGGCGCTTACGCTACTAGGGCTGGGTGGAACGCGGTGTTGGAGTCGAGCGGTGCACGGCCGGTCGAGCGTTCGTGCAGCGCCACGCCGGCACCCTCCTGAACGTTATCGGACAAAGCGCAGGTTGTAGGAAGCAGGTCGGTAGGCCTGGGCCAAAGATCTGGGTCGGTTCGGACGGGGCACGGACGTGCAGATACGGGAAGCTGCCGGATCCGCTCGATCTCACGAATGGGAACTGCGACTTGGAGAACCCTCAAGTCGGCCAAGTAGGAAGATCCGAGAGCGCCCGAGTCGGCGTGGCTGCCGCGGCCATCTTCCTGTTCGCAGTGGCCGCCTCGGCCGTTCTGAGCTGGGCCAACGGGAACGTCTATCGCTTCCTGTTCGGTGAGCTCAATCCTCTCATGGTGACTGCAGCCGCCGCCTTCTTAGGGGTCGCTGCGCTGCAACGTCTTGCCCGTCTCGGGTGGTTCCAGGCCGAGGGCGCCAGTGGTCGCAGCGTCGCGCTCACCTCGGTGCTCGGTGCAGTTCTCACCGTTCCGGTCATCGTCGTCGATCTCTTCGGCGGCTTCCCGGCCGAGCTGAACGCCCGGTTTCCGGCATCCATACTGTTCTACCCGTCCATCGCCGTGGTAGCGGAGTCCGCCTTTCATCTGGTCCCCTTGGCCCTGATGGCGACGATGTGGAGGTGGACCTCCCTCGAGCTCTCTCGTGCTCGGCTCTTTGCGATCGGGATCGCAGCACTCATCGAGCCGGTTCTCCAGGTGGTCTGGGGAAGTGAGATGTCACCGACCTGGGCGAACACCTACGTCGGGATCCATCTCTTGGTCTTCAATTTGGTCGCGCTCGTAATCTTTCGACGCTCTGGCTTCGTTGCGCTCTATACGTTCAGGGTCGGGTACTACTTCATTTGGCACATCACTTGGGGCTACTTCCGACTTCCCCTGCTCTTCGAGGGCGGCATTTAGGGGGTGGCGGGCAGATTCGGGATGCGCGGGGGTCTTGGACTGGAGCAGGCAGGCACGTGTTTGAGGGTCAACCGCCGGGTGGGCCGGACGTCGCGGGCCTGCGCTTCGTCGTATAACAATGTGGTTCGCGCCTCCGCGCGCTTCGCGCGCTCCGGAGTACACGGCGCCTATGGCGCCTCCGGTGGGTCGGCCTCATGCTGAGGTGGAGCGGAGCACGGTAAGTAGGCGGCAGTGCGGCGCCGCGTCGTGAACCTCTGAACGTTATGTGACATGGGCCTTCAGGCGTTGAGATGGCCATGAATGGAGCCACGACCCAGCGGAGGGTGTAGTATTGGGTATGCCGATCGACGCTGAAGTCCTGACCCGAGACCCAGAGGTTCAAGGAGGCGCCCCCGTCTTCGCGGGGACGCGCGTGCCGGTCCAGAACCTCATGGACTACTTGGCTTCGGGGCAGCCGCTCGACGAGTTCTTGGAGGACTTCCCGTCCGTTTCGAGGGAGCAGGCGACGAAGGTGCTTCGCCTAGCCCAGGAAGCATTGGTGGCGGGTGCGGGTCCTTCTTGACGAGTCCCTTCCACGTACGCTAGTCGGCCATCTCTCCACGGTCGTGGCGGAGACGGTGTACGATCGCGGTTGGTCCGGCCTCAAGAATGGTGAGCTGCTGCAGGTTGCGTCCGAGTCATTTGACGTCTTCCTGACCGCTGATCAGAACCTTCCGTATCAGCAGAAGCTGAGCGGCTATGGAATCCGTGTTGTGGTCCTCGCAGCCGTCACGAATCGGGTAGTGGATCTGACTCCCCTCCTGGCGCAGGCCCTGCGAGTGGCCGCGGAGCTCGAAGTCGGCCAGGTGGAGGTCGTTCGAGCGGAGTAGGGGAGCACCGAGTCTGGATCGTCGGGCTCCGGCCCACATCCCATAACAATGCGGTTTCGGGTTCCGCTCACAACGTTCGCTCCACGGAATCACGGCGCTTACGCGCCGCGACCGAAACCTCTGAACGTTAGGCGACAGCGCCAAGAGGGGTCTGGCAGTAGAATCAATAGTTGGGAAGGGCTGGAGAAGTGGGCTAGTCGGGCCTATTAGCTGGCCAGGATACGCGGAAGCCCACGTTGGTCCAACTCGATTCTGGCTGCCAGTCCTTCGTGACAGACGCGCCTCTCAGGAAGAAGGCAGGGTGCTCGAAGGATCCACCCTTCGCCCGGACCGCATCGTGATTGGCTGGATGTCGCGCGGCGTCGAACCAAACCGGGACTGTCCACTCGCGCACGTTCCCGGCTAGGTCATACACGCCCTCTGGACTCTGGTCTACTTCGCGACTCATCACTTCGAGTGTCTGACGAGGCCCACAATCAACGAAATGAGCGTGGTCACACGTCGGCTGCACCTCACCCCAAGGGTATGTGCGTCTTTCCGCGCCCCGCGCTGCGAACTCCCACTCGGCGTCCGTGGGTAGTCGTCCACCCACGAATGCGGCGTAGGCCCGTGCCTCCACCCACGTCACTTCGACCACCGGATGTCGCTCAAGCCCGGAGGCGAAGGTGTGCTGCGGGTCGAACCGTCGATACTCCGCGTTTGTCACCTCATGCTCTTGAATCCAGAAGCTCTCCACCGTCCGGCGAAGCCGTAACTCATCCGCTTTGGAGTAGGGATTGCCTGCTTCGAGGATTTGCTCGCGCCGGTCGTCGCTGCCGGCTGTGAACAGCCCGGCCTGGATGAAGACCCCGCGGTTCAAAGGGTCTGTGGCCTGTGGCGGCGGCATGGCCTCCTCCAGAGCATCCGCATTGGGCGACTCCGAGGAACAGGACGACGCCAGAGCACTCATGAGCGCCAGCACTGCCGACAAAGGAGCCGCTATGCGGAGGTTCCTTCGGAACGAAGTAGGGACCTTCCTCCAGGACATGGATCCGCTACGAAGTTCCGGTCGACGGCTCGGTCTTGGAGACTACGCGGTCGGTCACCCGACCCACAATCGCCATAAGAGTGACCAACAAGAGCCCTGGTGCGACGCCCAGAGCTAGGACCCAAAAGGCGAGGGGACCGATGGCTTCAATTAGGGTGCCCATTGCGGCTCCAATCTGGGAGGGGCTCCCTGGAGGATAAGGCCCGCGGCGCCTCCTCGCCAAGGAGGATGGAGTGCGCGGATTGAGACGACCGGGCGCTTCCCAACAGGGAATTGCTGCTGCAGGGTAAGCGCGGTGCACACGGGCTTGTGGTCTAGAAGGTCCTGCCAGCAGAATTCCGACTCCGTTAGGCCCACTCCGCGGGCACGCTGAACTAACTGGCGTTCGACCGTCCGAATCGTCGGATCATGCCCCGACCAAGTGCGGCAATCAGCGCTAGGGCCGAGAGCCCAATCGCGATCCAGGCGAGTGAGCCCCATCGGGACACGGCCGCCATGGCTCGGAGGAGCACTCCTTCCAGGCCGCCTGAGCCCGAGGTCCCCGCCACCTGCTGGGGCGGAGGCGTCTCATCGCTGACCTTGCGCGCGGCCTGGTCATTTCCGTTCACGGTCACGACGAGTCCTGAGACTGCGCCTTGATCGTCCCTTTCGAACGCGAAATCCCACGCCTCTCGTTTGACGAAGAACGTCGAGTCCGACTCCGCGTACATGCGAAATCGCTCGCTGTTTGGAGCCTGGACCGTGAGGTAAGCATCTGGCTCGAAGCGAACGTACACGGACTGCTCTGCCGAGAGCGCGTACTCACCGACAAAGTCTCCCAGCACCTCAGATTCGACGGTAGACTGCGGTGTCGATCGGGGCGGCTCGTGCACGAGCAGGTCCAACGCCAGGCCAATGGCGCCCCCGCCCGACACGGAATTCGTGAGCACGATGATCCCGACCTGTCGGTTGGGCTCGAAGGCGATCATCGTGCTGAACCCGCCGGAAGTTCCGGTATGCCGAATGATCCGGCGCCCCGACAACGTAAGAGTCTCCCACGTGAGGCCGACCTCCGACTCGATCCCACCGCGGCTCATTGCACTCCGTGGTTCGTGACTCAAACGCATGGCACGCTCAAGGTCCGTCCTCGGCTCGCCTACGTTGGCGGCGAGAAACAGGAGCAAGTCCTCCGCGTTTGAGCGCAGTCCACCAGCGGCCTCGATGGCCGGTGTCGTGGACCAATAGGGAAAGACGGCTCCGGCCCGATGCCCTCGCGGCATGCCCTCCTGCCAGTCGGCGGCCTCTGCGTACCCGGTCATGCTCATCCCAAGCGGTTCAAGCACTCGAATTCGCAACAAATCTCTGTACGGTTGTCCAGCCGCTCGCGCCAAAGCCTGGCCAAGCAGGCCGACCCCGTAGTTCGCGTACTCGGCCTGTGTCCCCGGGTCGCGTGACAGTTCGTGGGACTCCAGGAAAGAGTAAAGGTCCTCGAGGGTGTATGCGCCGAATGGATCGGTACCGAGGCGTGGAAAGTTGCTCGGAACGCCTGGCAAGCCCGATGTGTGAGTGGCAAGATGGAGGAGCGTGATCTCAGTCCCACCCCGCGACGGAATCGCGACCTCGTCCCCGAGGTAAGTCGCCACGGGGTCCGCGAGGGCGACCTCGCCGCGGGTGACCATATCGGCGAGGAGAGCCCCGGTGAGCGTCTTGGTCATTGATCCAATCTCGAACAACGACTGGGGACCGAGCGGGTTCGCCCCTGGGCCACCGCTGCCGTAGCTCGCAACTCGCGTGGTGCCATCCGCCTCGAGGAGCCCAATCACGATCCCTGGAATCCGGTCGTCTTCAACGAGGTACCTGAGCATGAGCCCCAAGTCTTCGTCGTTCGGGAAGTGTTGGGCGGTGCCGGCTAGCGGGGCGGCAATGGCGACGAGTAGCAACGACGCGGCCGCATGCGATGCTAAGCTTCCTGCCATACGCTCTCCTCTGCGCTCCCAGACGATCCTATGGGTCCGTCAGGGTACCCTCTACGGCCTACGAGTGCGAGTGAGCGGCCTAGCAAGCGATTGCTGCTGGCGCCGAGGAGCTAGTCGAAGCGCTACGCGCTTGTGCGCAGGCGGGCGGCGCAGCACAATCGCGGGCCGCTAGAGGCGGTCGACCGGGCTGGCTGGCGAGCTGCGGTGCAAGGTGGCTGGACTCGGTGCTCGGGAAGCGCCGCCGCCTAACAAAAGGGTTGCCGCCTGCGCTCACTACATTCGCTCCGGTGAAACGGCTCGCGATTGGCGAGCCGTCGGCAACCCATGAACGTTATAGGACATGCCACGGATACCTACACTATCCGACCCTTTCTGGGGTAGATTGCCTGTAACCGGCCATTTGATATGCGATATAGAGTCTTGATCGAGCAGGACGAGGACGGAGTCTTCGTCGCGGAGGTCCCGAGCCTTCCTGGTTGTATCAGCCAGGGTGAGTCCCGGGACGAGGCCCTATCAAACGTACGCGAAGCCATCGCGCTGTATCTGGAGAGCCTGGAAGAGCACGGCGACCCAGTGCCGCCGCCGATAACCGAAGAGATTATCGAGGTCTAAGAGTTGGTCCGGCTTCCGGTCGTCTCCGGCCGTGATTTGATCCGAGCGCTCGAAAAGACGGGCTACGTGGTCGACCGGCAGAAGGGAAGCCACATCGTGCTTCGCCAAACCGACGAACCCTATCGCCGGGTCACCGTGCCGGACCACAAAGAGATCGCCAAGGGCACGCTCCGGTCGATTCTCCGCCACACTGGGCTGACCGCCGAGGAGTTGGTGAGGCTACTCTAGGTGGCGTATGAGGTCTGAAACCGTGCGGGTGCAGCACATCCTATAACAATGAGGTTGGCGCCTACGCTCACTACGTTCGCTCCGGTGAAACGGCTCGCTGTTGGCGAGCCGTCGCCAACCTCTGAACGTTATCGGCCATGGCCTGAGACGTAGCGGGCCCGCATTGACGAGCATGGGACTCAGTACCATACTTGAATATGTCCGCAGAGGAGCCCTACGTCGAGTTCATTACGACGCGGATGTTCGAGGCGTCGGCGAAGAAGCTCCTCGCGGAGGAGGACCGGCGTGAGCTAGAGTTGCTCCTCCTAGACGACCCGCGACGCGGGCAGGTGATCGAGCGGACCGGCGGATTTCGGAAGGTGCGGTTCGCCCGGCCGAGTCGTAAGGAGGGCAAGAGCGGTGGTACCCGGGTGATCTACTACTTCATCCAGCGGAAGGACCGCATCTACCTGATCGAGGTGTACGCCAAGGGCGTGAAGGACAATCTGACGCGGGCCGAAGAGAACGGGCTCCGCGAGGCCGCACGAGTTCTGGAGGGAGAGAAATAATGGCAAGTCGACCGAAGTCTGCGTTCGGGCAGCGTCTACTCGAGTCCGCCCGGGAGGCCGCGCGAATCGAGCGCGGCGAACTCGAACCGGCGAGAGTCACCCGCTATACCGTTGCAGAGGCGGAGGTCGAGCCTCCGCCCCAGTACGCAGCGGGTCGGATTCGCGAGATTCGTGACCACATGGAGCTCTCTCAACCCATCTTTGCAGCAGCGCTGAACGTGAGCCCAGATACGATTCGTGCCTGGGAGCAAGGAAAGCGGGAGCCGGATGGTCCGACCCTGCGGCTCCTCGAGGTCGCGGAGCAGCACCCTGAGGTCTTTTTGGACAAGCTCCGGAAGCGTACGCAGCGGTCGAGGGTCAAGTCAGTCTGATCTCTGGCCGAGGTCGAGCGTGCAGCTGACCACGGCCGATAACAACCGGCTGCCGGCTGCGCTCACTTCGTTCGCTCCGCTGTACATTGCCCTTTGACGTGGCAGGAGCGTGAGCGGCATAGGTGCACCTAGTGTCGGCGGGTTCGTGTAGCGTATGCGACGGGCAACGTCGGCACCCTAAGAACGTTATGTGGAATCGTCAGAAGCGGTCCGCCTAGGTGTACTTGGATCATTGCCGGGTGCCTTGTAATAGCATGACAGCCGTGCTACCATGTTAGATGATTCGGTCGTTTCGTGATGGGGCGAGCGAGGATCTCTTCTACGGCCGGTCAACGAAGGCGGCGCGGAAGAAACTCCCTCAGTCCCTGTGGAGGAAGGCGTCAAGGAAGCTCGACGCCATCGACTCGGCAGGGACCCTGGACGATCTGACGATTCCGCCGGGTAATCGGCTGGAGGCCTTGAAGGGGAGTCGCCGGGGGCAACACAGCATCCGAATCAACAGCCAATACCGCATCTGCTTCCGCTGGACCGATGCGGGACCGGAGGACGTAGAGGTAGTCGACTACCACTGAGGCAGACCATGGTCCTAGTTCCGACACATCGACAGCCGACCCACCCGGGTGAGATGCTCCTTGAGGAGTTCCTCGAGCCAATGGAGCTGACGCAGCGTGATCTCGCCGATGCGATTGCTGTGCCGTATCAGCGGGTCAACGAGATCGTGAATGGACGCCGGGGGGTGACACCGAGCACTGCACTTCGGCTATCCACCTACTTCGGCACATCGACGGACTTTTGGATGAACCTCCAGCTCCGCTGGGATCTCTACCACGCCCGCGAGGCTGAGGCCGACATCCTGAAGCGAATTCCGAGGTACAAGGCAGCGGAGCGGGAGAAAGTCAGCGGATAGCGGTTCAGTAGACCAGCCGGGGACGACTCCACATAACAATGCGAGTGCCGGCTCCGCGCCCTACGGGCGCTCCGTCGAACACGGCTCGCTTTTCGCGAGCCGCGTCGGCACCCTCTGAACGTTATGTGGAATCGGCAGAAGCCGAGAGGCGGGTGAACGTCATATCTGCCCACGGATGTTCGTCTTAAAGGGGTCGGGGTACGTGGCGGGGAGTGCAGCTCTAAGCAGGAGCGTGGCGATGAGCCCGATGAACCTCGGCGGTCTGTTCGTCGCGGCATCGGCGTTGCTGGTGGCATGCAGCGACCCGGTGGGGCCGGACATCGACTTGTTCGAGGTCTCGGTGACGGTGTCTAGGGCCGAGCTATCGTCCGGCGAAGTGACCGAACTCCGCGCCACGCTTGAGAATCCGACCAACCGCGATCTCGCGTTTAGGGTCAGTTGCTTCTTGATTTTCGAGATTCGTGACGCCGCCGACAATCGCTTCATCGAACCGGTCGTATGTGATAGCACCGAATTCGAGCAGGTGCTTGGGCCGGGAGAGTCCCTTGAGCGCGCTGTGTTCTTCGACGGGCACGGCTGGTTGACGCCGAGCGGGCCGGCAACGTTGCCGCCTGGTCCCTATCGGGTTCGTGCGGGGATGTCGGTCGCCTACCTGAACCCGTCTCCTTTCGTGGATCTCCGGATACTGCCTGGCGCGCCGTAGGCGCGGTGCCCAAGTCACGATGTGCCGCACATCGACGTGTCGGGGATGGAGGGGACGCCCTATCGTGCAGCCGACTCCACATAACACAAGGGTTGCCGGTTCCGTTCGCTTCGCTCACTTCACTGGAGCACGGCGCGTATTGCGCGCCGCGCCGGAAACCCAGAAACGTTATGTGTCATGCTCCCTTCGGACTGAGGGCTTGACCAGACTGCTCCTGTTACCATATTGGAAATACACGTTTCCGATGTGGAAACATGTGAGGCGGGGGAGCAGCGTTGCGGATCATCTCGAGGAAAGCCCTGCGCGAGTTCGGAGAGAGGCATGCGGACGCCGAGGGTCCACTCGACGCGTGGTACCGAATCGTGAAGGGACGCGATTACTCGTCTCCGCATGAGCTCCGGGAGGATTTTCCGACGGCGAGTTTCCTGGGAGCACGCCGGACGGTCTTCAACATCGGCGGGAACAAGTATCGGCTCGTGGTCGACATGCGCTACGACCTCGGACGGGTATATGTCCGGGACGTTCTGACGCACGCCGAGTACGACCGGAGAACGATTGAGGGCACGCTTTGATTGTACGAGGAGGAACGACGATGGCCACGACACTACTGGACTTCTCCAAGCCGCACGTGCTGAGGAGTGAAGCAGAGTATGACGCGGCGATCGCCGAGATCGGGCGGCTCCTGGACGAGGATGTCGAGTCTGGCAGTGAAGGCTACGAGCGCCTCGAGTTCCTCTCTGTCCTAGTGGAGCACTACGAGGACGAGCGCCATCCGATGGGCAGCGTGACCCCTCAACAAGCTGTGACGTTCATGCTGGAACAGAAGGGGATGGACCGCTCGGACCTCGATAGCGTGATGGGTGGCAAGAGTCGTGTCTCAGAGTTCCTGAACGGCAAGCGAGACCTCTCTAAGTCCCAGGTTGAGGGGCTGAGGCGGCTCCTCGGGATCCCAGCTGACGTTCTGCTAGGCCTGGATGGGTAGAAAGACCAGCGGTCGCACCACACATAACAATGCGGTTGGCGCCTACGCTCACTACGTTCGCTTCGGTGAAACGGCTCGCTATTGGCGAGCCGTCGCCAACCTCTGAACGTTATAGGGCATGCGGTCATCCGACAGATGGCTATCACTGATCTTCTGCGTTCTACCCTGGGTGCGATCAAAACCTTTAGAGTCGCGCTTTGCGCGCGATTGGAGCTCGTTGGTTGGATTCCTGAACGGGTGGCGACCCTGTGTTCACTAGGCTACTCAGGCTCTACACATCGGGCGTTGTTCTCTCCCTAGGCTGTGGCGGAAGCGTCTCGTCGGAGTCCTCAGCGATCCTCACGGTTGCGACTGAGCTTCGTGGCGAGCTCGCCGGCTTTGCGCCGGCTCAAACCGTTGCAGTGGCGCCGCAGTGGATCAACGGGGACTCCCTTCCTGCGCAGCTGCTCGCCGAACTTGGGGGAGTCACGGGCCTGCCGGTGTGGGCCATGGAGCGACGGCGCGACGGGACGGTCGCTGCGCTAGCGTTCCATCGACCGTCGATCGCGGATCCCAGCATGGTAACTGTGGTGGCGGAGCTACTGACGTTCGAGGCGAACGGCTTCTACGGGAGAGATTGGACCTTCGTGCTCGACTGCCTGGAAGGCTGCAGAGTGGTCGAGCGCTCACAGGTGCCGGGGTGGCTAAACTGAACGTGGTTCGCACGCCCTATAACAATGCGGTTCGCGCTTCCGCTCACTACGTTCGCTCCAGTGAAACGCGGCCCTTGGGGGCCACGTCGCGAACCTCTGAACGTTATCTGTCATGCCACGGCCGTTGCGGGTCAGTTTGCCTAGGAGGAATGCATAGCTGAGGAAGAATGGTCGGAACGGATCCATCGATGCTTCTCGGAGGATCG
>Ga0224512_10004419_pt1 | contig 11857 bp, 8 predicted proteins | sample SF_May12_sed_USG_4_FD_169103 | JGI IMG/M metagenome (GOLD analysis project Ga0224512, IMG submission 169103) | Sediment microbial communities from San Francisco Bay, California, United States - SF_May12_sed_USGS_13 | ecosystem: Environmental > Aquatic > Marine > Sediment | place: USA: California... | reverse complement strand
GACCCGAACAAGTTGACCTGAAGGGTGAGTCCCTCGTGCACGAACGTGACAAACTCGTACACTTGGAACCCGAGGAACACTGTCCCAAGCAGGGCCGTCGACAAGATCCACACTCGCGACCAGAGCGTGTCACCCCTGGTCACAGCCGCTAACGCCAGCACCATCGCAAGACTCGACATGAGCAGCACGAACGTGCTGACTGACGTCAACGGGATGTTGAGAATTTCGTGCGTCGTTGGTCCACTGAGGCTCTGCCCCTGGTAGACCAGATAGGTCGAAATCAGCGCACCAAACAGCAGGCACTCCGACCCAATGAACGTCCAAAAGGCGATCTTGCGGGTGTCGAGTCCCGTGCTCGTGTAGTGCGCTGCAGCGTGGGACATGATCAGACCTCGAAGGGCTCGAACGCCCAGGCGTAGACGCTCACGATCAACAGCACTCCGCCACCAAACACGACCGGCAGCACCTTGATGAGAGCCCCAATGGCCATGAGCACGATGCCCACCGCAGCAAGAACCGGCCAGAAGGAACCGCCCGGCACGTGGATGTCCTCGCGGGGCGTTTCGGGCAACGGCGTCATGCCGTCTTTCGACCACAGCGGCAGGCGGCTCCGAACCTCCGGGATCGCGGTGAAATTGTACACCGGTGGCGGAGAGGGAATCGCCCACTCCAGCGTCGCACCACCCCACGGGTTGTCACCGGCGACCGCACCTCGTTTACGCGAATACCACACATTGAACAGGAAGACCAGCGCGCCGAGCCCCATGATGAAAGCCCCAACGGTCGCTACCAAGTTCATGGTGTCGAGCCCAAGGGCGGCATCATACGTGTAGATCCTCCGCGGCATGCCTAACAGGCCGATGAAGTGCATGGGGAAGAAGGTCAGATTCGAGCCGATGATCGTGAGCCAGAAGTGCGTCTTTCCGATCGGCTCACTCAACAGGCGCCCCGTGACTTTCGGCCACCAGTAGTAGATACCGGAGAAGATGCCAAGCATGGCACCACCGAACAGCACGTAGTGAAAGTGGGCGACCACGAAGTACGTGTCGGTCTGCTGCAGGTCGGCTGGCGGTGACGAATGCATCACGCCGGACAGACCGCCGATGATGAACATCGCGATGAATCCGACAGCGAATAGCATGGCGGTCGTGAAGCGGATCTTCCCACCCCACATGGTGGCAATCCAATTGAAGATCTTGACCCCCGTTGGGACCGCGATCAGCATCGTGGTCGCCGCGAACACCGAATCCGCAACCGGTCCAAGCCCGACCTGGAACATGTGGTGCGCCCAAACACCCCACCCGAGGATCCCAATCAGCAGGCCCGAGTACACCACGACGGCGTAGCCGAACAGCGGCTTGCGCGAAAACGTGGGAATGACATCGGAAATGATGCCCATAGCTGGTAGGATCAGGATGTACACCTCCGGATGTCCAAACAGCCAAAACAGGTGCTGCCAGAGAAGCACATCACCGCCGGCCGCAACGGAGTAGAAGTTCGTGCCGAAGAACCGGTCGAACATCAGGAACACGAGCGCGACCGTGATCACCGGGAATGCGGTGACGATGATGAACTGCGTCACCAGCGCCATCCACGTGAAGACCGGGAGCCGCATCATGCGCAGCCCGGGTGCTCGCATGTTCACGATGGTTGCGATGAAGTTGATCCCGGCTGCGATCGACGCGATCCCGAGGATCTGAAGCCCCAACACCCAAAAGTCGATGTTCAGCCCCGGGGAGTACTGCGTCGCCGTCAGATTGGCGTAGCCGAACCAGCCCGCGTTGGGTGCCGCACCCACGAGGAAGCTGGCATTCATGAAGAGCGACCCCAGGAGGAACACCCAGTAGCTGAACGCGTTCAGCCGCGGAAAGGCGACGTCGCGGGCTCCAATCTGCAGCGGGATGACGAAGTTGAAAAAAGCGGCAGACAACGGCATCACGGCCATGAACACCATGGTTGTGCCGTGCATCGTGAAGAGTTCGTTGTAGGCTTCGGCACTGACAAGCGTGTTACCCGACGACGCAAGCTGCAGTCGAATGAATAGCGCCTCGAGACCGCCCAGTAGAAACAAGAGGAATGCGGTGACCCCATACAAGACACCGATCCGTTTGTGATCGGTCGTCGTCACCCAACTCCAGATCCGGGCCATCAAGGAGTCTCGTGCCAGCGGCGTGTCATGCGCGAGCGAAGTGGCCATACCGGACGTGTCCCTATTCCAGGCTCTGGAGATACGCGACCAGCGCCGCAATCTCCTGTTCGGTGAGCGGCACCTTGGGCATGAGACTGCCCGGTTTCTCGCCTACGGGATCACGAATCCAGCGTGCCAGGCCCTCCCTGGTGTTGGGTAGGATGCCCGAAGCAATCATGCTCCGGCTCCCCACGTGGGTCAGGTTGGGTCCCAACACCCCGGGCGATACCCCGTCGACCATATGGCAACCGAAGCACAACTTGGCCGGATTGGCGAACAGTTCCGCGCCTTCGCGCGCGAGGCCGGTCAAGGCTTCTGCCGCGACCGGCGGGGCCTGTTGCTGCGCCACCCAGGCCACAAACTCATCTTCTCCATCGACCATGAAGCGGAACCGCATGTTGGCGTGCGAGGTGCCACAGAACTCGGCACACTGACCCAGGAACTCACCCACTGAGTCCGGCGTGAAGGCGAGGCGCGTGGTGCGCCGCGGGATGACGTCCCGCTTGCCACCCAGCCTCGGCACCCAGAAGCTGTGAATCACGTCCGCGGACGTCATGGACAGCGCCACGGGACGGCCGCGCGGCACGTGCATCTCGTTGGCCGTCGTGATCCCGAACTCGGGGTACCGGAACTCCCACCACCACTGGTGTCCGATCACCTCGATCTCGAGTGCCCCAGCATCCGGGGTCCCGTCCGTCTCGAAGATGGTACGAATGGTCGGGACCGCGATGAACACGAGCACGATCGCCGGCGCCAAGGTCCAGGCGACCTCGAGCAGCGTGCTGCCGTGCACGTGCTTCGGCTCGGCCAATCCCGGCCGCTCCCGGTAGCGCAGGATGACGAAGAGCAGCGCGGCTTCCACCACGACGAACACCCCGAGTGCCCACCAGAAGATCGTGCGGTACAGCGCGTCGATCCGTTCGCCGAAGTCGGCTGAGGGGTCGAGCGTCGATTGGGGGTAGTCGCCACCGCACGCCGACACAACGAGGGTCGTCGCCAGCAGGGCTCCGGCCGCCCACGCCACGCCACGAAATCGCTTGCGTAGCGAATCCGTTAACCGAAGAACGCGTTGTTTCTGAAGTCGTTTGGCCATATATCAGTTGGCCCCGCCGCCGGCGAGGCCGCGGAATTGTAGCTACGGAAACCTGCTCGGTCAACGCGTGGCTCATCGCATCCTGGACAACTGCCCGACTATCTTTCGACGTCACTGCCCACCTGGGCAGGCATCACGCTCGTTTCGCGTCCGATTCTGGAGAGCCGATCATGCCACAGCAAGCGCTTCAATATGGAATCTCAGTGGACGTAGCGCTCCCCTACGAGCAGGCCGTCGAGCGCGCTCGCGAGGAGTTGGCCAAGGACGGTTTCGGGATTCTCACCGAGATCGATGTGAAAGCAACACTCAAGACGAAGCTCGACGTTGAGTTTCGCCCCTACGTGATCCTCGGCGCCTGTAACCCGCCGCTCGCGCATCAGGCGCTCTCGGCCGAACGGGACATTGGCCTGCTCCTCCCGTGCAACGTGATCGTCTACGCGGCGGACAACCCAGCGCACAGCGTCGTCGCCGCCATCGATCCCATCAAACAACTGGAGCTCAGTGGGAACACCGGGATCGAGCCGATCGCACGCGACGTGCGCGCGCGTTTGGAGCAGGTGCTGCGCCGGATTGCAGCCTGACATTCGAGCGGCGCACCCTTCAAGGTTGTGCGCCCCCGGTCCAAGACCTCTGCCACGGCACGCTCATGACGAACGACCGCACCACCTATCGCGATCAGCACTCCGACGCACTCGATCGACGCGGGTTCATGGCTTATTTCGCAGGGCTCGGACTGGGCGGCACGGCACTCCCCACGGCATTGTGGACCGTCGCACAGGATCAGGGCAGCAAGATCACAAAGGACATGCTCGCCCATGCGGAGGCCGTGGCCGGCCTCTCGTTCACGGACGCCGAGCGGGAAATGGTGGTGGACGGCCTGAACACAAACCTGGAAGCGTATAAGCGTTTGAGAGCCGTTACGGTCCCCAACACGATCCACCCGGCGCTCACGTTTGACCCAGTGCTGCCCGGGCGAACGCCTCAGGTGCGGGAGCGCGTGTCGCGGTACACGCAACATTCGGACATCAAGCGTCCCGCGAGGCTCGAGGACGTTGCGTTTTGGCCGCTCACCCAGCTCGGAGAACTCGTCCGCACACGTCAGGTCTCGTCTGTCGAGCTCACCCGGATGTACCTGGACCGCCTGGCCCGCTACGGCGCGAGGCTGGAGTGCGTGATCAGCGTGACCGACGAGCTGGCCATGCGCCAGGCGCGCCGGGCCGATGCGGAACTGGCCACGGGTGTCTACCGCGGCCCTCTCCACGGCATCCCCTGGGGCGCCAAAGACCTCCTGGCGGAAGACGAGTATCGCACGACGTGGGGCGCCAAGCCGTATCAGGACCAGCGCCTCCCGTTTGACGCGACCGTGGTGCGCCGGCTGGAAGAAGCGGGAGCGGTGCTGATCGCCAAGCTCACGCTTGGGGCGTTGGCGATGGGAGACGTGTGGTACGGTGGCCGCACACGAAATCCGTGGAATCTCGAACAGGGCTCAAGCGGATCGTCAGCCGGATCCGCATCCGCAACCGTGGCGGGCCTGGTCGGGTTCAGCATCGGCAGCGAGACGTTGGGGTCGATCGTCTCCCCCTCGACCCGCTGTGGTGCAACAGGTCTGCGTCCGACGTTCGGTCGCGTGAGCCGCTATGGCTCGATGGCGCTCTCGTGGAGCATGGACAAGCTTGGCCCCATCTGCCGGACGGTGGAAGATTGCGCCCTCGTGTTCGACGCAATCCACGGAGCCGACGGCAAGGATCCGACCGCGCGCGAGCTGCCATTCACCTGGGATGTCGAGTTGCCGCTCCGGGAGCTCCGCATCGGCTATTACAGAAAGGCGTTTGAGGAAGAGCACCGCGGTGCGGAGTTCGACGCGACGGCACTCGAGGCCATACGGGGATTGGGAGTCAAGCTCACCCCGGTCGCCCTCCCAGAGGACTACCCGGTGAGCTCGCTCAGGATCATCTTGAATGCTGAAGCCGCCGCAGCGTTTGACGATCTCACACGCAGCGATCGCGACGATCTCTTGGTACGTCAAACGTCCAACGCGTGGCCGAATTCGTTCCGTCGATCGCGGTTTATTCCGGCCGTCGAGTACATCCAGGCGAACCGGGTGCGCACCATGTTGATGGGGGCTATGGAACACACACTGGGCGGGATCGACGTGTTCATCACGCCATCGTATGGTGGCGATGTCTTGCTCACGACCAACCTCACCGGGCACCCCGCCGTCACCCTACCCAGCGGTTTTCGTGATGACGGGACGCCGGTGAGCATTTCGTTCGTAGGCCGCTTGTTCGGCGAAAGCGAGTTGTTGACCGTGGCAAAGGCGTTTCAGGACGCCACTGGGCACCACCTGAGACGCCCACCAGAGTTTACCTGACACACACGTAGGGCCGAGGCGGTTCGTTTCTGGGACAATTCTGACACGGAGGAACCGTCGCATGCGCGACACCTGTCGTCTATTCGTCTCTGCGGTTCTCCTCATCTTCGCCATGGCGGTCATCCCCACATCCCTCGCCGCACAGGTGAGCCACGCAGACACCGCTGCCGTGCTCCTCGAGGTTGCACGCGACCTCGATGATGCCGGTCAACACGACCTCGCCGAGGAACTGCTGCGGTACATCGCGCGGCGCTACCCCGATACGCCAGCGGCGACCGCAGCCATGGGACTCCTGCAGGGCGTGCGGCAATCACAAGAACTCGGGGCCGGCCGCACTGGTTTCATCATCTGGAACACGGTCTTCGCGACGTGGCTGGGGGTGGCCGTTCCAGCCGCCTTCGGCGCAGACGAGCCCTCTGCGTACGGCGCCGGCATCCTCGTCGGCGCTCCACTCGGGTTCTTCGCCTCCAAGGCGTATGCCCGCGCCACCCCACTCACGCCGGGTCAGGGTGGGCTCTACTGGCTCAGTACGATATGGCTCAGCTGGCAAGCTCTGGGGTGGCGCGATGTGCTGGACATCGGAGACGAAGAGTTCTGCTTCCCCGATGGTGCTGGGGGAGAGGTCTGCAATGAGAGCACCCCCGACACCGCTCCGTGGGCAGCACTCGTCGCAGGAGGCCTCGCTGGTGTCGGAACAGGAATCGTCCTCACCAAACAGGACATCGACAATGGCACCGCCAGCTTACTGCGCCACGCGGCGTTCTGGGGCACGTGGTACGGCGTGGCGCTGGGTGTCCTCGCGGACGCGGAAGACGATGCGCTGTTTGCCTGGGCGCTTCTGGGAGGTGATGCAGCCATCGCAGCCGGCATCCCCGCGGCGAAGACCTGGAAGCCGTCCCCAGGTCGCATAAGGTTGATCACGGCAGCGGGCCTCGCCGGCGGGCTGGCAGGAGTCGGACTCGACCTGTTGCTCGAAGTCGACGATGACAAGACGGCCGTCGGGATCCCGTTGATCGGCACCACGGTTGGCCTCATTGGCGGCGCGGTGCTGGGCTCCGGCAGGAGGTCCCGTACGGCGGACACGGCACCGGACATCCGGACCGCTCTGCTGAATCTGGACAGTCGCTGGAGCCTCGACCTCCCGATGCCCGTCCCGACTGCGATTCCGGCGCTCATGCCCGACGGCCGCATCCGATCGAAGCCTGGATTGCAGTTCAGGCTGTTTGACGCACGGTTCTGAAGATCGGCGGCAACACGATGACTCACATGGTGTCTGGCAGACGATCATGAAGCGTCGAACGTTCGTCCATTCGACCACGGTGGCGACCGTGAGCGTCGCTGGTCTGCCGGCTACGATATGGTCACGCGGCCTGCAACAGACCTCCTATCTGCTGCAGCGGGTTCGCGTGTACGACGGGACCGGCGCGCCCCCGTTCACCAGCGACGTCCTCGTCGTAGGCGCACGTATCGCTGAGATTGCCGCCAGCATCACGCGACCGGATGCCGAGCGCGTAGAGGGTGACGGCCTCGCCGTGGCGCCCGGATTCATCGACGTCCACTCCCACACCGACCTCGACCTCTTCATCGACCCACTGGCCGAGAGCAAAGTGCGCCAGGGGGTGACCACGGAAGTCTGCGGACAGGACGGCGCATCTATCGGTCCGTGGCGCGAAGATCGCGCGGTCGAGATTCGCGAGCGGTACCGCAGTAGCTACGGAGTTGACCTTCCCTTCCATGACCTCCCGGGGTTCTTCCGGGAGCTCGAACAGCGACGAACGGCCGTCAATCTCGCGAGCATGATTGGTCAGGGAACGGTGCGCGAGTACGTCATTGGGAACGAAGACCGGCCCGCCACAGATGACGAAGTGACCGTCATGCGCCAACAGGTGGCCTACGCCGTCGCGAACGGCGCATGCGGCATGTCTACGGGCCTCGAGTATATCCCAGGAGCGTTTGCGCCCCTCGAGGAGCTCGTCGCTGTCACAGCGGCCCTCACAGGAACTGGGCTGCCGTACGCCTCGCACATGCGCAACGAAGACGACCAGCTCTTCAGCGCCGTCGAGGAAGCCATCAATGTCGGCCGGCTCGCAGGTGTCCCGGTCCAGATCTCGCATCTCAAAGCCCAAGGACAGCGCAATTGGTGGAAGGCCGGGCCCGTGCTCGATACCCTCGAGGCAGCGCGATCGGACGGCGTTGACGTGATGTACGACCGGTATCCGTACGTCGCGTACAGCACGGGACTGAGCGCGCTCTTCCCGGTATGGGCTCGGGACGGTGGCACGGCCCGACTCGTGGAGCGGCTGGAGCAACCCGACCTCGCGTCCCGCATCGAGCGGGCGGTACGCGCGAAGATCACGCAGCTCGGAAGTTGGGACGCCGTGCAGATCACGCGGACCGCTGACAGCGCGCTCGCGTGGGCCGCGGGCAAGAAGCTCGGCTCGCTTGCTGCAGACCGTGGTACCGAGCCGTACGCCCTCCTCCTCCACATCATGCGCGACGATCGCGGTCGGACGGGCATGGTGGGCTTTGGTATGAGCGAATCGAACACTGAGCGATTTCTGGCCCACCCGCTTGGAATGATCTGTTCAGACGGCTCGGCGCTCTCTACCGAGGGACCACTCGCGGTCGGATCGCCCCACCCTCGCAGCTTCGGTACGTTCCCACGCGTGCTGGGCCATTACTGCCGCGATCGGGGCGTGATGTCCCTTGAAATGGCCGTTCACAAGATGACGGGCATGCCCGCGACCAGGTTGCGCCTCGGCGATCGCGGGGTCATCCGACCTGGTGCATTCGCCGACCTCGTGGTCTTCGACCCCGCCCGGGTGCGAGATCGCGCGACCTTCGAACACCCGCACCAGTATCCCGAGGGTATCCAGCACGTCATGGTGAACGGGGAGTTCGTCCTGCGAGACAGTGCACGCACGTCGCGGCTGCCCGGCCGCGTGCTGCGACCGGCGCCTCGGCGGTGACCCTCGCGAAGGTGGCCGTGACGCCGTAACTTCGCGACATGCGGGAACACCATCTTCACGTTCCGCGCACGGCTCGCTACTACACGCTCGGTCCCGAGCACGACGACGTGCGCCAAGTGTGGTTCGTCTGTCACGGGTACGGACAACTCGCGAACGAGTTCCTCGAACAATTCAGGCCGTTGGACGATGGCACACGGCTCTTCGTCGCTCCGGAGGGTCCGTCCCGCTACTACACGAACCACGCGAGAGGAATGGTCGGCGCGAGCTGGATGACGCGCGAAGATCGGCTGACCGAGATCGCCGACTACGTCAACTACCTGGACGCATTGCATGACCACGTGTTCAGCTCTCTGACCCGCTCCTCGGTCACGCTCTACGTCTTCGGCTTCTCCCAGGGAGCCGCCACAGCCGCGCGCTGGGTCTCTCTGGGCCGTGCCATCGCTAATCGGCTCGTCCTGTGGGGTGAGCTGCCCCCACCGGATCTCGACCTCGAGGTCGGGTGGAGCAAGCTCGAGGACTCCCGCATCACCATCGTTGTGGGCAGGGAAGATCGATACGTCGACGCTTCGCAGTTGGCAGTTGCCGAGGAGCGCCTTCTGGACCACGAAATCCCCTATGAGACGATCTCGTACGACGGGGGCCACCACTTGGATGACAGTGTGCTACGATCGCTCGCCACCGGCTGAGTTTCACACAAGAGCGAAAAGTGCGATGACGATAGGTGCGGCATTCGTGATCGCGGCAATCGTCCTTCCCACCCAGCTGACGGCGCAAGAGTCGGCACGCCTTCGGCGGGCTCGCGACGCGATGGTAGAGCTCATCGAGCAATACGGCGTGCGCGACACGGCGGTGCTGAGAGCAATGCGCTCTGTCCCGCGACACGAGTTCGTGCCGTCAAGGAGCCGGCATCTCGCCTACGGTGACCACCCGCTCCCGATCGGACACGGACAGACCATCTCACAGCCGTACATCGTGGCGTACATGACCGAAGTGTTGGACTTACAGCCGGGAATGAGGGTGCTGGAAATCGGCACGGGATCAGCGTATCAAGCGGCCGTTCTCGCCGAGCTCGACGTCACGGTTTACACCATGGAGATCTTCGCCCCACTCGCCGAGAGCGCGGCACGACGGCTCGAGCGCCTGGGCTACGACCGCGTCACGGTGCGGCACGGCGACGGGCATCACGGGTGGCCTGAGGTAGCGCCGTTCGATGCCGTCATTGTGACGGCAGCAGCCGGCTACATCCCACCCGCACTCACCGACCAACTGCGCGTGAACGGCACGATGGTCATCCCAGTAGGCAGCGTGTATGGAGTGCAGAATCTGATCTACGTCGAGAAGGGGGATGACGGGACGCTCCGCACCCGCAACCTCCTCCCGGTTCGCTTTGTGCCGATGCTCGAAGGCCTGCGCTGAAGACGCCACTCACGAACCGCGCTCTGGTCGTCGCTGTCATCTCGGCCGGCACGCTCGCGTACGAGATCCTACTCGTCCGACTATTCACCATCGAGTGGTACCACCACTTCGCGTACATGGCGATCGGTGTGGCCATGCTCGGCTTCGGGATGAGCGGCACGGTCGTCGCGTTTTGGCAACGTATGTCACCTGCAGTCGCCTCTCGAAGGTTCGCTAGCTGCGCGCTGCTCACCGTCCTCTCGTTGATCATTGTTCCCGTCGTCGCGACTCGCATACCGGTCGACACCACACAGCTCTTGTGGGACGCGCGCCAGTGGCCGGCGGTCGGCGCGCTCTACGCGCTCCTCGCCACCCCATTTGCCACCGGTGGCCTCGTGGTGCTGCTGGCGCTGGCGTCAGACCGTGACCATTCGGGACGGCTCTATGGAGCGAGTTTCGTCGGGTCGGGCATTGGCGTGCTGCTCGCGTTACCGCTCCTCTGGTTGGTCACCCCCGGCCGCGCACTCGCGGCGCCAGCGGTCCTGGCAGCGGTCGGCGCCACCACAGCCACGACTCAGACGCAGCGGAAGGTGGCCTGGGCCGCGCTCGTGCTGTCGATTGGGGTGCTCATCGTTCCGCTCTGGACGATACGCATCGCGCCATACAAGGCACTCCCCCAAGTGGAGGCGTATCCAGGCGCAAAGCGGGTTGCCGAGCGGACGAGCCCGCTCGGGTGGGTCGTGGCAGTCGATGCCGCGGCATTTCGGTACGCGCCCGGGTTGTCACTGGGATTTCGCGGTCGGGTGTCTCGCCAGACTGCACTCTTCGTCGATGGCGGCCTCGTAGGAGCCGCAGCATCGTCGTCCCGCGATGCAGAGGCCGACTCGATGCTGGGGTGGCTGCCCTCCGCCTTGCCATACAGCCTCGAGGGAATCGACACCGTGCTCGCTCTTGGCGCGGGCGGCAGCTTGGAGGTGGCCACCGCCCGGTTTCACGGTGCCGCGCAGGTGACGGCGGTCGAGCTTCTCCCCGACATCGTCGATCTGACACGCCGGCCCGACACCTCGATCGCGTGGATCATTGCCGATGCGCGATCGTTTACGTCGCGTACCAAGGGGCCTTATCACCTCGTGACCATCGGTCCGGCTGGCAGCCTCGGCGGCTCGGCGGCGGGCATGCACGCGTTGAACGAGGACTTCTTACACACCACGGAAGCGTACACGCAGTTTCTTGGTCTATTGGGCGACCGTGGGGTCCTCGCAATCACGAGGTGGCTCAGCATACCGCCCCGCGAGAACGTTCGCGTCATTCTGACGTCGGTCAAGGCCCTCCGACGGGTCGCCCCGGATCACGTCGATGACGGTCTGATCGTTGCGCGGAGCTGGGGAACCGTGACCACGCTCGTGAAACCCAGCGGGTTCACCGATCGGGACGTTACGCGCCTCCGCGCGTGGGCAGCGAGTCGACAGTTCGACATCGACTGGGAACCCGGAATGACGGTGTCGGAGGCGGGCTTCCACGAACTCGCGGAACCCACACTATTCCAAGCGGCGGCGGCGGCCATCGACGGCGTGCAATCGGCCCGCACGTTCGCCGCGACCTATCCCTTCCGCGTCAAGCCAGCGACAGACGCCCGCCCCTACCCACACCACTTCCTCGGGGCGGGGGCCCTGACGACGTTGCTGCGGTCTCGGTCAGGCGACTGGCTGCCGTTTGCCGAGTGGGGGTACGTGACACTAATTGCCACCCTGCTGCAGAGCACAGCCCTCGCCGCGCTGTTTCTCCTCGGTCCGGCATGGTGGCTCGGGCGCTCCGCCGCCCGCAGGCCGCTCGTTCCCGTG
>Ga0224512_10004418_pt1 | contig 11858 bp, 8 predicted proteins | sample SF_May12_sed_USG_4_FD_169103 | JGI IMG/M metagenome (GOLD analysis project Ga0224512, IMG submission 169103) | Sediment microbial communities from San Francisco Bay, California, United States - SF_May12_sed_USGS_13 | ecosystem: Environmental > Aquatic > Marine > Sediment | place: USA: California... | reverse complement strand
ATGCTCGCCTTCGCTCTGTCGTTCGACGAAGTCATCGTCACCACCTTCACCGCCGGCAACCAGAAGACGCTCCCGATCTGGATTCTGGGCAGTCTCAACCGGCCCCGTAACCGGCCGGTCCTCAACGTGGTCGCCCTGGTGGTGATGGCCGTCACCCTCATTCCCGTACTCATCGCCCAACGCCTGGCCGGCGACGGAGGAACCGCCGCCGGGCGGGCGTAACCGTTCACCAACTTGGAGGTTGGACCCATGAAGACCATCAACAATTTCATCAACGGCGAGTTCGCCGACGCGGCCGACGGGCGGACCTCCGAGGTGGTCAACCCGGCCACCGGTCAGGCCTATGCCGCCGCTGCGCTGTCGGGGCCGGCCGACATCGACGCCGCCATGGCGGCCGCAGCCGCAGCCTTCGACGGCTGGGCCAACGCCACACCGTCGGAACGGTCACTGGCGCTGCTCCGTATCGCCGACGCCATCGAAGCCCGGGCCGATGAGCTGGTCGACACCGAGGTCGAGAACACCGGTAAACCCCGCGCCTTGACCGCCTCGGAGGAGATCCCACCGATGGTCGACCAGATCCGTTTCTTCGCCGGTGCGGCCCGCCACCTGGAGGGCAAGAGCGCCGGGGAGTACATGACCAACATGACCTCCTTCGTCCGGCGGGAGCCGGTCGGGGTGTGCGCCCAGGTGGCACCGTGGAATTACCCGATGATGATGGCGGTGTGGAAGTTCGCCCCGGCGGTCGCCGCCGGCAACACGGTGGTGCTGAAGCCGTCGGACACGACGCCGGCCAGCACGGTACTGTTGGCCGAGATCGCCGCTGAGTTCCTGCCGCCGGGGGTCCTGAACGTGGTGTGCGGAGATCGTGATACCGGGCGGACCATGGTCGAACACGCCACCCCGGCCATGGTGTCGGTGACCGGGTCGGTACGGGCCGGGTCCGAGGTTGCGGCAGCCGCCGCCCCCGGGCTCAAGCGGGTGCACCTGGAGTTGGGGGGCAAGGCCCCGGTTGTGGTGTTCGACGACGCCGACCTGGAAGCGGCAGCCGAGGGCATCGCGGTGGCCGGCTATTTCAACGCCGGTCAGGATTGCACTGCGGCCACGCGGGTGCTGGCCGCCCCCGGCATCCACGACGACCTGGTGGCCGCCCTGGCCGACCAGGCCGCGGCGACGAGGACCGGGATGCCCGACGATGAGGACGTGCTGTTCGGCCCGGTCAACAACCCGAATCAGCTGGCCCGGGTCACCGGGTTCCTGGAGCGGCGCCCCGATCACGCCGAGGTGGTGGCCGGAGGTTCGGCTCTACGAATTGGAGAGGGTGGCGGCTACTTCCACCAACCGACGGTGGTGGCCGGGCTGCGTCAGGACGATGAGATGATCCAGAACGAGATCTTCGGCCCGGTCATCACGGTGCAGCGGTTCGGCGACGAGGACGAGGCGGTTCGGTGGGCCAACGGTGTGGAGTACGGTCTGGCTTCCAGCGTGTGGACCCGGGATTTCGGTCGGGCCATGCGCATGTCGAAGCGACTCGACTTCGGGTGTGTGTGGATCAACACCCACATCCCTCTGGTGGCCGAGATGCCACACGGCGGCTACAAGAAGTCGGGCTACGGCAAGGATCTGTCGGCCTACGCCCTCGACGACTACACCCGCATCAAACACGTGATGGCCAACCTGGAAAGCTGAGAGATCGATGTCGGGCTCTCGGGGCGCTGCGGCCGGTGACGTCGGCCTCCTGGTCCAGGAGGCCGGTCGGCGGCTGCGGATTCTGATCCTTGCCGGCGTGCCGGCCGGTGTGCTGATCGGCGGGATCGGCGGTCGCCTGGCCATGCTCCTGTTGCGGTCAACCTCTCCCGAGACGGTCATCGGTGTGACCAGCGACGACGGGTTCACCATCGGACAATTCACGTTGTCGGGCACGTACAACCTGCTGGTGCTGGGGGCTGCGGTCGGGCTGATCGGGGCCGTGGCCTACTGGGCGGTGGCCCCCTGGCTGATCGGCCCGACGTGGTTCCGGCGGCTGACCGTGGCGTTGGCCTGCGGTGCCGTGGTCGGCTCGATGCTCGTGCACGCCGACGGCGTTGACTTCGTGCTGCTCAAACCGACCTGGTTCGCGGTGGCCCTTTTCGTCGCCATACCCACCGCGTTCGGTGCAGTCATCGGGCCCGCCGTCGATGGGGCCGAGAGAGTGGTGCCGGTCGGACCAGGAGGGGTCGGCGGATGGACGCCTCCCCTTGTGCTCATCGCCCTTTTTCCGTTTGTGCTCCCGGTGGTGCTTATGGCCGCCGCCGTGGTCCTGGTTTGGACAGTGCTGCGCCCCGTGGTCCCCCGCCATCTGCCGGCGCCCGTCGTGCTCGTGATCCGAGCCGCCTGGTTGACCATTGCCGGGGGCGGCCTGGTGGCACTGGTCCGGGACATCAACCGGCTCGCCTAGCAATCCGGATTCAGCACCGCTCAGCACAACGGCAAAGGAGAGTCGTAGGCTGATGGCGACGGCACTGACGTCGCCGTGACCGTCGCTCGGGAACACCCGACGCTTCCGGTCGTGGTGCTGTCCGCCCGTGACCAGGAAATCGACCTTGCCCTTGGCGTGGAGGCGGGAGCCGTCGACTGCATCACCGACCCCTTCCGGTTGGCCGAGTTGCTTGCTCGAATCGCCATAGGTGCTGTCGCCACATTCGCCGTTGTATTCGCAATCTCAGGCTGGAGCGGAGCTTGATCCTCGCCTGGCGGCAGCTGGTGCTGCTATCCCAGATAGCGGGTGAACCAGTCGAGGACCCGTTCCATGCGGTCGACGCGGCGGTCTGGGCGACCGGAGGTGGCGTAGACGTGGAACTCATCGGGGTACAGCACGTACTCGACCACACGGCCCAGATGACGCAATGCGATGAAGAACTGCTCGTTGTCCTGAGCCGGGCAACGCAGATCCGACTCGGCCTGCAGCATCAGCAACGGGGTGCGTACCTCGGCCACGTTGCGCAGCGGCGATTGTCGCCAGAGTTGGTCGAGTCCCTCGACCGAAAGCGGATCACCGAGGCGGGCGGCCCGGCAGTATTCGGGGCCGTAGTCGGAGTTGGCCCAGGCCGAGACCTGGTTGGTCACCCCGTTTTCCGAGACGGCGGCAGCAAACCGATCCGAGGTACCGACCAGCCAGTTGACCATGAACCCGCCGTAGCTCAATCCCATGATCCCGAGACGGCCCGGTTCGGCCAGGCCGAGGTCGAGCACGTGATCGACAACGGCGTGCACGTCATCGGCATCGGCCCCGCCCCAGTCACCAAGTTGGGGACGGATCCAGTCGGCCCCGTAGCCCGCACTGCCACGGATGTTGGGCAGTACCACCCGGAAGCCGGCACCGGTCAACAACATGGCCTCGACCCCGGGAGCCGGAGCCCAGCCGCCGAGGGGCCCGCCGTGGATACCGACCACGGTCGGCAGGGCGACGCCGCCGGCGTCGGGCGGCGAGAACACCCAGGTTTCGATCGGGCCGCCGCTCGACGCCGCCGGGGCGGGGGCGTCGAGCCGCTGCCGGTGGGGACGCTCGAACCCCCGCTGCCAGGCCGATCCGAAGGTCGTGTGGGTACGGGGTCCGGGCGGTGGGCCGGCCACGGCCGGGCCGGTGGGCGAATCAGGGTGATCGGCGGGGGCCGGACCATCGAGCGAGTCGAGCTCGACGGTCATCACCTCCATGGCCCGGTCATCGAGAGTGCCGAGCACCACCACCGAATGATCGACGGATCCAGCAGCGAGAGCGTAGGTGGTCAGGTCGAGCGGAGGGCCGGGGTCGATCCGCTTCGACGGCGTCGGCCATTCGATCGGCCGGCCGGTCGTGTGGTCGATGCGCCAGCGGCGGGGCAGGCTTCGGCCTCGGTCGGTGATGACGGCCACGATGGTCGCCCGATCGGCCCACATCGGCCCCGGCCGCGGCGGCACCATCCACCCGTTGAGGTCGGTGTCGACCCAGCTGCCGATCGGTCGGTCGAGATCCGGTGACAGCGGCCATGGCGGCCGCGAACCGTCGGCCGGTCCGAGGAGGAGCCCCGGACTGGTGTCGTCGTACCAGTCGGCGTCCATGATGCCGACGCCGACCAGCCAGCGCCCGTCCGGACTGAAAGCCGGGGCGCCGACACCGCCCCCGGTTCGCATGAGCAGGCGGGGCTTGGGGTACCGGGGCCGGGATCCGGTCCCGGTTTTGGCCGTGACGTTCACCGCCCAAATGGCCGGGCAGGGGCGCAGGTCGGGTGCCGGGTCCCGCTCGAGGTCACGGTCGGAGACAAAGGCGATCGTCCGCCCGTTGGGGTGCCAGACCATGGCGTCGACCCCGAACCCACCGGCGGTGATCCGGCGAGGTTGGGACGGCCGTGCACGTTCACGACAAAAAGGTGGCTCCAGTGATCGCGGTGGCCGATTTCGTCCCAGCGCCAGTCGCTGCGGGTGATCCGGCGGGCCACCGGCGACGTCGCCTGGCCATCACGGGAGCCGCGGCGGGAGGCGGTGGAGCCGATCGGAGGGTGCTCACCCACGACAAAACGAGGCGGGTCGACGTCGGCGAGGAACGCCAGGTGATCCCCGTCGGGCGACCAGGTCGGCCGGGCGATCCCGTCGAATCCCGGATTGGCGCCCCGGGGACACAACCGGCGCACCGCCCCGCCGTGGATCGAGATCACACACAGCTGATTCGGTTCGTGCTGGTCCTCGACGTTGGAGCGAACAAAGGCCACGTGCCGGCCGTCGGGCGAGATGCGGGGCCACCGGTCGACCACCGCCCCATCAGTCAACCGGCGAGGACGGCGGCGACCGCCGGGAGACAGATCAACGGCGTGGAGGTGGGTGAGGTAACGACCACGGCGGATGACCCGCCGGGCCACCACCGCCACCGTCCCGTCGCCCGAGACGTCGAGTTCCTCGACCACCGCCACCCGGGCGATGTCGGTCGGCTGCATGGGGCGAGGTCGTCGCGGTTTGGTTGTCATCAGCTCCGCCCCGCGGCCTGGTTCTCGGTCGGCACCCGGCGGGGCAGACTCAGCTCCCACACTCGGTGGGCCACCTCCCGTTCGACGGCGTCGGTGTCGGCGGCATCGGGGCTGTCGGGGTCGGCGACCTTGGTCGGCGGGTGGAGTTCGGCCGCTCGCAGTTCAAGCACCACCTCGAACGACTCCCGATCGGACCGAATGTCGAGCCGGGAGCGGGTGCGGACCCGAACCTCGGGCCAGGCGACCTCGAACGTGGCCGTTCCCCGAGCCCAGGCCCGGCCGGGGTCGATGGTGGAGACCCCGAGTTGACCCTGGTAATCCTCGGAGATCACGGCGCCATGACGTCCCTCGTAACGATCACCGTAGCGGGTGGTCACCGTGGTTTCCCGGGCCAGGACATCGTGCTCGACTCGCCATACCACCCCCTCAGCCTCGTCGGATCTCGGCCCGGCACCAGGCTCGAAACCGTGTCCAGCATCGGGCAGGCCCTCAACCACCGGCAGATCGATTGCCAGCGAGGCCCGGTCGATTTCCAGGGTCAGCGGCCCGGGCGGAGGCCAGCAGTTGGGCCAGTCGGTTCCGGCCACCGCAAGTCGCAAGCGATGGCCCGGCTCCAGTGTCCAGGTGGTGGCCTCGAGCTCGATCTCAACCTCATACCAGCGGCCGGGCTCCAGCGGTTGCGGCACCTCGCTGACCGAGCCGTTGTGGTCGGCCGGCCAGCAGCCCAGATGGGTCAGATCCAGCATGCCCCGGGTGATCAGGGCCGAGGTCCCGTCGGGGAACACGTCGCACAGCTTCACGCCGAGGTGCCCGTAGGGCTGATCGGACCGCACCGACATCCGGACCCGGGCCTGGCCCATGATCTCGACCCGGTCCGCCCGGTCCGCCCGGTCGCCACCGGACCCGGTTGCCACCGCGACCGCCGAATGGTCCCAGTCATAGACCAGGGAGCGGGCGTTGTCGTGACGCTGGTCGAGGGGTTGACCCCAGGGCAAGCCCCCACCGCAGGAATTCCAGGCCGCCACGCCGACATCACCCCGGACGACCAACCGGTCAACGGCCGCGCCGACGTTGTCGGACCGGCCGGTGTCGACACTGGTCGACGGTTCCAGCGCCAACCACTTCAGCTCAGGTGGGGGCCAGTGGACGAACCCGACCCAGCGGCCGGGATGATGCTCCAGATCAGGCTCGGGCTCAACCGGGCGCCGCACATAGACCGTGGCCGGGAAACCACCGGCCGCCGGCCCGCCACCAAGATGCTCGTCGAAGAAGGCGATGATCTCGGTGTCGTCAATGATGTTGGGGCCGGGGCGGGCCCGTTCCGGCGACTTGTGCACCCACGGTCCAGCCAGCAGGCGCCAACCGGACAACCCGTTGCGCTGGTACTGCTCGATCACCCGGAAGGTGTTGTTGCGGTAACCATCGGCCCAACCGGCGATCAACATGACGGGGCACGAGATGCGCTCGTAGCCGAGTCCGTCAGGCCCCAGGCGGATCGAACCCCGCCGCCAGGTGGGGCCATCGACGGGGTTGGTCAGCCACTCGGTCAGCCAGGCCGGTGTCTCCTCCAGCCGGCGGCGCCACTCGTCCCGCCACGTCACCGGTTCACCGCCTCGGCCAGCGTCGGCACCGAACACGGCGGGCACCGGAGGCAAAGCGTTCATGGCCACCATGTACAGCGGGTAGTCGATCAGGTCGAGAGCCCGCAGAACACCACCACAGTAGTGGACGTCGTCGGTATAGCGGTCGTCGGTGGCGTAGGTGGCCACCACCGCTCCAAGGGCCGGAATACCTTCTGTCGCCATATGCAACGAGTTGAAGCCCGAATAGGAGGTGCCGAACATTCCGACCCGGCCGTTCGACCACGGCCGGGACGCCAGCCATTCGATGGCGCAGCCAAGGTCGCTCCGCTCGACCTCGGGGTACTCGTCGGTGGCGAGCCCGGTCGACGAACCCGTTCCCCGGAGATCCAGCCGCATCACTGCGAACCCGGCCGCCACATACCGGGCGTAGGTTGCTCGATAGGAGACGGTCAGGTCGTCCTTACGATAGGGCAAAGCCTCCAGCAGAGCGGCGAACGGCCCGGGGCCCTCGGGCAGGAACAGGTCGGCGGCCAGCCGCTGCCCGTCATCGGCGGTAATCCACACCTGCTGCTCGGTTGCCATCAGAGAGGCTCCCTTCTCATGAACCTCGGTCGAGACGATCCTCCCAGTACCTGGTCGAGCATCAGGAACACGGCCGTCAGGGTGGCGGCCATGACCAGCACAGCCCAGGCGAGAGCAGGCGCACCGGAGACATGTATCCACTGGCCGATCAACCAGGGGGCGGTCAGGTTGCCGGCGGCCGCGCCGGCCAGCATCAGCGACGTGAACCGGCCGGTGAGGAGTATGCGCCGGTCGAGGTAGGTCATCATCATCGGGAACTGGGGGGCAACGGCCAAGCCGACCAGCACCGTGCCCCACCAGACGGCAACCGCCGCACCGTTACCGGCGACCAGCACCACCGCCCCGGCCAGCAGCAGGCCCAGGCCGGTGGCCACCACAGAGCGGGGAACCAGCTCCCGGCGGGGCAGCGAAACCAGTGCCCGCCCGGCGGTGAAGGCGATCCAGAAGCCGGAGTTCAGCCAGGCCACGGCGGCGGGGTCGAAACCGACGGCCAGGCCGTAGGTGGCCAGCCAGCCGGCGAAACCCAGTTCGATCCCGACATAGACCCAGTAGAAGGCGGCGGCCAGAACCATCACCGTCAGCGTGGTGTTCATGTGTTCGGTACCGCTCTCTGCCGGTGCCGGGGTCGGCAGCCGTAGAGCCGTGAGACCAAGGGCGGCCACCGCCACCGCCGACGACCAGAAGGCCAGGTTGACCGAGAGATAGGCCATCAGGGGGGCGAAGATGGCTCCGAGCCCAAAACACAGATGCAGGATGCTCAATCCTCGTCCGATGGAGGAATCGCGGCGCCGTACCAGCAGGGCGTTGGTGCAGGTGCTGACAGCCAGGCTGCCGGCACCGACGACGGCGAACGCGGCGACCAGCAGCGGTACCGAACGAAGCCAGGGGATGACTACCTGCCCGGCCGCCATCACCACAGCGGCTGCCGCATAGACCCGATGCCCGTTGAACCGGTCGACCAGCAGCCCGGCCACCAGGGACCCGCACACACCGCCAAGGGCCTGGCCGACGAACAAGACCCCGATCTGGCCGACATCGGTGCCGGTCCGATCCCGCAATTCGGCCAGGGCCGGTCCGATCAGGGTCAGGGCTGCGCCCGAAACGAAGAAGTTGGACCAGTACAAAAGGCGGGCGTCAGCGAGGCGGCTTGCGCCGGGTACGGCAGCCCGCAACCCTGTTTCCACTCCTGCACACTACTGCCCTGGCCAGCAAAACGGATCAGCCGGATCGAAGCCGGGAAGAGACCGAAAGGTGAGACTTTGGACCCATTTTGCCGATGGAGGAACCAGCGCCGATCCGGCATCGTCCAACGGAGCATGAAGATGAAATCTCGTCTACGTCTACCAGCCGTGCTTGCGGCCGTTGTCCTCGTGGCGTCGGCCTGTGGCGACGACTCGTCCACCATTGTCGGTGCCGGTGACAACTCTCTCGTCGCCCCCACCCCGATCCAGATCGCCGGCGGTGTTGACGCCGGAACGGCAGCCGGTTCCCGGGCCGAAATGGCGGCCGCCGACTCCGCCTCCCTCGACATGATCGCCCCCGCCTTCCTCATCGACTTCGTCCTGGGCGATGTCGGCTCGCTACCGACCCACAATGTCGGCTACCGGTTCCCCGGAGATCAATCGGCCCCGGCCGATCGGGTGGCGACCCTGGCCGAGGCCCTCGGCGTCGACGGTGAGCCGGTGGCCGGCAATCCCGACCTCGGCTACCAGTGGCAGGTCGGGCCCAACGACGGGTCCGCTCCCTCGCTCATCGTCAACCACGATCCCCTGCTCAGCTGGTGGTACAACGCCCCTTGGGGCGAGGATCGGGCCGTTGTGGCCTGCGCCGAGCCGCTCGACACGGGCGATGAGACGGGCGATGAGACCACCGTCGAGCCGTGTCCGGAACCGGAGCCACCGACCGGAATCCTGAGCGCGGCCGAGGCCGAAGCCCGATCCCGTGACCTGTTGTCGGCGATGGGTCTCGATCCCGATGACGTGACCCTGACCACCTGGGCCGACGACTGGTTCGCCAGCGTCCAGGCCGAGATCCCCCTGCCCGGCTTCGACGCCCCCGCAGGCTCCTTCTCCCCCCTGGCCTACAGCTTCGGTTTCGGGGCCGAAGGGGTGCTGCAGTACGCCAGCGGCTCCTTCGCCCGCCCCCAGCAGGTCGGGCCCTTTCCCCTGGTCGACCTCGACACCGCCTTCGCCCGGCTGGTCGACCAGGGTGGGTTCTGGGGCGGCTTCGGGGGACCGGCTGTCGACGTCATGGTCGCCGAGTCGGCTCCGGTCGGCGCCCCAACACCGGCGGTCGAGTCCGAATCCATGGTCGTCGAGGGTTCTGATGGAGCGTCCGCTGAGCTTCTGCCTCCGGTGGGCGAGCCCGAGGTCAGGACCGTCACCCTGGTCGACGTGGTCGCCGACCTGTGGTGGGCTGGGGACGAGGACGGCTCGCAGTGGCTTTTGCCCTCCTACCGGTTCATCGGCGACGATGGCGGGTGGTACACCGTGCCGGCGGTGTCCGACGAGTACCTGATCCTGCCCCCGGGTCCGGCCACCGACGAGGGTCGGGGCGAGGGCGGCACGGATCCGGAAGGCGCCGGTGACGGCGGCGCACCCGAAGAGGTCTCCGGTGGAGGATCCACGGAGCCAGACGCCGAAGAACCGTCCGCTGAGGGCGATACCAGTGAAGGAGATGGCGGCATGGCCGAAGAACCGGACGAGACGACCCCGACCGACGAGGCCGGAGACCTGACCCTACCGGACGAGCTGATCGGGGCCGTTGGCAGCTCGCTGGAGGATTTCGAAACCCTGGCCAACAAGCTCGGATACTCGGTCCGTCCCTCGACCATCGACGGGGAGCCCCAGGCCTTGACCATGGACTACAACCCCCAGCGGATCAACGTGTCGATCACCGGCGGCGTGGTCGTCGGCATCGACTCGCTCGGTTGAGCCGGCCAAGAGGACGGAGCCGAGCGCGTGAACGGCGGATCGGCCGCCGGTGGCGGCGGTCACCGGCCGTTCCAGCCGGGAGTCGATGCGGCTCCCCCGGTCGAGCCGATTCCCCGGTCGAGCCGGCTCCCCCGTCCGTCGAACGTCGGCCGTCGACTAGTCGTTGACGTCGTCGACGAGGAACGAGAGCCGACAGAGCGCTCCCCACTCGTCCATGTTGTCGCCCCGCAACCCGACCGACACCACATCGAGTGCCTTGATGTTGCGGAGATTTGCACCGGCTTCAGCCAAGGCGTTCTTGACGGCGGCATCGGAACTCTCCGACGACCGTCCCACGACCTCGATGATCTTCGTCACGCTCATTGATTGTCCTTTCTTCTGTCCTGTTCTTCTGTGCTGTCGACTCCGTGCCGACTTCTCGGTACCTCGGCGCGGCCCAGCCCCCTGCCGAACGGGCGTCTGGGCCTCGGTCGAGGAAGGGTGAACGGCGTGCTCAGCAGCGCCGCCGAACCAGGTAGACCAGGGTCAGACAGACGGCAAAGATTCCGCCCAGGACCTGACCTCCCTTGGCCAAGCGGGTGACGTCGACCGCCGGCTTCCACTCGACGCCTTCCGGGGTGACCTCATAGACACCGACCGGCCGGGCCCTGAGGCCGAAGCCACTACCGAAGCCTCGACCGGACTCGGTCTCTTTGTTCCCTTCACCCGTCCCGCCACCGGCCCCGCCGGCTACGGCGGCCACCGGGATGATCAGACGGTTGTCGACCTCGTAGGCCTCGCCGAAGACCCGCTTCACCGAGATGGCGTCCCGAGCGGATTGCGACTCGGCGAGGATGGCATCCTTCAGCTCTTCATAGTTGGGGGTGTTCGTAGTCATCACTGTCTCCAGTCGCGCCTGTCCCCCACCGTACATCGAGTCGTCGGTCGTCTTTAGAGGCGATGGTCCCGAGGCGCGAATTGACCTACGGCCCTAGAAGGCGAGCGCCCAATCGAGTTGTATGAGCGGTAGGCGTCACGTTTTAAGGAGAGTCCGTTGTTCACCGACCGCACCGCAGCCGGGATCCGTCTCGCCGCAGAACTCCAGCACCTGAAAGGTGCCGATCTCGTCGTGCTCGGGCTTCCCCGAGGAGGGGTCCCGGTGGCCTACGAGGTGGCCAACAACCTCGAGGCCCCGCTCGACATCATACTTGTACGCAAGCTTGGGCTTCCCGTCCAACCGGAGCTGGCCATGGGTGCCATCGGTGAGAGCGGGGTACGGGTCCTCAACGAGGAGGTGCTGGCCGCCGCCGCCGTCTCCGATGACGACATCGAGGACGTCGAGCACAGGGAGCGATCGGAGCTGCGGAGACGAGCCGACCGCTACCGGTCAGGGCGAGAACGGATCCCTCTCCAAGGGCGGGTGGCTGTGGTGGTCGACGACGGCATCGCCACCGGATCAACCGCCCGGGCCGCCTGTCAGATCGCCAGGCTCGAGGGAGCAGCTCGCGTCATTCTGGCCGTTCCGGTGGCGCCACCGGGCTGGACCGATCGGTTGGAAGGCGTGGCCGATGAGCTGATCGCGGTCGAAACGCCCGTGGGCTTCATGGCCATCGGGCAGTTCTACAAGGATTTCCACCAGGTCTCCGACGAGGACGTCGTGGCCATTCTGCATCGGGCTCGTTCCACCACGGCGACGTGCACCGGGAAGAACGAGGAACGGGACGTCGACCTGACGTTGGGTCGTCTGAGGTTGAAAGGTCACCTGAGGATCCCTCCCGGGGCCACCGGAGTGGTCCTGTTCGCCCACG
>Ga0224512_10004417_pt1 | contig 11859 bp, 9 predicted proteins | sample SF_May12_sed_USG_4_FD_169103 | JGI IMG/M metagenome (GOLD analysis project Ga0224512, IMG submission 169103) | Sediment microbial communities from San Francisco Bay, California, United States - SF_May12_sed_USGS_13 | ecosystem: Environmental > Aquatic > Marine > Sediment | place: USA: California... | reverse complement strand
CCATGGTACGGATGACTTGCTGCCCGGATCCTTCCTCGGCCCCAGCGATCTCCTGGGCCAGCGTCCGTCCGGTTACCGTAGGGCAGTCCCCACCCAGAAGGCCGGCTTCGTGAAGCCTGCGCGCGACGAGCGCCACGCCACCTGCTGCGTGCATGTCCGTGGCGACGAATCGGCCCCACGGCTTCATGTCGGCCAGGACGGGCGTGGCCGCGCTGATGCGCACGAAGTCGTCTAGCGTCAGCTCGACCCCGGCTTCACGGGCAACCGCCAGCAGATGGAGTACCGAGTTGGTCGAGCCCCCGGTCGCCACGGCCATCGCGATGCCGTTCTCGAGAGCCGCACGGGTCAAGATCTGCCGGCTGGACACCCCCCGCCGCACCAAATCCACCACCAGCCTGCCGCACTCGCGCGCCACCTCGGGCTTACCTGGATCTGTCGCGGGCACCGAACCGCTGCCCATCGGCGAGATGCCGATCGCCTCGAAGACGTTCGCCATGGTGTTTGCGGTGAACTGGCCTCCGCACGCCCCGGCGCCGGGGCACGCAGCCCGTTCGATCTCGTCCAGCTCCGCCGCGTCGATGCGCCCCGCCGCAGCTGCACCCACGGCCTCGAAGACGTCCTGGATCGTGATGTCGTGGCCGTGATGCCGCCCGGGCTGGATGGATCCTCCGTACAGCATGACCGAGGGCCGATCGAGCCGTGCGAGACCCATCACCGTCCCGGGGATCGTCTTGTCGCAGCCCGACAAGGCGACGACACCGTCGAAGAGGTAGCCCCGCCCCATCAGCTCGATGGAGTCCGCGATCACCTCGCGGCTTATCAGCGACGCACGCATGCCGGACGTACCCATCGTGATTCCGTCCGACACCGCGATGGTGTTGAACTCGAGCGGCGTCCCCCCTGCCTGCCGCACGCCTTCGCGAACCGCCTCGCCGAGCTCCCTCAGATGGACGTTGCACGGGGTGGTGTCGGTCCACGTGTTGGCAATGCCGATCAACGGCTTGTCGAAGTCGTCATCGTCGAGGCCAACGGCACGTAGCATGGCGCGCGCCGGCGCACGATCGGGCCCCTCGAGGAGCTGCCGGCTCCCGAGCATCGGCAGGCGCACGCCCGCCCCATTCTCTGCCATCTCGCTGAGGTCCTCGGGGCCTCCGCTTAGCGGACGGGCTCGAGGCGTACGATGGGCGACGGCGCGCCCACCCGGTCATCGATGGCCAGATAGATGTATCCGTCGGGGCCTTGCCGGACGTCACGTACCCGTCCGATTCCATAGAGCAGCGTCTCGTCGAAAAGGGCCCGTTGACCGTCCATTTCAATGCGCGAGAGCAACTCACCCGCGAGACCGCCCACGAAGATGCTGCCGCGCCAACCCGGGAACTGGTCGCCGTCGTAGATCATCATGCCGGAGGTCGCGATGGAGGGAACCCACAGGTGGACCGGTGGCTCCATGCCGTCGCGCATCGTCCCGTCGTGAATCCTCTGACCACTTCCGTAGTTCACGCCGAAGCCGACTACGGGCCAGCCGTAGTTCTTGCCCGGCTCGATGAGGTTGACCTCATCACCACCCTGAGGGCCGTGCTCGGCCTCCCAGAGGTCACCCGTCTGCGGGTGGACGGCCAGGCTCTGCGGATTGCGGTGGCCATAGCTCCAGATGGAAGGCTCGATGTCCCCTTGGCCCACGAACGGATTGTCCTGCGGGACGGTGCCGTCATGATAGAGGCGATTGACGGTGCCGTGATGGTTGGTCGGATCCTGCGCCGGATGCCCCTCCAGGAGGGCCGGTGAGGCCATGCGCTCGCCGACGGACACGAACATGTACTCGCCAGAAAAGACGATGCGCGAGCCGTAGTGGCCCCTGCCCTCGGTATCGGCGACGAAGATCTCTTCGACGTTCGTCAGGCGGTCGTTCTCCAGTCGCCCCCGAACGACGGTGGTCGTCGATGCCTGCCCGCCCTGCGGCTTGGAGTACGTCAGGTAGACGAGGCGGTTCGACGAGAAGTCCGGGTGAGGCACGACGTCGAGGAGGCCACCCTGACCGACCGCGAAGACCGGAGGCACACCTTCCACCGGCGTCGGAAGCAGGTTGCCGTTGCGGACGATGCGAAGCCTGCCCGGGCGCTCCGTCACGAGCATGTCACCACCCGGGAGGAAGGCCATGCCCCATGGGTGCTCGAAGCCCTCTGCCACGGTCACCACACGGAAGCGATGATGCATGCTCCCATATTCCTGTGACTGCGCGGTCACCGGGACCGCCACCACGAGAGCCAGACCGGCGGCGAGCAACGCCGTGGGAATCCTAGCAACCATCTCGACTTCCTCCGAGCAGGGTAACAAGCAGAACACAGTAGAGGGACGGCGCGCGGCCATCAACGGCCCGGGCCGCCCGGTCCGGTTTCGTATGAGTCAAAAATCGCACGGGATGCGAGTCGCGCGAACCCCCGCCTGCCCGAGGCCGCCGGGATCCCTCCGGTAGCGAGCGTTGCCGACGAATTCTTCAGTGTCGACGCCCAGCGTCACGTTCCACTCTGCGCGCTCACCGTCGGAGAAGCGGACCTGCAGCGCGTCGTCCTCGATCCACCACCGGTTCACGACGAAGCGCGCTTCCCAGGATTGTTCACCGGCTCCCCCATCCGCCCGTCCATTGGGATGGGTTGCCGGAGCGACGAGTCGCTCCCTGGTGCCAAACACGACCTCGCCGCGAAACCGTACGCTGTCAGGAAGCTGCCCCAGCGGGGCCGCCGACGCGACCGGGCTAAGATTCCACCTCAGAAACCAGCATCCCACGACGCGCGCAGCGGTTGCCGGCTCACCGAGCGACGCCAGCTGGAGATCGCTTGCAGACTCGGCCCCCGGCCGAGGACCGCATGCGCAGAGGAACGTCCAGGCGAGGAAGCTCAGGAGCTTCCCCGCCCGGAACCGCGAGAGACCCTCCGCTATTTCATGTCCTCTTGGCGCTGCACGAACTCGACCCGTGCTCCCTCCGGTCCGGCGATATAGAAGAAACGGATCTGGCCGTTGGGGAGCGTCATGTCCCGCGGCTGAGAGGTGAGCTCGGCGCCCAACCCCACGAGGCGCGCCTGGTTGGTGTCCGACACCGGCGAGCGCCAACCGATGTGGTCGATCACGCTTTCGCTCGTCGGGAACGACTCGCCGCGCTGGATCAGGAGGTAAACGTTGCCGGGGTACAGGATGCTGTCGAGCATTCCCTTGAGGCGGATGCGCACGCCACCCATCATCTGCTCGTACCACGCGAACGTCGCCTCGGGGTCCGTCGAGCGAAGATGGATGTGGTGGAATCCGAGATGCTGCATGTCCTCGACCAACTCGAGTCGGACGCCCCATGGATCCGTCACGAAGGCGAGCTTGAACAGACCTTCGATGTCTCGAAGAGGGGTCACCTCCGCGCCGGCGGCCTGGACCTGGGAAAGCTTCGAAGCCAAGTCGGGGAAGGAGAACCCGAGGTGGTCGACGACCCCACCCTGACTCGGGCGACGACCCTCGCCCCGCAGGAACATGATGCGGGTGCGACCAAAGAGCAGCCGGTCGGTGCGGCCGTCGATCCACTCCCCACCGATGTTGTCATGGTACCACTGGGCCGCGGCTTCCGGATCGGGCACGGCCATGTGCACGTGGTCGTACATCAGGGTCTGACTCTGCGCGACGGCCGGTGCGCTGAGCACGGCCACAGCGAGCAGAGACTTCAGGGTCGCGCCGACGAGGGATCGCATTACGGCCTCCAGGACAAGACGGGGGTACACGAGCTACGGCCCACAATTCTAGCCGACCCAACTCGGGGCGCCAGGGACTACCGCCCCTCGCCTGCCGGGACGTCGGCATCAGACTCGAGGAACCGAATGAGCTCCGGGTTGAAGATGTCCGGGATCTCCTCGTGGGGATTGTGCCCCACATTCGGGAACAGGACGAGTTCGGCGTTTTGCAGCGCATCGACCGCGGCGCGCGCACGCTCGGGGAAGCCCGGACCCTGATCGACCTCGCCTCCGATGATCATGGTCTTGGTCGCCATGAGCGGCCACTCATGCACGACGGAGTCGCCCGAGCGACCCAGGCCGCCGAGCGAGCGGACGTACGCGAGACGCGGCCAGTCCCCGCTCAAGACCTGCCCGTAGCGGATCCTCACGTGCTCGAGGGACTCGGGCCTCCACTCGACCAGGCGCCGCATTTCCGTACGGAGGGTCCGTTCGTAGACGGCTTGAAGGTCGGTCTCCTCTTGGCCCCAGTTCGGCTCGCTCCACTCCCGGGGGCGCGAGTCACTGAGCCCGATCGGGTTCACCATGACCAGATGCGTCGTCGCCTCCGGATAGAGGTAGGCGAAGCGACTCCCCATCTGCCCGCCCATGGAGTGACCGACGATCGCCGCCTCGGCGATGCCGAGGTGGTCCATGAGCGCCTTCGTATTGGAGGCGTGGAGGTTCATGCTGTACTGCAGGATGGGCTTGGACGAACGACCCCAGCCAAGCCGGTCCTTCACCACCACCCTGAAGCCCGCATCGCTCAACGCCTCGATGGTCTCCTTCCAGTACCAGCCGTAGTAGCTCCCGCCATGCAATAGGACGACGGTCTGTCCGTTGGGTGAACCGACGGGCGGCACGTCCATGTAGGCGATCCGGACCACCTGGTCTTGGAGCGTGCGCTCCAGGAAGTGCACCGGGTGGGGGTACGGAACGTCTTCGATATTGATCGAGACGGGACCCCAATGCGCGGGAGGAGATGCCGGCGGGGAAGCCGACTGGGCCTGGGACTGCCCGGCCATGCACAGGGCCATGCCGGTTACTAGGGCGAGGGTCTTCATAGGCTTTGCGTGTGTGTCGGGGCTGGGGACGAATACTATATCGGCTCGGCTCGGCACCGTGCAATCGAGCTCCGAAACGAGGCGGCCCGGATCCTCCGGACGCCCCCATGCCGGGGACATGCCGGTGAATCCAGGCCGCGGTACACGTTTCCATCACCCTGGGTTCGACCCAGGGGCCCTCCCCCACTAGTTCAGCGCGAAGGTCTTGCTGACCCCGAATACGAGCGTGAGCTCGGGCTCGGGCTCAGTCGGCGTCGCGTTCGTATTGAACTCGCCCGAGAGGGCCGCGTCGTTGAAGATCCCCGAGATCACGAAGTCGAGATCCATAGCCGAGAACCCGTAGCCGGCCTCCACATACTGAAATCCCAGATCCTTGTCGAACGCGTCACCTATCGCGTCACCGAGGCCGTCCGAGTTGTACCCCGAGGTGCCTATGGTTGCGAACAGCCCATCCTGCTCGGCGGTCACGCCGATGAACGTGTAAGGGGTCGCGTCGGGATCGGTCCTATAGGAACCCAGTGACCACTCGATCGAAATCAGTCCGAAAGAGATGCCTAGGTTGACCTCGAGGTACGTGTCGTCGAACTGGCCCGTGTAGAAGTACCCAGTCCCGCCGACGCTGGCGCTCACCATGTCGGTGAGATCGAAGCCGACCCCAGCGTAAAGGTCCACCTCCGCACCGTCACCCACATCCGCGGCCCACGTCCCGGCTGAGAAGTTCCCCGTGGCCACATCCAGGCCGGCGCTCGCCGACGATTCCTTCTGCAGCAGCCCGCGGTAGTAGTACTGGCTAACCCAGCCTGCATTCGCCGCCACTTCGGCCTCCTGCGCGATTGAGGCGCTTGGGGCGCCGATCGCAGCGCCTATGGTGAGCAGGAGCGCACTCTTAATGGTCGTCCGCATCATCTCGATTCCTCTATTTATCTGGTTGATTTGGTTTACTTGCTTCCGACATCGCCTCAGGAGACGACTGGCGTGACCGCCGCCTGGTCCTTCTCCCCCGTCCGGATCCGGTAGATCGCTTCGACCGGGAAGACGAAGATCTTCCCGTCCCCTACCCCTCCTGTTTGGGCCGCGGCGATCACGGCCTTCACGGTGGCGTCCACAAACTCCTCCGAGACTCCGATGTCGATCATGATCTTCTGAGTCAGTCCCATCTTCACGGAGGTGCCACGGTATGTCTCGACGGACTCCCTCTCCCCTCCGTGCCCCTGCACCCTGCTGACCGTCAGTCCCTTGACGTCCGCCTGGTAGAGGGCCTTCAACACGTCACTCAGCTTCTCCGGGCGTATGATCACCTTGACCAGTTTCATGGTCGTGTCCTCGCTATGAGTAAGATTCGGTAGGTCGTCAGGCTGCCGACGCGGCGGAGCCCCCGTTGAGTTCTTCGTCGAGAATGAGAATCGCACCGTCACCGGTCGCGTAGCCTTCCTCGCCGTGCGAGATCACGTCCATCCCACGAAGCTCGAGGGCCTCGGTGGGCCGGAGGCCCGCAACCGCCTGGATCACCTTCAGGATGATGACGGAGCCGATCGCGCTGTAGGCGAAGACCGCGAGAATTGACACGGCCTGAATCCAAACCTGACCGGGATTGCCCAGGAGGAGCCCCTCAGCCCCGACGCTGGCAAATACACCCGTCAGGATCGCTCCCGAAGCCCCGCCCACGCCGTGCGCCGCGAAGACATCGAGCGAATCGTCGAGCCGAGTGCTCACACGCCAGCGGATCAGGAAGTAGCTGGGGAACGCCGCGATCGCGCCGATCGCGATCGACGCCATCGGTGATACGAAGCCCGCAGCGGGCGTGACGGCCACGAGGCCGACCACGATCCCGGTGGCTGCACCGACTGCGGTGATCTGCTTCGCGAACATGAGATCTAGCAAGGCCCAGGCCACCAGCGTGGCCGCTGGGGCCAGCATCGTGTTCACCACGCCCAACGCCGCGAGCTCGTCGGCTGCAAGCGCGCTGCCGCCGTTGAAGCCCATCCAGCCGAACCAGAGGATGCCCGCGCCGAGCAGCACGAACGGCACGTTGTGCGGCAGCATCGCGCGACGCCCGTAGTCGGCCCGGGTGCCCAAGACCAAGGCGGCTGCCAGGGCGGCTGCGCCCGCGTTCACGTGAACGACGGCGCCGCCCGCGAAGTCGAGTGCGCCGAATTCGGAGAGCCACCCGCCACCCCACACCCAGTGGCAAACGGGCGCGTAGATCAGCAGTCCCCAAAGCGAGATGAAGGTCACGTAGGACCCGAACTTCATCCTGCCGACTACCGCACCCGAGATCAGTGCGGCCGTAATGATCGCGAACGTGCCCTGGAATGCCATGAACAGCATGTCGGGAATCGTCCCGTTCGGCTGGCTTCCGACGCCACTCAAGAACGCCATCGAGAAGTCACCGACGAACGCCCCACCCGACCCGAACGCGAGAGAGTATCCGACGACGGCCCACAGAACGCCCGCGAAGCCGAAGGCGATGAAGCTCATCATCATCGTGTTCAGGACGTTCTTGGACGGTACCAGACCCCCGTAGAAGAACGCGAGGCCCGCAGTCATGAAGAGCACGAGTCCAGTGGACATCAGCATCCATGCCGTGTCTCCCGACGAGATCATCGCCTCCTCCTGCGCTGCCACGAGCTCGGGCGCAACGAGAAGGAGGAGAAGCACCGGAACTCCCAAGCGGGCGGTCAGGCCGAGCGCCGACGCGACTGCCCGCCTGATTCCTCCCAGACGTGTTGTATTGGTCATTGAATCCTCTCTCACCGTTTTGAGTCTCCCTCCGGGAGCCCGCTGTGGATCGCAGCGCTGAGCCCGCGAGGTGCGCGTGACGAGACTCCCTCGGGCAAGGGCCGTACCAGATGAAATCGGACGAATATTGCATGTATGTCAAATTCATAACACGTTGATAAATATATGGTTACGACATATATATGATGTACATTTGCAGGTCTACGGGCCCGACAATAACGTGGGATTGGTAGGTGGCGCCCTACGATTTCGTACGACTCAGCGCTTCAAGCGTCCCAGGATGGGCGCGAGGCCGATCGGTATCGAGTCGGGTCGATGCCATGCTTCTTGAGCTTGTAGCCGACGATGCGGGACGTCGTCTGGAGTAGACGCGCCACCTCTGCCTGATTCCCACGGGCCGACTTGAGGCTGTCGAGCAGCAGGTCACGCTCGTAGTTGCCGACAGCGACCTCGAGGGACACATCAGGGAGGGTCCCAGAGACCTGCGCGGTCTGTAGCGTGGGCGGGAGGTCGTGACCGTGGATCACGCTGCCCTGACACACCAGAACCGCCCGTTCCACACAGTTTTCGAGCTCACGGACGTTGCCCGGCCAATGATACGCCATGAGCATGTCGATGGCCGGAGTGGAGATGCGGCGAACGCTCTTCCCCAGCACAGTGGCGTACTTCTCGGCGAAATGGTCCGCCAGCAGGAGAATGTCCGGCTTCCGGTCTCGCAGCGCTGGCATGAAGATGCTGAAGACGTTGAGGCGGTAGTACAGGTCCTCCCGGAAGCTCCCCTGCTTCATGGCGCTCTCCAGGTCGCGGTTCGTGGCCGTGATCAGCCGCACGTCGACCCGGATGGACTGTACCCCTCCAAGGCGCTCGAACTCCTTCTCCTGCAGCGCACGCAGGACTTTTACCTGCGTCGATGGGGACAGCTCGCCGATCTCGTCGAGGAACAGCGTTCCCCCGTCCGCCAACTCGAACCGCCCCTTCTTCTGCTCCCGGGCATCGGTGAACGCCCCCGGCTCGTAGCCGAAGAGCTCCGATTCTATGAGGGTATCGGGGAGCGCCCCACAGTTCACCTTGATGAACGGGCCGTCGGCGCGTGCGGAGTTGTAGTGGATGGCATGGGCCACCATCTCCTTCCCGGTACCGGATTCGCCACGGATCATGACGGTCGTAGGGCTGCCGGCCACCTGGGCAATCTGCTGGTACACGTCCCGCATCTGACTGCTGTTTCCGATGATGTTGCGGAACTCGTACTTCTCCCGCAGCTCCTGCCTCAGCTGGGTATTTTCGGACACGAGATTCTGCCGTTCGGTCTCGACGAGGTCGCTCACTCGGACAGACTGACCGATCATGGACGCCACGACGCTCAAGAACTGCGTTTCCGGCGGAAACTCCCGATCCTCGTCGAACGGGAGCGTGACGCCCAGGCTGCCCTTGGCCTTCCCGTCGACCTGAATAGGGACGCACACGAAGCTCAGCTCCGGGTGGGCGCCCGCTTTCCATACCTCCGTCCGGTCGAGAAAGAGCGGCTCGTGGCTGACCCGAGGGACGATGATGGGCCTGCCGCTCTCTACCACACGGCCCGTTACCCCCTCGCCCACCTTGTACGTCGCCCTGCGCTGGACCTTCCAGTTGATTCCGGTGGCCGCTTCGATGACCAGTTCCCCCGTCGCCTCCTCGAGAAGCGTGATGCTCCCGCTGACGCTGTCGTGCTGCTCTTCGAGAAGCTCGAGCACCTGCATCAGGGCCGTACGAAGCTCGACGGGCGAGCTCAGCGTTTGGCTGATCTCCAGCAACGTCGACAGCTTACGGACGTTCCTAGCAGTCATGTCGGTTTGGTGGGAGGCGCGGCGCTTGGGGATGGGCCGCAAACAATGACAGTTTTGAAGGGTTTCCGCTACGGGTCCACGAAATTGTCGCACTCGTGTAGGCAGAGGGCTGGCGCGCCCCGGCTGGACGTAAGAATTTGTCCGCATCCCCACAAGGAGGAGACGGCGATGGAACGCATGACTCGGATGGTAGCCGCAGCAGTCTTCGTCATCGTGGCTCAGGTGGCGGCCTTCGGGGTCCTGCCGGCCGCCGCGCAGCGCCTGCCCGTGGCGACCCCTGAGAGCGTGGGCATGTCGTCCGAGCGTTTCGGCCGCCTCGACGCCACGCTACAGCGCTACATCGATGCCAACATGGTGTCCGGCGTCGTGTCCCTGGTCGCCCGGGACGGAAAAGTCGTCCACCACAGCGCCCTCGGGTCGAGGTACGTCGAGGGCAATGAGGCCATGTCGACGGACGACATCTTCGTCATCATGTCGATGACCAAACCCATCGTCAGCGCCGCGCTCATGATGCTCTTCGAGGAAGGGTACTTCCTGCTCGACGATCCCATCTCGAAGTACGCCCCCGAATTCGCCGACAAGACGGTCCTCGTGGAGGGCCAGGGAGGCATACAGCGCGTCCCCGCCGCCCGACCCATCACCTTCCGCCACATCCTCACCCACACGGCCGGTGTCGATCCGTCCCGCGATCTCCTCACGGAGTCCGAACGTCAGATGGCTGGGCGCCGCGCCACCCTAGCGGAGACGATGGCCGCCCGCGGCCCACTCCCACTCGCCTTTCATCCGGGCGACGAATGGAGGTACGGGAGCTCGACCGACTACGTCGCCTATATGGTCGAGCGGATATCCGGACAGCGCGTGGACCGGTTCCTACAGGAGCGCATCTTCGCGCCGCTTGGAATGGTCGACACCCATTACAACGTGCCGAGCTCCAAGCTAGACCGCGTCACGGCCGTATACAGCCCGACGGGCCCGAACCGGACCATCGAACTGAGACGCCCACCCGAAGTGAGCGAGACGACGTATTTCGGCGGCGTCGCGGGGCTGTCGTCGACCACATCAGACTACTTCAGGTTCGCACAGATGATCCTGAACGGTGGGGAGCTGGACGGATCGCGCCTCCTCAGTCCATCCACGGTCAACCTCATGATCACGAACCACACGCGCGACCTGCCGATCTACATCCGGGGGTCTGACGCCTATGGCTTCGGGCTGAGCTTCAGCATGCTCACCGACCCGGACCGGTCCCGCGAGGGTCTCACGCCGGGCTCTTTCGGATGGGGTGGCGCGTGGGGCACGGTCTTCTGGATCGATCCGGCCGAGAGAACCGTCATGATCTTCATGACGCAGATCTCCTCGTATGGCCACTTCAACATCCGCCAGGACTTCCCGAACATGGTCATGCAGGCCATCACGCAGAGCCACCGCACGGGACCGGGGCAGATCGGCGGATACGAACCGATTCCGCGGGACTGAACGGCAGCGAAAAGGCGGAGGGGCCGCGTGGCCTACAGCGTCGGGTCGTCGGACACCCTCACGAGCAGCTTGCCGAAGTTGCTTCCTGTGAACAGCCCGAGAAACGCCTCGACGGCGTTCTCCAGGCCCTCCACGACATGCTCCCTGTACTTGAGTTGGCCAGACCGGACCCATCCACCGACGTCTCGAAGAAAGTCCGGCTGGAGATCGACGTGGTCGAACACGATGAAGCCCCGGAACATGAGGCGCTTCACCAAGGTCAGCCCCATCAGGGCCGACACCCGGTTCGGGCCCGGCGGCGGCGCCGTATCGTTGTACGTGGCGATGCGGCCGCACACCGGGATACGCGCGAAGTCGTTAAGCAGGGGCAGCACCGCCTCGAACACCCGGCCGCCCACATTCTCGAAGTAGACGTCGATGCCGTCGGGGCACGCGTCGGCGAGCTCCTGCGCCATCGTTTCGCTCTTGTGGCTCACGCACTCATCGAACCCGAGCTCCTGGGTCACGTACTCGCACTTCTCTGGAGCTCCGGCAACGCCCACGACCCGACAGCCCTTCATCTTGGCGATCTGTCCCACGATCCCCCCTACGGCTCCGGAGGCCGCAGAGACGACTACAGACTCGCCATCCTTCAGCTCGCCGACCCGGAGGAGACCCACGTAGGCGGTCATACCAGGCATGCCCAGCACGCCGAGTGCGGTGGAGATCGGCGCTTCGGCCGGATCCAGCTTCCTCACCCCTCGACCGTCGGAAAGCGCGTACTCCTGCCATCCGTTCCCAGTAAGGACGAAGTCGCCCGGGCCGAACCCGGCCAGGTTTGACTCGACGACCTGGGAGACGGTTTGCCCGACCATCACGCCCCCGAGATCGACGGCTTTCGCGTAGGACGGACCCTTGTTCATCCGCCCGCGCATGTAGGGGTCCAGCGACAGATAGATGGTCCGACAAAGCATTTGCCCGTCGGCCGGGGTCGGGAGGGCCTCCTCCGACAGAGTGAGGTCGGAAGGCTTC
>Ga0224512_10004416_pt1 | contig 11859 bp, 5 predicted proteins | sample SF_May12_sed_USG_4_FD_169103 | JGI IMG/M metagenome (GOLD analysis project Ga0224512, IMG submission 169103) | Sediment microbial communities from San Francisco Bay, California, United States - SF_May12_sed_USGS_13 | ecosystem: Environmental > Aquatic > Marine > Sediment | place: USA: California... | reverse complement strand
GAGCACCGCGCCCGCCACCCCGCCGATCGCGACGAGCAGCATTCCCCGCTTCAAGATGAGACCGAGAATCTGAGCGTGCTCGGCCCCGAGCGCCTTCCGGACACCAATCTCCCGAGTCCGGCGGCTCACCGAGTAAGCGATGACCCCGTAAAGGCCGACAGCCGCCAGAAGCAGAGCCAGCACGCCGAAGGCTCCCAGCAGCCAGGCGCCCGCCCGGATGGGGAAGAGCCGAACGTCCGCGAGTCCACGCATGGTCCCCGTCTCCAAGAACACCAGGTCGGGATCCAGCACCCTCAGCTCACGTTCGAGCCCGGGAAGCACGTCGATCGCCGGCCCCGCCGTGCGAACCACGAAGTTGCCGAAGGTGCTCTGCGTCGGGAGGGGAAGATGGAGGTACGGCTTCGGCGCTTCACCCGGCGTGTCGACCTTGTAGTCCTCCACCACCCCTACGACCTGCCACGGCTCCCCACCCCACGAGGTGCGGAACTCACGCCCGACGACCGACTCACCCGGCCAGAATCGGGTCGCCATCGTCTGCGACACCACGACCACGCGCCGCCCCTCTTCCCGGTCGGCGCGTTCGATTCCACGGCCGCCCACGACCTCGAGATCGTAGGCCTCGAAGTAGTTCTCGTCGACGTATGCTCCGTCCATGACGTACGGCCGATCGTCCCCCGAGCTCTGGTGGCCGTCGATGAACACCCCGAACCCGTTGTTGTTGAGGGAGAGAGGAACCCGACTCGTGATCCCGACCGCCACGACATCGGGTCGGACGGCGAGCGCGTCCCGGCCCATGTCGTAGAACACGCCGGCCTGCTCCCCGTCGTATCCGTTCATCTCCATGGCGAGGCCCATGTACGCGACCTCGTCGACCTCGTAGCCGAAATCGACCCGCTGGGCGGCGCCCACGCTCCGGACCAGGAGCGCACCGCCCACGAGCAGGACCAACGAAAGAGCCACCTGCACCACGACCAGGACATCGCGAAGCTCCAACCACCGTCCCCGCGCCTTCGCCGACGCCCCGGTATCCTTGAGCGCGGGCACGAGATCCGGCCTCGACGCCCGTAGCGCCGGAAGAAGCCCGAAGACCAATCCCGTCAGGACCGCGACGGAAAGCGTAAAGACCAGCACCCTCCAGTCGGGCGCGACGTCGAACCCGATGTTGATCGGCAGCGGTGGCTCGAGACCCGCGATCAGCTGCGAGAGCCACGCCGACAGCCCGACGGCGGCGACGCCCCCCACCAAGGCGAGGAGTAAGCTCTCGGTCAGAAGCTGCTGAACGATCCTCGTTCCCGACGCTCCGATCGCGACCCGCAAGGCGAACTCCCGGCGGCGGCTGGAAGCTCTGGCCAGCAGCATGTTGGCCAGGTTCGCGCAGGCGACGAGCAAGACGAGACCGACCGCGCCGAGGAGAAAGAAGCCCACCGGAGCGAGGGTGGCATCGAAGTCCGGGTTGATGGCTACGTCGTTGGTGGCGATCACCGTGACTCGTTCACGCTCGTTCGTGTCGGGATACTGGTCGGCGAGCCGCGCCGCGATTCCTTCCAGTTCGGCTCGTACCTGGCGGACATCGGTGTCGGGCCGCATGCGTCCCCGCAGCCACATCCAGTGTCGGGCGCGCTGATCGAGCCGGGTCTCTCCGATCAGCGGTCCCGAATTACGGTTGTTTCCGAGCGGCTCGACCTCCTCGACCATGGAGGTCGGAATCCACATCTGGGCGGTGACCGCCGGGAACATGCCCCCGAACGACTCTGGCGCCACGCCGACGATCGTGTACGTCGTCCCGTTCAGGCGAAGCGTCCGATCCAGGATCGCGGGATCCCCACCGAACCGGGTCTGCCAGAAGACGTGGCTCAGCACCGCCACCGGAAAGGCGCTCGGTAGCGAAAACTCCTCGCGGACGAAGGCGCGGCCCACTGCCGGCTGAACGCCCAGCACCGAGAAGTAGTCCTCGGTCACGAGCTCGCCGACTACGAGCTCCGAGCTTCCGTCGATCGAGAGGTTGGCGAAGAAGTTGGAGTAGCCGGCGATTCCCGAGAGCGTCCGCGACTGTTCTCGGTAATCCAGGTAGTTCGGGTACGAGTTGGAATCGTGCGACGTCGAGGTCGCGGAGTGGCCATAGATATCGACCAGCTCCTCCGGGCTCTCGACCGGAAGCGGACGGAGCAGCACCGCGTTCACAAGGCTGAAGATCGAGCTGTTCACTCCGATCCCGAGCGCCAACGTCGCGATGGCGACGACGGCGAAGCCGGGGGCGCGAACGAGTCCTCGCAGCGCGTACCTGAGATCTGACCAAAGGCGTTCCACGACGTGCCTCCCCAGGGGCGGTTGACGCACGCCCCATACGACGCCCACCGCCCTCTTGTGTCAACGTGCGGTTGCGACGCCCACGCGGGGTACGGAGCTTGTCCCGATGACCATGAATCGACGGGACGCGATTCGCACTGTCGCCGGGGGAGCTTTCGGACTCGCGTCGATCCCCTTCGACGCGGCGCGGCACCGCTTGCTCGGCGGCCCCGAGTCGCGGCCGCACGCTCCACGTCAGCCCGAGCCTGAGCTGCTGATTCGCGGGGGCCGAGTCGTGAACGCCGACGGCAGCCGCATGTCCGACGTGAGGATCGTCGGCGAGCGGATCACCGAAATGGGCGCCGGGCTCGCTCCCGGTCCAGACGCGCGAGTCATCGAGGCGGCGGGGCACCTGGTCATGCCGGGCGGGATCGACCCCCATGCCCACCTGCAAGGCAGCTTCGTGGACGACCTGACCAGCGGGACGTCGGCGGCGCTCGCCGGTGGGATCACCTCGGTGGGGACGTTCGCATACGGGCAGGACGGCGAGAACGCGGTGCAAGCGATGGAGCGCTGGCTTTCGGAGGTCCCGCGCTCGGCGGTCGGCGACGTCTTCTTCCACGCCTCGAGTTGGCCGCCGACATCCGAGTTCGCGGGGCAGATGCCGGAGCTGGCCGCGCTGGGGCAACCGAGTCACAAGATCTTCATGACGCGCTCCGACTTCGGGGCGAACCGACGCGAGGTCATCCGTGTGCTGGAGGCCGCGCGCGACGCAGGCGTGGTGACGCTGATGCATTGCGAAGACGGCGCGATCCTCGCCTCGGCCCTCGAGCGGCTCCGCGCCGAAGGACGCACCTCTTTGGCATGGTACGCGGAGAGTCGCCCGGAGCTCGCGGAGTTGACGGCGACGCAGGACGCGACCGCGCTGTGCGCACAGACCGGTGCCCCGATGCACTTCGTGCACCTCTCCTCCGAGAGAGCGCTGCGAGCGGCCCGTGACCCGGCGTTCGGCGATCTACCGCTCAGCATCGAGACCCGACCGCTCTACCTCTACTTCACGGAGGAGTGGCTCCGTGGTCCCGACGGACCCCTCTACGTCGGGCAGCCCCCGCTCCGCTCGGCGCGCGACGTCGAAGCCATGTGGGGGGGGCTTCGCGATGGTCGCATCGACATGTTGGCCACCGACCACGCGCCATGGACTCGGGCCCAGAAGATGGACCCGCAGCTCGACGTCGGACGCCTCCGGCCGGGCGTGAGCGACCTGCGCTTCGTGCGACCGGTCCTTTACTCCGAAGGTGTGGCAAAGGGACGACTCACCCCCGAGCGGTACGTCGAGGTGACGTCTACGGCGGCGGCCCGCGCGTTCGGCCTCTACCCGGATCGGGGCGTTCTACGCGAAGGCGCGTTCGGCGACGTGATGATCCTCGATCCGGAGCGCACCCACATCGTCGACGCCGATGACGATCCGTCGAACTCCGACTATACGCCGTTCCAGGGTTGGGCTCTGACCGGCTGGCCGATCATGACGGTACGACGCGGTGAGGTCGTGTATGAAGACGGCCGGGTGACGGGCCGAGCCGGAAGCGGACGTCCGGCGGAGCGTCGCCCGTGGGGAGCGTAGCTTCACCCCCGAAGCCCTACCTGGAGAATCCATGTCATCGATCGTCTTGATACTGGCGGTAACGGTCCAGCAACTGCCCGCGCCCTTCGAGACGCCCTGGAACCGAGCCATTCCGAGCGTGGTGGAGCGTCCGGTGGGGGCGGCGCTGACCGTCCCGCCCGGTTTCGAGGTCGGCGTTTTCGCCGAGGGTCTGGGCGATCCACGCCGGATGGTCGTCGCGCCGAACGGCGACGTCTTCGTCGCCGAGAGCCGACGTGGCGAGATCGTCGTGCTCCGCGACGCGGACGGGGACGGGGTCGCGGAGCTGCGACAGACGTTCGCGACCGATCTGAACCGGCCGTTCGGCCTGGCCTTCCGCGAGGGCCACCTCTTTGTCGGCAACAACGACGCCGTGGTTCGGTTCCCGTATCGATCGGGCCAGACGCGTGCCGAAGCCGCCCCGGCGCACGTCGTCGACCTACCCGTGAGCAGTGACGCGCTCGACACGGACACGGCCGAGCGACTCGGCATCGACGTGAGCCGTACCAGGGGGTTCAACCACTGGACGCGAAACCTGATCTTCGGCCCCGACGGCCGGATGTACGTCTCCGTGGGGAGCGCCACCAACGCGATGCCCGGCGACGACCCGCGGAGGGCAGCGATCAACCGCTACGAGCCGGACGGCACCGGACATGCGGTCATCGCCGGGGGACTGCGGAACCCGGTGCCGCTCGCGTTCCACCCCGAATCCGGCGAGCTATGGACCGCGGTCCACGAGCGCGATCACCTGGGCGACGAGCTCGCGCCCGACTACGTGACCTCGGTCCGAGAAGGGGGCTTCTACGGCTGGCCATACGCCTACATCGGACCGAACCCAGAGCCGATCCTCAACGGTGCCAGGCCAGATCTGATCGAGCGCACACTCGTGCCCGATGTGCTTCTTCCGGCGCATGCCGCCCCGATGGGACTCACGTTCTATAAGGGCGCTGGGTTTCCTGCAGAGTACGCGAACAGCGCGTACGTTGCGCTGCACGGATCCATCAACAGGTTGGACCTGGCCGGATACTCCGTCGTGCGCATCCCGTTCGCCGACGGACGGCCGACAGGCCCCCCCGAAGACTTCCTGACCGGCTTCATCCTGCGTGACGACGAAGAGAAGGAGGTGTGGGGCCGACCCGTCGACGTGCAGGAGCTGCCGGACGGGTCCTTGCTGATCGCCGACGACGCCGGCAACCGGATCTTCCGCGTCACCTACACGGGTCGCGCACCATGACCATCCTGCGCACCTTCGCCCCTCCCCACTCCGGAGGCCCGTGATGCAGACGCCGTTGACTCCGATGGAGTTCGCGCGCCGCGCCCGCAGCATCTACGGAGACCGAGAGGCAGTGGTCGACGGTGACGGGCGATGGACGTACGAGGCGTTCCTGGAACGATGCGACCGATGGTCCGCCGGGCTGCAATCGCTCGGTGTCGAACAGGGCGACCGGGTAGCCTACATCGCACCCAATACGCACGGGCACCTGGAGGGATACTACGCGGTGCCGCAGATCGGCGCGGTCATCGTGCCCCTCAATTATCGTCTGCTTCCGTCCGACTGGGCGTACATGCTCAACCATTCGGGGGCGCGTGTCCTCTGTGTCCACGAGGACTTCCTCGACCTCGTCGATTCGGTGCGCGAGGAGCTGGGGGGCGTAGAGCACTTCGTCGCGCTGGAGGGTGAGAAGGAGGGGTGGCTCGACTACGAGGCGCTCGTGGCCGACGCGGCTGCCCTCTTCGCACGACCCGAAATATCCGAGGGAGACCTGCTCGCCATCAACTACACGAGTGGGACGACGTCGAACCCGAAAGGGGTCATGATCACCCATCGTAACGCGTGGGTTAATGCGGTCGGGACGCTCGTACACCATCCCATGACCAGCGCCGATCGCTACTTGTGGACGCTGCCGATGTTTCACGCGAACGGCTGGACGTTCGTGTGGATCGTGACCGCCGCCGGTGGAACGCACGTGTGCGCGCGGAGTGTCGACGCAGCGACCGTGTTCGAGCTCGCAGCGGCCGAGGAGGTCTCGGTCCTCTGCGCGGCGCCGACGGTCTTGATCATGATCGCGAGCGCCCCGGAGGAGCTGCGATCGACCGCGCCTCGCGGTGTGCGGGTGCTCACCGCGGGCGCTCCTCCGGCGGCGCACACCATCCAGCGGGTCGAAGGAGACCTCGGTTGGACGGTCACGCACGTGTATGGGCTCACCGAAACCGCTCCGCTCATCAGCGTCTGCGAGGTGCGGTCCGAGCACGAGGCGCTGAGCAGCGAAGAGCGTGCCCGCCACAAGGCGCGCCAGGGCGTAGAGCTGATCACCTCCGGCGAGCTCCGCGTCGTGGACGACGACGGCAACGACGTGCCCCGTGACGGCGAGACCGTGGGCGAGATCGTGGTACGGGGAAACGTGGTCATGGAGGGCTACTACCGCGACCCCGAGGCCACGGCACGGGCCTTTCGAGGGGGTTGGTTCCACTCCGGCGACGCGGCAGTCGTCGACCCCGACGGCTACATGCTGATCCGGGACCGTATCAAAGACGTCATCATCAGCGGCGGCGAGAACATCTCCTCGGTGGAGGTGGAGGGGGTGTTGCTGGCGCACCCGGCGGTTCAGGAGGTGGCGGTGGTCGGGCTGCCGCACGAGAAATGGGGTGAGGCGCCGCACGCCTTCATCGTGCCGAAAGCCGGAATGACGATGGACGCCGCGGAGCTCGTGGATTTCGCGCGGGGCCGACTCGCCGGCTTCAAGATTCCCAAGGGGGTCACCGTGCTCGACGAGCTCCCGAAGACCGCCACGGGCAAGATCCAGAAGTACGTGCTGCGTGGACAGAAGGCCGCGATCCACGCTCAGTAGCCCGGAAGCTCCCACCATCGGTGCTTTTTGATTCAACGGTGAGAGCCCACCGCCCAAAGCCTCGCCGTCGCCGTCCTCTGCGCGCGATTCGCGGAGTTCCGCGCGCGCGCCGGGCGCGCGTCGGCAGGGGCCTTGCGGTGCCGAGAGCGCACCGGAATAATCCTTCACAGCCCGCCGTGGGGACGCCCGACCCGACCTCCGGCACCCGCCTGAACCAAGCCGAGTGTCGTCGATGCGCGCGGACCCGACAGCTTCCAGAACAAACGCCTTCCTGGCGCCCGCCCTGATCTGGGCCGTGCTCGCATGGAGCGTCCCCTTGGTCGCATCGGCGCAGCAGCCCCCATCGGGTTCGACCGCGGATCGACGTCCGATCGACGGCTCTCCCGCGCCGATCTTGCCCGAGTCGATCACCCGCGACGAACGCGGACGCGCAACCGTTCGTGCGATCCGACTCGACGAGCCGCTCGTGCTCGATGGCCGCCTCGACGAGTCGGTCTACGCCGACTTCCGACCGTTCGGCGATTTCGTTCAGGTGGCGCCGGTTGCTGGCGACCCCTCCTCGGAGCGGACCGACGTCTGGGTCACCTACGACGACCAGAATGTCTACGTGACCTGTCGCTGTTGGGACTCGGCTCCACCCGAAGATTGGGTCGCAAACGAGCTGCGACGCGACACCCCAGGCCTCCGAAACAACGAACACTTCGGGGTCATGTTCGACACGTTCTACGATCGGCGCAGCGGCATGATGTTCTACGCCAACCCGCTCGGCGCCCGCGCGGACTACTCGGTGGTCGACGAGGGTGGGTCCAACACCGACTGGAATCCCGTGTGGGACGTCGCCGGCGGCGAGTTCGACGGCGGGTGGGTCGTCGAAATGGCGATCCCCTTCAAGTCCCTTCGCTACAACGCCGGAACCGACCAGATGTGGGGCATCCAGCTCCGCCGTTCGATCCGGCACAAGAACGAATGGACGTACCTCAATCCGGTCCCGCCCTTCTTGGCAGGTCCCCAAGCGCTCAACCGGATCTCGGCCGCGGGCACGATCGTCGGGCTCGATCTGCCCCCGGCCGGAAGCAACCTCGAGCTCAAGCCGTACGCGATCGGCGGCCTGACGACGGACCGGGTGTCCACGCCGACCCGTTCGAACGACGCGACCGGCGACGTCGGCCTCGACCTCAAGTATGGTCTCACCGCCAACCTGACGGCGGATCTCACCGTGAACACCGACTTCGCTCAGGTCGAGGTCGACGAGCAGCAGGTCAACCTGACCCGCTTCAGCCTCTTCTTTCCTGAGAAGCGCGACTTCTTCCTGGAGGGCCGGGGCGTGTTCGAGTTCGGGGAAGGCGGCGTCGGCGGATTCCGGCCCGGCCGCGGGGGACAGTTCGGCCGCGGCGGTGGGGACGCGCCCACGCTGTTCTACAGCCGACGGATCGGCCTGGATCGGGGGCAGGTGATCCCGATCCAGGGTGGCGGCCGCGTGACCGGCAAGGTCGGTCCGTTCGCGGTCGGCGCGATCAATATCCAGACCGGCGCCGAGGAGGCGGCCGACATCTCGAGCACGAACTTCACCGTGCTGCGCGTCAAACGGGACATACTCAGCCGCAGCTCCGTCGGTGCGCTCTTCACCAACCGGTCGGTTTCCGTGGGCGGCACGGGAGCCAACCAGGTCTATGGCGTCGACGCGGCGTTCGCCTTCTTCCAGAACCTGGAGATGGGCGCGTACTGGGCCCGAAGCGAGACGCCCGGTCTGTCCGGGAACCAGGAGAGCTGGCAGGCGGCCGCCGGCTACGAAGGCGACACATACGGCGCCACTGCGTCCAGGCTCGAGGTCGGGGGTGCGTTCAACCCGGAGGTCGGCTTCTTGCGTCGGAGCGACTTCGAGAAGACCACCGGCACGCTTCGATTCAGCCCGAGGCCGACGTCGATCGAAGCGATCCGGAAGCTGACCTGGGAGACCGGGATCGACTTCTTCGCCGATGCGTCCACGGGTCGCATGCAGTCACGGAGGCAATCCGCGCGCTTCGATGTCGAGATGGAGACCAGCGACCGATACGCCATCGAGGCCGTGCGCGAGTTCGAGCGCATCGACGAACCGTTCGCGATCTCGAGCGACCTCGACATTCCCACGGGCCGCTACACCTTCACGAGCTACCGAGCATCGTATACGTCGGGGGAGCAGCGCCGTCTCTCTGGGAACATCTCCTACCAGTGGGGCGCTTTCTATCACGGCTCGATCCGTGCGCTGTCGATCAGCCGAGGCCGCGTGGTCGTCTCGAACCACCTCTCGCTCGAGCCGGGCGTGAGCTTCAACCTCATCGACCTTCCCGGCGAGCCCGAGTCGACCCAGGCGGTCTTCCGGCTCAGAGCGGACTACGCCTTCACACCGCGCATGTTCGCCAGCTCGCTCGTGCAGTACAACGACGCCGACGGGACGCTGTCGAGCAACGTTCGCTTCCGTTGGGAATATGCACCGGGGAGCGAGATCTTCGTGGTCTGGACCGATGATCGCGACACCGGTCCGGGTGGCACGGGCCTGCGGAGTCGCGGTTTGGCGGTGAAGGTGACGCGGCTTCTACGGTACTGAGCGCGCACCGTGACCGATCTCTTCCGGTTCTGGCCGGCTCTGTTGGCCCTGGCCATCCCGACCTCCCAGGCATTGGCCGCCGCTCACGTGATTCTTCGCCGGCGGGATGTGCGAGCCTCCGGTGGATGGATGGGGCTCATTTGGCTGGCGCCGGTCATCGGCGTCGTGCTCTACACGCTCTTCGGCATCAATCGGATCAAGCGGCGCGCGCGTTCCCTGCGATCCGGGGCCGTCGGCTACAAGGATTGGATCCCTGATTCAGAAGGCCAGGAAGACCAGCTGCGGGCGCATCTCGGGGAGCGCTGGCGCCATCTGGTGCGCCTACTGCCCGTGGGTGACCGCGTAACGGGACTCCCACTCATGGCCGGGTGCTCGGTCGAATCGCTCGTCGATGGCAAGGAGGCGTATCCCGCCATGCTCGACGCGATCGACCACGCCGAGCACTCCATTACCCTGCTCAGCTTCATCTTCGACGCCGATCGCGTCGGCGTTCGGTTTGGCGACGCACTAGGTCGCGCCGTTGACCGTGGGATCGAGGTCCGTGTCCTCATCGACGCGATGGGCGCCCGTTACTCGGTGCCTCGGATGTCCTCGCGTCTCAAGAAAGCTGGCGTGCGGGTCGCGCACTTCATGCCCGCGATCTTTCCATGGCGGACCCGCTTCGTAAACCTGCGCAACCACCGCAAGATCATGGTGGTCGACGGACGAATCGCCTTCACGGGCGGGATGAACATCCGGGAGGAGTTCTGGCCCGAGTCGGCAAGTGACCACGCGGCCCACGACCTCCACTTCCGAGTCCAAGGACCCGTGGTCGCGGAGATCCAGAAGGCCTTTGCCGAGGACTGGACCTTCTCCACCGGCGAGCGCCTGGAGGGTGATCTCTGGTTTCCGTCGTTGGCGCCCGTAGGATCCACCATGGCGCGCGCTGTGAGCGACGGGCCCGACATCGACTTCGAAAACATCCATCTCATGCTGCTGGGCGCGCTGAGCGTTGCACGGTCGTCCGTCCGTGTCATCACGCCGTACTTCTTGCCCGACTCCCGTCTCATCTCGGCCTTGAACATCGCCGCCATGCGCGGCGTCGAAGTTGAGGTGGTCGTGCCGGGCAAGAGCAACCAGAAGCTCGTGCAGTGGGCTTCGACGGCACAGGCCGACCAGATCCTGGAACGCGGCGTGCGGGTCTTCGAGTCTCCGCCCCCGTTCGATCACTCCAAGGTGATGCTCGTCGACGCGTGTTGGGTCTTCCTCGGGTCGTCGAACTGGGATCCTCGAAGCCTGGAATTGAACTTCGAGCTCAACGTTGAAGCCTACGACCCGGGGCTCGCTGCTCGTCTCGGGACGCTCTTCAGGGAACGGCGCGAGGCATCCATAGAGCTCACCCTCGAGCGTGTTCGGGCGCGAAGCGTCCCGGTGAAGCTCCGAGATGGCGTCGCGCGCCTTTTCTCGCCCTACCTCTAGCCAGCGGCTCCTACCGGTTCCTTGCACCGGAAACAGCCCTTCCCTACCGTGTGACGAACCCCAGGACACCGGGAACTTCCCCCAGGAGCCCACCCCTGAAGCCCACCATCGGACCGGTGGCCAGCTCGGACCGACATAGTCTCACGCTGTTCGGCCCTTCCCGGCCCGATCCCACGTGAGTTCGATGTCCTCCTCGAACTCGCCACGCCGCGACCCGTCGAGGGAAGCCTCGCGGCTCGAGCGGTTATTCGCCGAGCTGAAACGCCGCAAGGTGCTGTCCACGGCAGGTGTCTACCTGTTCGTGGCTTTCGTCGCCATGCAGGTGGTCAACGACGTGGTCCCCTTCATCCCGTTCGTGCGAGATGCCGAGGAGGCGGGCCAGGTGGTGCTCCTTCTCCTGGTCATCGGGTTCCCGATCGCGATGACCGCGGCATGGGTCCTCGAGCTGCAGCCACCGCGACTCCGCCGCGAGCTGCCGCGGGAGGAGGCCGAGCTCAGAGAAAGGGCCGGACCGGCGAAAGAGCTTCGGCCGGACACCGTCGGCGTCCTGCCGTTCGAAAACCTCAGTGACGAGCGCGAGGACGAGTACTTCAGCGACGGCATCACCGACGACGTCATGATGTCGCTCTCGCAGATCGAGGGTCTGCGGGTCATCCCCCGTACGACGGTCCGGCAATACAAGTCGGTGAGCCGCGGCTCCGCCGAGCTCGGCGCCGAGCTCGGAGCGGCGACGCTGGTCACGGGAAGCGTGCGTCGAATCGGCTCGAGAGCGCGCGTCGTCGTCGTCGCGATCGATGCCGCCAGCGAAGATCACCTCTGGTCCGACACGTACGATCGCGAGCTCGAGGACATCTTCGAGGTGCAGAGCGAGATCGCATCGCACGTTGCGGAAGCGGTTGCCCGTGAGCTCTCGCCGGCCGCGCGGCGGCGAATCGAGGAGCGGGGCACCAGCGACGCCGAAGCCTACGTCCTGTACCTTCGGGCGCGTTTTCTGTGGAACCAGCGCACCGAGAAGTCGCTCGTCGAGAGCCTCTCCCTCTTCC
>Ga0224512_10004415_pt1 | contig 11864 bp, 8 predicted proteins | sample SF_May12_sed_USG_4_FD_169103 | JGI IMG/M metagenome (GOLD analysis project Ga0224512, IMG submission 169103) | Sediment microbial communities from San Francisco Bay, California, United States - SF_May12_sed_USGS_13 | ecosystem: Environmental > Aquatic > Marine > Sediment | place: USA: California... | reverse complement strand
GATGCCGCCGCCTGACCCTGTTCCGGGGGCCGAAGCCCGACTCCGGCCGACGGAGTCCAGCCCGGCACACCTTCGTATGCAGCCCGGCCGGCAGGTGCGGTCGCCCGCATCCAACCATCGGCGATGGCGAGCTCCTTCAAATCGATGAGCGGCCCGTCGGGCTGGGCGTGGTTGGGGGTGCCGTCCTCGCCGACCAGCAGCTCATCCTTGGTGTAGATGGCATCCAACCGGTCGGTCGTCGACATCTCGAAGAGCTGTGTCATCGTGATGGCCTCGGTGGGGCAGGCTTCGACACACAAACCACAGAAGATGCACCGCAGCATGTTGATCTCGTAAATGAAACCGAACCGCTCTCCCGGGCTGACGGGTGCCTCGGGCAGGTTGTCCGCCCCGCGCACATAGATGCAGCGCGCCGGGCAAACCCCGGCGCACAGCTCGCACCCGATGCACTTCTCCATGCCGTCCTCATGGCGATTGAGGACATGCCGGCCGTGGAAACGCTGCGGCTTGACCCGCTTCTCGTGCGGATAGGACGTAGTCACTCGCTTGCGAAACATCTGGCGGATTGGGACGGCGAGGCCCCTGGCGAGGATTCCTACGAGGCCCATGGCGCTCCAAACTCGTCGAATGCCAGGGCCACCGCCACAAAGACCATCCAGATGAGCGTGCCGGGGATGAGCCGCTTCCAGCCCAGCTCCATCAACTGGTCGTAGCGAAAGCGCGGCAGGGTGGCCCGTACCCAGAAGAAGACGAATACGACCGCGAACGTCTTGAGCCCGAACCACATGAGTGGAAAGATCCACGTGACGGAGGACGGCAGCGATCCGTCCCAGGTGGGCCCGTTCCAGCCGCCGAGGAAGATGGTGGCGGTCAGGGCCGACATCGTGAAGATGTTGATGTATTCGGCCAGGAAGAACAGGGCGAAGCGGAAGCCCGAGTACTCGGTGTGGAAGCCGCCCACCAGCTCGTTCTCGGCCTCGACGAGGTCGAATGGCGCACGATTGGTTTCGGCGATTGCGGCCACCAGGAAGAACACGAAGGATGGCAGCAGGATGATGTTCCAGGCCGGAAACAGGTCGAGGAATTTGCCGGACTGGCCTTCGACCAGACCGGCCACCGACAACGTCCCCTCGTAGATGACCACCGGCACCAGAGCGAGCCCGAGCGCCGCCTCGTAGCTGATCGCCTGGGCGGTGGCTCGCACGCCGCCCAGCAGCGGATACTTGGATCCTGATGACCAGCCGGCCAGCACGACGGCATACACGGCCATGGATGAGACGGCCAGGACGAATAGGAGCCCGACGTTGAGGTCCATCACCTGCATCGTGATCTCACGATCCCCGATGTGGAAGGGACGACCGATCGGGACCACCAGAAACATGAGCAGGGCCGGTACCAGAGCCAGGAACGGGGCAAGCAGATAGATCGTCTTCTCGGCCCGGCTGGGAATGAGCGGCTCCTTGAAAATCAACTTGATGCCGTCGGCCAGCCCCTGCAGCACACCGGCCGGCCCGGCCCGGTCGGGCCCGATCCGGTTCTGCATATCGGCCAGCAGTTTGCGCTCCGCCCAGATGAGGGCGAGCGTGGCCACCATCATGAGGGCGAAGGCGACCACCACCTTGACGATCACGATGAGGACATCGATCCAGTCGGTCATGCGTCGTCCCGGGGGCCATGGATCACGAGATCACCTCGAGCTTGACGTCGAGGCCATCACCGATGCCAACGGTTTCCTCCAGGTTGAAGGGCACATAGACGGCACCGGCGGCGAGGCCGGGATCGTGCTGCACTTCGAGGTCGGCGGCGCCGCTCGAACCCGTGACCCGGACCAGCGAACCGGCGGCGATGCCCAACCGGGCACCGTCTTCGGGATTGACGAAGGCGAACGGCTCGGCTGTGAGCTGGGCAAGTGATCGCGAGAAGCGAACGTGGACCCCATCGTCGTACAGCGTCCGCGCCGAATGGAGGGCGAGGCGAGCCGCTCGCGGAGCAATGCCGATATCGACCGGGACGTAGCGCAGCGGCTGCTCACCGGTCTCGCCCGGGACGATGACGCCCTCTCGGCCCGGCCCCAATTCCAGTTGCTCCCACGACAGCCCGCGGTAGGCGGGGGCAACCTGGGCAATCTCCTTGTGGATCGATGCTGCCGACACTGCCCCCAGCGAAGAGCCGACGGCCGCCGCGATGTCCTCGAAGATCGCCCACGGTGGGCGGGACTGACCGGGCCCGGCCACCAACCGGGCAACTTTTTGCACCCGGCCCTCGAGATTGGTCACAGTCCCCTCGACCTCAGTGAAGCCTTCGGCCGGAAAGACCACATCAGCCAGGCGGGAAGAATCGGTCAAGAACTGATCAACTGCCACGACCAGGTTGGCTGCCTCGAGGGCGGCGCGGGCAGCCGCTTGATCGGGGAAGTCGCGGATCGGGTCGGCCCCGAACAGGAACAGGCTGCGAAGCGTCCCATCGGCGAGCCCGGCGATGATCCCGGCCGCATCGCGGCCTGTGGCCTCCGGAATCGGCGTCGCCCATTCGACGGCCAGCGCCGAACGCGCCTCGGGACTCGCGATCGCGGCCCGGCCGGGCAGCAGCGAGGGTGCCAGCCCCATGTCCAGCGCTCCGAAGAGATTGGAACGCCGAGCCAGCGGCATGATCTTGGCATCAGGAAGGTCCCGCACAAACGCGGCCACTGCTTCGGCCAGCATCGGATCCTCGGTCAGGCCCGGCCGGCCGATCAGGCCCACGATCGGGCCCCCGCCCATGAGCAGTTTCCGGGCCGCCGCCAGATCGCCGGTGCCCGACCGCAGCCGATCGAGGATCTCCGGTCCCCGCCCCGGCGCATACGCGACCGTGGCGGTGGCGACGTCGTGCAAACCGGTCCGGCGGGGATGGATGACAATGAGGTTGGCCCCATTCTGAGCGGCTTGGCGCACCCGCAGGTAGAGAACGGGAAGCTCTTCTTTCAAGTCGGGGCCCCACAGCAAGATGGTCTGAGCCGCATCGAGGTCGGGAATGGAAGCCCGGGGAGTGGCCGCTGCCAGGAATTGCGGGTTGAGACCGTCCTCCAGCTGGGCATCGAGGTTGTTGGTGCCGATGACGGCCCGCAGCAGTTTGCCGAAGGCGTACGCATCCTCGTTGGTGCCGCGGGCGCCGCCGAGGCCGGCGACGCTGTCGGGCCCGTCCTCGGCGATCACGTCCTGCAGCCACTGGGCAACCACCTGCAACGCAGCCGCCCAGGTGGTCTCCTCGAGCTCGCCGCCTTCGCCCCGTACCAGTGGGGTGGTCAGCCGGTCCGGGGACCCGATGTACTCGAATCCGAAGCGGCCCTTGTCGCACAACCAGCCCTGGTTGGTTGGCTCGTTGTCGACACCGAGAAAACGCAGAACCTGGTTCTGCGAGGACTGGACGTTGATCCGGCACCCCACCGAGCAGTGCGGGCAGGTCGCTTCGACCGCCTCAAGGTCCCACGGACGAGCCCGGAACCGATACGGGCGGGCAGTGAGGGCGCCGACGGGACAGATCTGGACTGTGTTGCCTGAGAAGTAGGACTTGAACGGCTCGTCGGGGAAGGTGAGAACCTGCGTGCCGTTGCCCCGATCCTGGAACTCGATGAGGGGATCGCCGGAGATCTCGTCGGAGAATCGGGTGCAGCGTGCACACAGAATGCAACGCTCCCGATCGAGCAGCACCAGCTCGGAGATGTCGATCGGCTTCTCGTAGTGACGCTTCTCTTCAACGAATCGGCTCTCGCCCGGGCCATAGGCCATGGTCTGGTCCTGGAGCGGGCATTCACCGCCGCGATCGCAGACGGGGCAGTCGAGCGGGTGGTTGATCAGCAGGAATTCGAGAATCCCTTCTTGCGCCTTGGTGACGATGTCGGACTTGGTGTCCACCACCATCCCGTCACTGCAGGGCGTCGTGCATGAGGTAGTGAGCATCGGCCCCCGACCGGTATCGACCTCCACCAGACACATGCGGCACATGCCGACCGGCTTCATCCGCTTGTGCCAGCAGAAACGGGGAATGTAGGTGCCGGCGTCCTGGGCGGCCTGAATGAGGAGGGTCCCACCGTCGACCTCGTGCTCCGTCCCGTCGATCGTGACCTTCACCGGATCACCCATGCGGCCCTCCTGCAGGAATCATGGCCTCGACCTCGTCCCGAAAGTGGCGCAGGATCGACGTCACCGGCGAGACGGCCGACGGGCCGAGCGGGCAGATCGTTGTCATCTTGGGAGGCCATCCCAGGCCGGGGGCGATGTTGTCGGAGACGTCCAGCAGCAGCTCGAGATCTACCGGCCGGCCTTGGCCGCGCAGGATCCGTGCCAGCACCATCTCCAACCAGGAAGTTCCCTCCCGGCAGGGCGTGCACTGGCCGCAGGATTCGTGGGCGAAGAAGCTGACGATGCTGTGGGCCGCCTCGACGACGTTGGTGGTCTCGTCCATGACGACAATGGCCCCCGAGCCCAGCATCGAGCCGGCGTTTCCGACATCGTCGATGGTGATGGGGAGGTCGAGCTGGTCCCCGGTGAACCACGGAGCCGAGGCACCTCCAGGGATGAAACACTTGACCGCGCGATCCCCGGGCACACCGCCGCCGTAATCCTCGATGAACTCCCGGAACGTCATCCCCATGACGATTTCGTAGTTGCCCGGTTTGCGGACATGGCCCGACAAGCTGAACATGCGGGTCCCAACCGACCCCTCCGGGCCGATGGCGGCATAGGCAGCTCCACCGTTGGTGACGATCCACGGCATGTTGGAGATCGTCTCCACATTGTTGACGATGGTCGGTTTGCCGTACAGGCCTTCGACGGCCGGGAAGGGCGGCTTGATCCGAGGCTCTCCCCGCTTGCCTTCCAGGCTGTTGAGCAGTGCGGTTTCCTCGCCACAGATGTAGGCACCGCCGCCGAGATGAAGGGTGACCTCGAGGTCGAAGCCACTCCCGAAGATGTTCTTGCCGAGGTACCCGGCGTCGTACGCTTCGGCCAGCGCCTGCTCGATCCGGCGGGCCGGTTTGGGATACTCGCCCCGGATGTAGATGAAGGCCTGGTTGCAGTCGATGGCGTAGGCGGAGATGATGATCCCCTCGATGACCTGGTGCGGGTCACGCTCCAGCAGCTGCCGGTCTTTGAACGTGCCGGGCTCGGATTCGTCACCGTTGATGACCAGGTAGCGGGGACGGACATCCGGCGGCAGGAATCCCCACTTGACCCCGCACGGGAATCCGGCGCCGCCACGGCCGCGGATGTTCGAGGCCTTGACTTCCTCGTGGCACTCCCCCGGTGACATGTCGAGGATCGCCTTGCGAGCTGCTTTGTATCCGTCGGTGGCCACGTAGCGCTCGATGGTGTGGCTGTCCGAGGGATGGGCCTCCATGCGGGTGGTGAGGATCTTCATTTCGATTCCCCCATCGTGCCGATGGACCCGAGGGAGGGAAGCGGCCCGGTGGCACCGGCGGCTTCGGACGGACCCCAATCGAAGCTCCGCTGCCCGCCGAACAGGGTCTGCATTTCATCGCCCCTCACCACTGCGGGGGCGGCGTGGCGCAGCCATCGGACCAGTTCTCGAGCCTTGTCGGGGCCCACTCCCTCGATGAGCTCGTAATTCACTTGAACGGCAGGGGCGCCGCCGCAGGCGCCGATGCACTCAACGTGCTCAACCGAGAAATCGCGCTCCGGTCCGGTCTCACCGGCCGGCACCCCGGTCTCATCTTCCACGGCATGCAGGACATCCCTGCCCCCGAGCAGGGAACAGGAGATGGAGGTGCACACCGACAGGAGGTACTTGCCGAGCTCCTCCCGCTTGTACATCGTGTAGAAGGTGGCGACCGACGACACCTGAACCGACGTCATCCCGACGAGCCCGGCCACCTCGCGGATGGCTTCATCGGTGACGTACCCGTACTCCGCCATTGCCACATACAGGAGGGGCATCACCGCCGACTTCCGGTCGGGGTAGCTGGAGAGGATCCTCTCAACGCGGTCGCTGGTGGTCCAAGTCATGGGCGGAACGAGCTTCTCATCGATCCACATCTCCGAGTACTGGATCAATCGACGCGATGATGGCGACGGAGTCGGCGATCAGCTGGTCGGCCATCATGATCGGTAGCGCCTGCACCGCCGCGAAGCTGGGGGTACGGCAGTGAATACGCCAGGGCGTGGCCTCGCCCAGCGAAACGACGTAGTGACCGAGCTCACCGCGCGGCCCCTCGATGGCCTGATAGTGCTCACCGGCGGGAACCTTGAAGCCCTCGGTAAAGATCTTGAAGTGATGGATGAGCGCTTCCATCGACTCGTCGATTCGTTTTCGGGGCGGCGGGGTGACCTTGAGGTCCTCGGTGCGGTAGTCGCCGGCCGGCATCGACTCGGCGACCTGGGCGACGATCCCCAACGACTGGCGCATCTCTTCCATCCGCACCCGGTAGCGGTCGTACACGTCACCGTGCTCACCGAGCGGGACATCGAAGTCGTACTGCTCGATTCCGCTGTAGGGCTGGGCCTTGCGGAGATCCCAGTCGATTCCGGCGGCGCGCAGCGGAGGTCCGGTGATCCCGTAGGCGTAGCACTCGTCGGGGGTGATGACCCCGACCCCCTGGGTGCGGCCGAGAAATATCGGGTTGTGGGTCAGCAGGTCGTGGTAGTCGTCGAGCCCCTGCGGGATGGCCTCGATGATTCCGGCCACGTCCTCTTCCCATCCATCCGGCAAGTCGGCGGCTACCCCGCCCGGGCGAATGTAGTTGTGGTTCATCCGCAGGCCGGTGGTCTTCTCAAAGAAGGCCAACAGCAATTCGCGTTCGCGGATGCCGTAGATCATCATCGACACCGCCCCGAGGTCCATGCCCTGGGTGGCCACCCACATCAGGTGGCTCGACACCCGGTTGAGCTCGGTCATCAGCACGCGTATGGCCTGGGCGCGAGGCGGAAGCTCGACACCAAGCAACGCCTCGGTTGCCAGCGAGAAACACAGCTCGTTGTGGAAGGGCGCCAGGTAATCCATTCGGGTGACGTTGGTGGGGCCTTGCAGGAAGGTCAGGGTCTCACCGGTCTTCTCCATGCCGGTATGGAGATAACCGATCACCGGCTTGACCCGGCGAACGATCTCGCCTTCCAACTCCAGTTGCAGGCGCAGCACCCCGTGGGTGGAGGGGTGCTGGGGACCCATGTTGAGGATGGTGGTCTCCTCTTCGTATTGTTCTTCGTCGTACAGCCGATCGTCGGCGACGAGCGTCCCGCCTTCTTCGGCCACTTCCGCCGGCGAAGCCTGATCGCGGGGGAGCATGAGTTGGGCTCCCTCGGCGGTCGAGGCCGTCACCCAGGACGGCTCTTCGGTGCCGGCGGCCCACATATCCTGCAGCTGCCGGCGCTCGCGTTCGGAGGCCGGCGCCTCATCCGGCGGAGCTGAGGTCACATCTTCGGGGGTGGTCTCGTCACTCATCACTGGACCTTGTGCGTTCCACGGAACTGAATGGGAACGGAGCCAACCGGAGTGTCTTTGCGCAGGGGATGTCCCTCCCAATCGTCCGGAAGCATGATGCGGGTCAGGTCGGGATGTCCGGTGAAGTCGATGCCGAACAGGTCGTAGACCTCGCGTTCGTAGAAGTTGGCCCCGGGATACACCCGGGTGATCGAGGGGGCTGCCGGCACGTCGCCGTCCACCCCCACCCGGATACGGAGCCGGGTGTTGTGCTGCAATGACAGCAACCCGACGACAACGTCGTAGCGCGGTCCCGGACGCTGCCGGTAGTAGTCGACGGCGGTGACGTCGACGAACATCTCGAAACCGGCGTCGCGCGCGGCCTGGGCAAACTCGACAAGGTGCGAGGCCTCGACCCGAGCTACGTTCTGGCCGGCTGCCGAGGTTTCAAAGGCCACATCGGGGAATGCCTCTGCGAGGCCGTCGAGGGGCGTCGGCAAGGCCGGGGCCGGCGGCTCCTCGGCGACGATCTCGGGTACCGGGGTCGCGTCGCTCATACGCGCACGAACTCACCGCTCTTGATCCCCTCATGCAGTGTGAGGATGGCGTGCATCAGGGACTGGGGCCCGGGGGGGCATCCCGGGACGTAGACGTCGACCGGCACCACCTGGTCAACACCCTGCACCAAGGCGTAGTTGTTGAACATACCCCCCGTCGAGGCGCACGCTCCCATCGATATGACCCACTTGGGCTCGGGCATCTGGTCGTACACCTGACGGAGAACGGGCGCCATCTTCTGCGACACGCGGCCGGCGACGATCATGAGGTCGGCCTGACGCGGCGAGGCGCGGAAGACTTCCATCCCGAACCGGGCGAGGTCGTTGTGAGCCGCCCCGGTGTGCATCATTTCGATCGCACAGCAAGCCAGTCCGAAGGTGGCCCCCCAGGATGACTGATAGCGGGCCCAGTTGGCGACCTTGTCGAGGGTGGCGGTGAGGAAGCCGGGCGGGTCGGCCATCAGGCAGCCTCCTCGGCGTCCCGGACGTAGCGAGCCCGCCGCGGCGGGTTCCAATCGAGCGCCCCCCGCTTCCAGACGTAGATCAGCGTCTCGATGGCAAGCGCCACGAACACGGCGATGGTTCCGACCCCGACCCAACCCAGCTCATTGAACCTCGTGGCCCAGGCGAACAGGAAGATGATTTCGATATCGAAGATGACAAACAGCATCGCCACCAGATAGAACTTGACCGGGAAACGCTCGACCGGCTCTACCTCCGGAACAATGCCCGATTCATACGGAGCCAGTTTCTCCGGGGTCGGTTTGCTCGGCGAGACCAGCCGGGAAAGCACGAGGGAGGCGGCGGCGAATCCGACGCCGAGGACGACCATGACGGCGATGGGCAGGTAGTCGAATAGCTCCACGCGGTGGGGTCTCCTTTTCCACCGTGGAGCCTAGGAAATGCGAACCGGCTTGCCCAAAACCCTCGCTCGGCCGCGATCCTCTACGGACAGAGCGTGATGACCGCTCGGGTCTCCGGGTTGCTCGTGCCGAGGTTGTGCCAGAAGTCGAGCAAGTTGTTGTCGGAGTCGACGCACTGGCCGCCGATCCGCTCGTAGCTCTCGTCCACCGCCGAGGAGGTGATCATCCCCGGCAACGGCTGGGTCTCATACGGCGAGCTGAGCGAGGTACCCACGACATCGATCGGTAGCGCGCCGTCGTAGAGCAGGGCGGCGTCGCCGGTCGACAACGAGACGAGCAGGGCACCGTCGGAGGGCCCGCCGCTGAACGTCGGGCCTGCCAGCAGGAGATGCTGTCCGGGCAGGAGGGGAGCTTCCGCCGAGAAGTCGTAAAGCAGAGTGAGTGACGAGTCGTAGAGGCGATACGTGGTCAGGGATACTGCCAACGAGGTTGGGTTGAAGATCTCGACGAACTCGTCGTTGGGACCTGCCGGACCACGGGTACGGAACTCGCCGATGACGAGATGGGCGGCCGAAGGCTGGGCGGGCGGTGGCGGCGCGGTCCCGCACGGCTCGGCGGCGGTGGTGCTGTTCTGCGGGTTGCTGGCGGCCAGGTTGTGGAAGAAGTCGGCGGTGTCGAGGTCGGTGTCTACGCAGTTGCCGTAGCCGTACCCGGCGTACCGTTCGAAACTCTGGTCGTGGCCGGATTCCATTTGCGGCAGCGTGCTGCCGTTGGCCGAGCCGACGGCGTCGACGATTGCCGCCGATGGGTTGTAGATGGTTACGCCTCCGCTGTTCTGCAGCTGGACGGCAAGGGTGTAATCGGCGGTGGTTCCCGGGCCGGAGGAGACGTACGAGCCCGGGGCCAGCAGATAGTGCGAATAGGCGGGAATGGTGGTGCCCGGGACCCCCGACAGCGGCTCGGGGGTACTCGGCGTCCCCGACGAGTTGTGGAGCGTGATCGTCCAGCCGTCGAGCAGAACCGGCGCTGCCGTCGGGTTGTAGAGCTCGATGAAATCGTCACCGGCCGCGAAGGGCCCCGACGTGCGCCATTCGCTGACCAGCAACGTCGGTGTCGTCACGGTGATCGAGAAGGCTGTCGGTGGGATGCTGCCGCCGGAACCATCCGACACGCTGAAGCTGAAGCCGTCCACCGCCGTGGCGGTGCCGTTGTGGCGATAGTCGACGTTGCCGGCATCGATGTCGGCCTGAGTGAAGGTTCCGAACAAGGCCAGCGGGGCGCCGCTCAATTCGATGTCGCCGTTGGCGGGCACCGCTTCCAGGGTGAACGTCAACTGTGCGGGGGTGTTGTCGATGTCGGTGACCTGCAAGTCGCCGCTGGTGATGGACGTGGCCGCGCCCGTCACTGCCGCCAGCGCGTTGGTCTGGGCGAGAACCGGATCGTCGTTGAGGTTGCTGACGGTGATGGAGACGGCGACGGGCGAGTCGCAGAGGGCGGCGGTGTCGCACACTTGGTACGTGAATCCATCGGCCCCGGCGTAGTCGGGAGTCGGGGTGTAGTCGAAGGTGCCATCACCGTTGTCGACGAGCGTGCCGTTGGAAACGCCGCCCACCACGCTGGTGGCGGCCGGGTCGATGTTGCCCTCGGGGTCGGTGTCGTTGCCGAGCACGGCGATGAGGAAGGCGACCGAATCCTCCGGCACCGAGACGGTGTCGGCAACTCCGGTCGGAGGGTTGTTCACCACGTTGACGGTGGCAGTGACCTGGTTGTTGAGGATGTCGGGGTCACCGGCACTGGCGGTCACCCAGGCGGTCACGTCGACCGGGCCGTTGGTGTGCGGGGTGAGGGTGAGGGTCACGTTCTCCGAGGTGGCGGGGAACATCGACCCGATATCGCATGTCGCCTGGTGGAGGAGACCGTCGTAGGTGCACAGCCCTTTGGTCGATGCGGCCGACGTGAATTCGAAGGAAACCGGCAAGTTGCTGATGAAATCGACGCCTCCGGTGTGGTCGATACCGTTGTTGTCGACCCGGTAGACGATGGCAACGGGAGCGGCGGCGTCGACGGGGTCGGGGGCGGGTCCGGCGATGCGGGTCAGCTCGATGTCGGCCGACCGCGCCCGCACATCCATATTCACCGTGGCGGGGCCGGACGCGAGAGCACCGTCGGTGACGGTGTAGAAGAACGTGTCGCTCCCGGTGAAGGCAGCGGGCGGCAGGTATTCACATCCGACCGCGCTACAGCTGTAGGCCCCACCCTCAGCCGTGGCCCCCGAGGCGGTTTCCACCGTGAGCGGATCACCCTCGGCGTCGGTGTCGTTGGACTTGAGCACGGCGGCGGTGATGAGGACGGGGGTGGTTTCATCTTCAACGGTCTTGAATAGCGGGTCGCCCGGTACAACAGGATCACCCACCGCCACCGGCGCGTCATTCACCGGAGTCACATCAACAGTGATGGTGATCGGGTTGCCGTCGACCGTTCCGTCGTTGGCACGGTAGGTGAAGGCGGCCGTGACCGTCTCCGATCCGTCGTGGGTGAAGGTTATTGTTTCGTCCCCCTCGACGACGACCGAACCGTTGGTCACGCCCGTGATTGCCCCCACCAAGAGCGGATCGAGATCGACATCGGAGTCGTTTGCCAGGACGTCGACGTTCACCGAACCGCCTTCGAGGACCCCGGGGTTGGGATCGGCCACCGTGAGGGGCGGATCGTTGACCGGGGTAAGCGTGATCGTGAACGTCGCAGGCGCCGAGGTGTCGAGGCCCCCGTTGGCCGTCCCACCATCATCGGACAACTCCACGGTCACATCGGCCGACCCATTGGCATCTAAAGCGGGAGTGAAGCTCAGAGTCCCATTCGCAGCCATCACCGGACCGGCACTGAACAACCCCGCATTCGTATTACCGGTAACCGCAAACGTCGGCGTTTGCGACGCCTCGTTGGCCGGTCCCACAGCTATCGCCGACGCCCACGGAGCCGAATACCCACCCGAATCCTCCAACACCGCCACATCGCCACCGGGCAGGAAGGTCGG
>Ga0224512_10004414_pt1 | contig 11865 bp, 9 predicted proteins | sample SF_May12_sed_USG_4_FD_169103 | JGI IMG/M metagenome (GOLD analysis project Ga0224512, IMG submission 169103) | Sediment microbial communities from San Francisco Bay, California, United States - SF_May12_sed_USGS_13 | ecosystem: Environmental > Aquatic > Marine > Sediment | place: USA: California... | reverse complement strand
CCGGACCCCCTCGAGTTCGAGCTCCTCCCACCCGAGAACGGACTCCTCCACGAGGACCTGGCCGACGATGCTCATGGAGAGGCCCCGGGAGACGATCGTCTCGAACTCCTCCAGGTTGTAGGCGAAGCCGCCCCCGGTTCCCCCGAGCGTGTAGGCGGGGCGGATCACGACGGGGAAGCCGATCCTCTTCACGACCTCCTTCGCCTCCACGAGGGTGTGGGCGATTTCGCTCCGGGGCATCTCGAGGCCGAGACGGTTCATCGTGTTCTTGAACTCCTGGCGGTCCTCGCCGCGCTTGATGGCGTCGACGTTGACGCCGATCACCTTGACTCCGTATTTCTCGAGCACCCCTTCCCGGGCCAGGGTGGAGGAAAGGTTGAGCCCCGTCTGCCCCCCGAGGTTCGGCAGGAGGGCGTCGGGCCTCTCCTTTTCGATGATCTCCGTGAGGCAGGCGACGGTGAGCGGCTCGATATAGGTGGCGTCCGCCATGGCGGGGTCGGTCATGATCGTCGCGGGGTTGGAGTTGACGAGGACGATCTCGTACCCGAGCTTCCGGAGGGCCTTGCACGCCTGGGTCCCCGAATAGTCGAACTCGCAGGCCTGGCCGATGACGATCGGCCCCGAGCCGATGATCAGGACCTTCCGGATGTCGTCGCGCTTCGGCATCCCCTCCCCCTTTATGGCAAGTAGAAGACCTCGATTCGATCTCCCCCGGGAATATACCGCATTTTCCCGAACGGGGACGCGACAAACGACGCCCTTTACGATTTTCCGTTCGATTTCGAGCCGGGAGGTGCGTTTTCAGAGAAAGGCGGCCGAGACCGCGATTCCGCCAAGGACGACCCACAGGAGGTCGACGCGCAGCCTGAGGGCCGCGAAGGCGAAAGCGCAGACCGTTGCGGTCGGCAAGCTCCACTGCGCGCTGCCCGAGAAGCGCAGCGTTACGGCCAGGAGCAGGCCGACGAACGAGGCGAGGATGCCCCGAAGCGCACGATGGAAGAGCGGCGAGCGGCGCAGAGTGTCCAGGTAGGGCACCGCGACGACCAGGACGACGAACGAGGGGGTGAAGATCGCCAGGGTGGCGACCAGGGCCCCGGCCAGGCCTGCGACCTGGTAGCCAATGAAGGTGGCGGTGATGACGATGGGGCCCGGGGTGACCTGTCCCAGCGCGATGCCGTCCAGGAAGGTCCTCGTGTCCAGCCAGTGCCTTACCTCGACCACCTGGTGGAGCAGGATCGGCAAGGAAGCGAAACCTCCGCCGAAGGCGAACAGGTCCACCTTGAGCATGACCTCCGCAAGAGAGAAGAGTTTTTCGTCTAGCGCGCGGAGCACTCCCAGGCCTATGGCTGCCAGGGCGATCAGGATCGCCGCCTCGCGCACACCCCGCCCCGCGGGCGCACCGACGGGCGCATGGGAGGGCGCCTCGCTCTCCCCGTTTCGGCAGAGGAGCAGACCGGCGGCTGCCGCACCGGCGACGACCAGAATCGGGCTTCCTCCGGCCAAGAGATAGACTGCTCCGACTGCGGCAAGGAGGCCGTCCCTCCAGGTCGCAAGGGATGCCCGGCCGAAGTTCACGGTGGCATTTGCCACGATGGCCACGACGATCACCTGCAGCCCTCGAAAGACCGACGTGACCAACTTCACGTCGCGCGCCTCCCCGTACACGACGGATAACGCGAGCATCAGGAGGAAGGCGGGAAGACCGAACCCGACGTAGGCGGCGACGCCTCCGCCAAACCCTCCGGCGCGAAGCCCCGCGTACGCCGCGGTCTGCATCGCCGTGGCCCCGGGTAGCGACTGGCAGAGCCCCACTCCCTCCCGGAAGGACTCCCCCGAGAGCCATTGTTTTCTTGCCACCGCGAGGTCACCGATGTAGGCAACCATGGCCGGGCCGCCGAAAGCCGTAAGACCGAGCCGGAGGAATGCCAGGAAGATGCGTGCGGCAGACTGCTGGTATGTCGGCGCAGGGCAGGAGTTGTTCCGTTCGGGCGAGAAGTTCAAGAACGTCCCTTTTCTTTCCGGATCCGGCGCGTCACGTCGCAAGCAGGCACCGGAGGGTGGGACAACTATTTCTTCGTGCGGGCGGCCTCCACAATCGCCCGGATCGCCCGCGGGTTTACGGACGTATCGATGGAGCAGCCGTTCGCCAGGAAGAACCTGTCCTTCCCCCCGAGCATTCTTCCTTCCCGCACGTGGTTTTTCAGGAACGGGCCGGTTCTGCGGGTGACGATCTTGTGGTCGATGCCGCCCATCACGCATCGGGTGATCCGCTCCTTCACGGAAGCAAGGGAAGGGCCTGCGGGGCCGCGGTCCCACCAATTGAAGACGGTGACCGGGAAGTCGAGGCAGTCGTCGAAATACAGGTCGTCCCCGTGGATGTGGGCGACGTTCATCCTGCCGGGCCCCGATACCGCTTCCAGGACCCGGCGCGCAAACGGTTTTACGAAACGCAGGAATTGCTCCCGGCTCATGAACTCCCGGGACGCCGGAACGGACAGGAAGATCCCCGCCGAACCGATGTCGAGGGACCGCAGGCTATAGGCGATCAGGTTCTCCGTGATGACGTCCAGGGCGTCTTGCACGGCGTCCGGTTCGCCCTCCATCAGGGGGACGATGTTCTCCCCGGCCAGGGCCCGCTTCAACGTGTGCCAGGGATCGAACACGGTGTCGAGAAAGTAGGCCTTGCCTTTCAACTCTGATCCGATGACCGCAAGCGCCCGGAACTGTTCCCGCCAGGGGGATCGTTCCACGTCGAAGCGGGTGATGCGCCGCAGATCCGCCCCGGTACGGACGGCGTCGATCCCCTCTGGCATCGGATAGAAATAGTCGTTCATCACCTTGAGGAAATCGAAATCGTAGTGATGGAAATAGTCGAGTGCCAGCCGGGCGAGCCGGGCCCCTTCCCCGTGCTGCACGCCGAAGTGGTACCAGAGGGAAAGCGGGGGCCGGTCCGTTTCGTCTCCTCGCAGCACGCTGTCGACGAGATCGATCTTGTTCCCGCCGGATCTTTTTTTCATTCGTTCCGTCCTTTGCTCGTTTCCGCTATCGTTTCCGGACGCGGGTTCCGTCTTCGACCTGGTCGCTCGGGTGGGGAATCACCGTCTCGCCCTCGGCCAGCCCGGAGAGGATCTGCGCAACCAGGCCGTTCCGGCGCCCGACCGTAACGGTTCGGCGCTTCGCCCTGCCGCCTTCCACCGCGAACACAGCCCAACCGTCCTCGTACCGGAAAAGTGCGCTGGCGGGAACCTGGAGGATGTCGTCTCCTTCCCAGAGCAGGAAACTTGCCTCCAGGCGGTAGCCGTCCCCAAGCTTCTCCCAGAGGGCGAGAGCCGAGGTGATGTCGGTAATGACGAGCACCCGCTGTTCCTCTACTCCCAGGGCAGAGACCTTGGTGAAGCCAGTGGGTTCCACGGTCCGCACCTTCCCTTCCAGGAGACCGTCTCCTCCCCACCGGTCGAAATGCACGGTCGTTCCCGGGCGTATGCGCACCGCGTCGGAAGACAGCACGTCGACTTCGACTTCCAGGGCGCGGGGGTTTCCGATTTCGATCAGGGGCCTGCCCGCCTCCACCACCCCTTCGTCTTTATGGGGGATCCCCAGCACACTCCCTTCCACCGGGGCACGGACGGCGATTTTCCCGCCCGGACCTCGCCCCCCCTCCCCGGACGAGTACAAGAGCTGCGTGCGGGCCGCCTCCCGGTCGGAACGGGCCACCTCGACGGCGAACTCGGAGGACTTGAGCGTAGAGCGGGACTGCCGGGCTTCCGACTCCGCCCTTTCCAGCTCGTCCTTGCTGGCAAAGCCCGAATCGTGCAATTTCTTTGTGCGCTCGAATTTCGCCCGGGCATAATCGTCGCTCGCCACGGCTACCCGGGCGTTCTCCTTTGCCGCGTCAAGTGCCGCCTTCGCCGATTCCACTCTCGCCTCCGCCTCCGCCCGGCTGCGGGGGTCCAAAACCGTCGAGCGTAAAGGCTCCAGCTGCGCCACGACCTGGCCGCGGGTCACCTTGTCCCCCACGTCGAGTGTGATGCGGCGGACGAATCCGGAGACGGGCGCGGACACGACGAACCGGTCCTGCACCCTGGTCTTCCCCTCTTCCTCGATCGTGACGCGCAGCGGCCCCCGCGTCACCTTCGAAACGTCCACCACGACGGGCCTTGGCATCATGCCGTAGACGACGAGTGCGACAACCGCCGCCGCGACCCCGAGCAGGATGACCCATCTGCGCTGCTGCATGCTTTTTACTCCCTGGTCTTCAGGGCCGTGACGAGGTTCAGGCGGCTGAGTCTCCGGCGCACGATGAGCGCGGAGATACAGGTGGATGCCAGGACCACGGCGGCCGCGAAGGCGTAGGTGCCGGGCTCCAGGACCAGGGGCACCCGGTACAGGTCCGACTGGAGGTTCCCGGCGATGTAGCCGCACAGGGATCGCCCGAAAAGAAATCCGACCGGGAGAGCCGCCAGGGTGAGGATGAAGATCTCCCCGATCAGGATGTAGGAAACCTCCCCGTGCGTGTACCCCAGGACCCTGAGACTGGCCATCTCCCTGCTCCGTTCGGAAAGAGCGATCCGCGCGCTGTTGTACACCACGCCGAAGGCGATCGTCCCGGCGAGCAGGGTGTTGATGAACGTGAAGATGAGAAGCGTATCGCCCATCGTATCGTAAAAGCTCTGGATGGCGTCCTCCCGGATGGTGGTCCCGGCGACGCGGGGCATCCCCTTAAGCGTTTCGTAAATCGCGGGCCGGAACTGCTCATCCGCGGCAAGGTAGGCCCCCGAGACCGCGCTTCCCTCGCGCATGAGCCGGTTCAAGGCCGCAAGCTCCATGTAGGCGGACACCCCCAAGTACTCCTTTACGAGGCCTGCCACCGGCACCTTCCTCACCGGCCGGCCTCCCTCGAGGACTTCGACGGTCAGAAGGTCCCCGGGGCGAACACCGAGAATTCTGCCGAGATGGTCGGTCAGGATGACACCGGAAGGGGGGACGTCTATGGGCCGAAGCGACTTGTCCAGAAGGCGATGCAGGATCCCGCCGGTTTCGACTCCCTGGATGGACGTCCGATAGCTGCGGTGCTGGAACTTCAGACGGGCGGGAACGAACCGGAAGGGCTCGCCTGACTGCACGCCCTCGAGGCTTCTCAACTCGTACAGGGATCTCCGGGATGTGGGTTCGACGAAGGTCACGGTGAGGTCCTCCCTCTGCGCGAGGCGGAATTGCACGTCCACCATGAAGTCTATCGCGTCTTCCTGGAAATTCCCCATCATGAGAATCGCGCAGGCGAGTGCGATCCCCACGACCGAAAGAAGGGACTTGACCGGTTTCCGTCCGATGTTGCGGGCGATCATGCGAGCGGGATGGGACAACAGGCGCTTGAGGCCGAGGCGCTCAATGGTGGTCTCCCGGTACCTCTCCGGAGGTTCCGGGCGCATGGCTTGCGCTGGGGGAAGCAGGGCGGCTTTTCGAACGGACTGGAAAGTGCCGAGCAACGCCGCGGCCGTGCTTACCAGGGTAGCCGTGATCGCGACGGAGGGTCGCAGGTAAAACTTCAGGTAGGGGAAACGATAGACCTCCATGTAGAGATTGCTCAAGCCCCGCCCGAGCCAAGCCCCCGCGGCCAGACCGCCGCATACCCCGACTACGACGATGAGGAGAACCAACTTTGCGTAGTGCAGCCCGATGTCCACGTTCGCGTACCCGAACGCCTTGAGGATGGCCATCTGCTCCCGCTGGATACCGATGAGCCTTCCGATCACCATCTGGAGGAGGAATGCCGCCACCCCGAGAAAGATCACGGGGAATATGGTGGCAAGCGTTCCGAGCTGGCGGAACTCCTCGGAGAGATAGCGGTGGGACACCTGGTCTTTTCTTTCGAACGCGCCGAGGCCGCCGTAGGACGCAAGCAGATCGTCGAGACGATCGATGACATCTTCCTTGGCCGCCCCGGGGATCAGGGTGAGGGAAATATCGTTGAAGGCGCCTTCCATGTCATACGCGCTGGCGAGCGGAGTTCTGGCCATCCATAACACGCCGTACCGCTTGTAGTCCGGGAACAGGGCGCCCGGACTGACCTGGTAGATATGCTCGGGGGAAAGGGCGATCCCGACGATCGTAAGATCTCTGCGGCGCCCGTTGATCACCGCTCCGAGGACGTCCCCCGGGACGAACCCGTGGGCCTCTGCGAAGGGCTCGCTCACGATCACCTCGTCGTCCCGTCCGGAGTCGACCGTCCGGCCCACCTTGAGGTAAAGCCCGTTCAGCAGAGAGGCGCCGTCATCGGGAATCGAAGACAGCAGGCCTCTCACCGGGTCCGCAAACCCCGGGATATCGAGGTTCGCCGATGCGACGACGCGGGTTTCGACCACGTCCACGCCAGGGACCTCCCGCACCCGCTGGGCGAGGCCCTCGGGAGCCCGCTTCAGGGAGACGAAAACATCGGCGAAGCGATAGTCCCGGTAATAGGTCGCCTGGGTGAGCCGGAGCGAGTCCAGCGTACTGATGGACATGATGAACGTGGCGACTCCGCTCACGATCACCATGGCGATGGCTGCCGCCTGCCCCCTCATCCACCACAGGTCTCGCCAGAGTTTCCTGTCGATCGCTCTCATGCCGTCACCAGCGTATATCCTTGGGCATCCGCTTCTCCGCGTTCCGGTACGTCTCGGCAATGGATCCGGAACTGAGACGAATCACACGGTCCGCCATGCCGGCGATATCCGCGTTGTGGGAGATGATCACCGTGGTCGTGCCCAGCTCCCGGTTGATGCGCTCCAGGGCCTCGAGCACCAGGATGCCTGTGGCCGAATCGAGTGCCCCCGTGGGCTCGTCGCAAAGAAGCACGGCGGGGTTCTTGGCGATCGCCCGGGCGATGGCCACCCGCTGCTGCTCGCCCCCCGAGAGCTGGGCCGGAAAATGGTTCTGGCGGTCCCCCAGTCCCACGAGGGCAAGCGCATCCTCCGCTTTCATCGGATCCTTCGCGATATCGGTGACGGCCGACACGTTCTCGAGGGCGGTAAGGCTCGGAATCAGATTGTAGAACTGGAACACGAAGCCCACGTGGAAACGCCGATACTCGGTCAACTCCTTGTCCGTGGCCCGCGTCAGGTCCCGGCCCCGGTAGGAGACATGTCCCCCGGAAGCGGTATCCAGTCCCCCCAGGATGTTGAGGAGCGTCGATTTCCCGCTTCCTGACGGTCCCAGGAGCACGACGAGTTCTCCCGCGAACAGGTCCACGTCCACGCCACGCAGGGCATGTACCTTGACCTCCCCCATGTCGTAGATCTTGGTAAGGCCGCGGCCCTGGAATACGAGGTCGCCCGGAGACGTTTCCGCGGTTCCTATCATGTTCGGCATTCCCGCTTCCCCGTGCCGCCTACCCTTTTTTCCCGATCGTCCTCCCGATCGAGTAGGCCTTGCCGAGGGATTTGCCGATCCCATGGTACCTTCCTGCCTCCGGGGAATACACGATCGGTTTGACCTTTTCGATATCGGGAAGTCCCTCCTCGCCGAGCACGGATTCGTCCGCCTTGACGTCCAGGATTTCCCCGATGAACTGGGTGTGCAGGCCGATCTCCACCGCCCGGAGAAGACGGCATTCCAGGACAAGAGGGAACTCCCCGACGTAGGGGGCGTCCACGAGGTCGCTTTTTACGGGAGTGAGCCCCGTCGCGGCGAACTTGTCGACATTTCTACCGGAGGCGGTCCCGATGTAATCGGCCTCCCGGGCGTGGGCCTCGGAGGGGACGTTGACGGTGAAGGCCTTTCGCTCCACGATGTTGCCGTACGAATAGGTGGCCTTCCTAAGAGATACGGCCACGCACGGGGGCTGCGAGCAGCAGATCCCCCCCCAGGCTGCGGCCATCACGTTGGGTTTTCCCTGCTTGTCGTACGATCCCACCACCCACACCGGGGTGGGGAACACCAGGGTCTTCGCGCCGAACGATTTTTTCATGGCTCCTGTCCCCTTTTCCTTTTTTCCCGCCGTGGGCCTTTCGCGACAAACCGGCCCGCAAGCGGGGGCGTTACCCTCCCGCGAACACGTTCGCCACGATGGCCTGCGCCTCCTTCTGGATCCGGCGGAGATGGTCCACCCCCAAAAAGCTCTCGGCGTAGATCTTGTAGACGTCCTCCGTGCCGGAAGGACGCGCGGCAAACCACCCGTTCTCCGTCACGACTTTCAGGCCGCCGATGGGGCTGTCGTTGCCCGGGGCGTTCGTGATCCTTTCCCGTATCTTCTCCCCCGCCAGCTCGGCGGCCCCGATTTGGCCTGCGGACAGCCTTGCGAGCATCGCCTTCTGGTCCGCCGTGGCGGGGGCGTCGATCCGTTCGTATACCGGCTCCCCATACCGGCGGGCAAGATCGGCATACTGCTCGGCGGGATCCTTGCCGGTCTTCGCCATCATCTCCGCCGCGAGAAGGTCCATGATGATGCCGTCCTTGTCGGTCGTCCAGACCGTCCCGTCCCGACGCAGGAAGGAAGCGCCCGCGCTCTCTTCCCCGCCGAAGCCCAGCGCACCCTCGAGGAGTCCGTTCACGAACCATTTGAATCCCACGGGCACCTCGACCAGGCGGCGGCCGAGCCCCCCGGCCACGCGGTCGATCATGCTGCTCGATACCACGGTCTTGCCCACCGCCGCATGGTTTGCCCACTTCGGGCGATGGGAGAACAGATAGGAAACGGATGCGGCGAGGTAATGGTTGGGATTCATGAGACCGGCGGCGCGCACGACGATGCCGTGCCGGTCGTTGTCGGTGTCGTTTGCGAAGGCCACGTCGAACCGGTCCTTGAGGGCGATAAGCGCAGCCATCGCGTGCGGAGAGGAGCAGTCCATCCGGATCTTCCCATCCCAGTCCAGGGTCATGAACCGGAATGTCGGATCGACCTCGTCGTTCACGACCTCGATGTCGAGCCCGTACCGGTCGGCGATCGGCCCCCAGTAGGCCACGCCCGATCCGCCCAGGGGATCGACGCCCAGATGAAGTCCGGCCCCGCGGATCGCCTCCATGTCCAGGACCAAACCCAGGTCGCCGACATAGGAACCGGTATAGTCGTGCCGGTGCGTCGTCGATGCGGAGCGGGCCTTTCCGACGGGAATCCTCTTCACTCCCCGCAGATTGCCCGCCAGCAACCCGTTCGCCAGCTCCTCGATCCGGCGGGTTGCGTCCGTGTCCGCGGGGCCCCCGTGCGGGGGGTTGTACTTGAAGCCCCCATCCTCCGGCGGGTTGTGCGACGGGGTGATCACGATGCCGTCGGCCAGCCCCGTCTTTCTCCCTTGGTTGTAGGAAAGGATCGCATGCGAGATCACGGGAGTCGGAGTGTATCCCCCTTCCCGGTCGATCATCACCTCGACCCCGTTGGCCGCCAGCACCTCGAGCGTGGTGAGGAACGCCGGCTCGGAGAGCGCGTGCGTGTCCATCCCCAGAAACAGGGGGCCGGCGATTCGCGGTTCCTTGCGATACAGGCAGATCGCCTGGCTCACGGCGAGGATATGGGCCTCGTTGAATCCCAACCGGAGGGAGGACCCGCGGTGTCCGGAGGTGCCGAAGGAAACCCGCTGCTCCCGCACGGCAGGATCGGGACGCTCCGTATAATAGGCAGCCACCAGGCGGGGGACGTTCACCAGCATCGACTTGGGAGCGGGCTTTCCCGCCAGCGGGCTCACGGTCATGAAAGGATCCTCCCGATCGATCGGATGCGCACGGCCTGCCGGTCCTTCACCTCCGGAAACCGGCGATAATCTCCTCCGGTAGATGATCCCGGTTCGTTCGCGTCACGAAAACGATCGCCGCGTCCGTGCGGTTCCGGATTTCCTGGAGGAAAGGCCCCCCGCCGCGCGCCGGAATCGTGGCCAGCACACAAACATCCGAGTCGAGAATCTCCCGTACCCGCGTCCGGAACGCCGACGAAAAACACTCCATCTTGCCGATCTCGTCGATGATGAAGACCTTGTCGGGATCCCCGGTGAGCGAAGGGAGGGCGACCGATTCGAACGCCGCGACGTCGACGACGTAGGCGCCTACCCGCGGCCCGGGGCCGGAACGCCTGCTCGACAGATCGCCTTTCCTCCCGTCGGTCGATTCCACCCGGAATCCGGTGCGGGTTCCCGCCGCGTCCCGGACTTCCTCCGTGAAAAATCCGACGGCGCGAGAACCCAGGATCCGGGCGACCTTTTTTGCCACGGTCGTTTTCCCGCATCCCGGCGGACCGCTCAGAAGAACCTTCCCCGCGATTCCCCGACCCGCATTTCCCGTTCTGTCCTCCCCCCGGGAATAATTGTTAAATTTCATCATAGTATTTAATGTGTTAAACAATTTATGTGAACCTTTAGTTTAGCTTCCTCGGCGGCGAAAACCGGCGAAGAGAAGCGGCACCCTGTTCGCCATTCATCACAGCACGAGAGGCCGGGTGATGTCCGTGTCCGGCAGGATCCGCGCGAGAAGGGCGCGCAGCTGGCTGGCTGCGGCCGGGTGTACCGCCGCTCCAGGGTGTCGGACGCAGGCGGTCGCGATGAGTCCGCGCATCCGGTAGATTTCCTTCCGGATCCCCAAGCCCGGCTGCTGCTCGAAGACGATCAGCGGCAGATAGCGCCGGTAGAGTTCCCAGGCGGCATCCATCCGTCCCCTGCGCGTCTCCCGGACCATCGCCACCAGAAGCTCGGGGAAGGCAAAACCGGTCATGAAGCCGCTGCTTCCCCTTTCCAGGTCGAACATCCCGTAGAGGGCCCCGAGTCCCGTGAGGACGGGGACCTTACGGCCCTTCATTGCCTGAACAAGCGCGGAGATCTTCTGGGGAGTGGGAGGAGCCTCCTCCTTGATGCACCCCACCTGGGGGATCTCGTTCACCAGCCGGAGCAGCAAGGGAACCGGCATGTGCACCTCCGTAGAGGCAGGGTGGTCCTGCACCACGATCGGCAGCGAGATCCCGCCGGCCACCTGCCGGAAAAATTCCAGGATCTTCTCCTCGCCCGGCACGGGCTCCCGCGACGGGGTCACCATCACCGCGTCCGCTCCGAGCGACTGGGCCATCTGGCTCAGGTGGCTCGTCGCGAGCGTACCCCTGTGGCTCGTTCCGACGATCACCGGGATACGTCCCTCCGCAGCAGAGACCGCCGTGCGGATGAGCTGCTCCCGCTCCTGGTCCCCGAGCCGGTTCGACTCCCCCAGCACGCCGAGTATCGTCACTCCGTCCACGCCGATGTCCGCCATGAATCGGACCACGCGGGCGAACGAAGCGAGATCGATCTCCTCCCCTTCGTCGAACGGGGTCACGAGGATGGGATATACTCCCTCGAAGGACAATCCCTTTGCCATGGACAACCTCCTTCGACGTGCGACCGGCAGGCCGTAAGGCGTTCCGTGATCGAATCCGGGGGTCAGTATAATGCAATCCGGTTCGGTTTTCCCCGCCTTTCCCCTGTATAATTGGCGAAAGAACCAATCGGCGTTCCTTTACTTTACATAGAAGCATCCCGGCGGAGGTGGCGATGAAAGCGATCCGTGTTCACAAGTTTGGCGGCACCGATGCGATGGCCCTGGAGGAAATCCCCCGTCCGAAACCCCCTGAAGGACATGCGCTCGTCCGGCTGCAAGCGGTCGGCGTGAACTTCATCGACATCTACCAGAGGATGGGGCTCTACCCCGTCCCGTTGCCTTTCACGCCCGGAAACGAGGCGGCCGGCACGGTCGAGGAAATCGGACCGGGGGTAACCGAGGTGGCCCCGGGGAACCCGGTAACGTACTGCGGAGCCATCGGTTCCTACGCGGAATACGCGGTGGTCCCTTCCTGGCGGCTTGTCACCATCCCGCAGGGGATCGATCCGAAAACGGCGGCCGCGGCGATGCTCCAGGGGATGACCGCCCATTACCTCA
>Ga0224512_10004413_pt1 | contig 11866 bp, 10 predicted proteins | sample SF_May12_sed_USG_4_FD_169103 | JGI IMG/M metagenome (GOLD analysis project Ga0224512, IMG submission 169103) | Sediment microbial communities from San Francisco Bay, California, United States - SF_May12_sed_USGS_13 | ecosystem: Environmental > Aquatic > Marine > Sediment | place: USA... | reverse complement strand
AACGAAACCGTTCGCGTTCGACCCGATGAGATGAGAGGGACCCTGAAAGGAAACCTCGTTGACGGCCCCGCCGTAGCTATGCAAAAACTGCTCCAGGTTGCGATTCTGCGTGAGGGCACCGAGAAGTGCGCCTCTCGCTTCTGTGGTCTCTTCGACGGAGAAGGCCTCAACGGCGAGCAGCAGGGCCAGGTCGGTGTCGGTGTCGGACAAAGAGCCGGCAGTGGCGGCCAGCTGGCGGGACAGCGCCAGCCGAGCTCGTGCCTCGGCGCGAGCTGCGTTGTTGACAGCCAGAATCCCGGCAACGACCGATACGACGGTCAGCACCGCCAGCGCAACGATGGCGCCTGCCGCCAAGCGTCGGGCCCGTCGCTGGAGTCGGATTGTTTCTCCGACCAGCTCGTCTTTGCGAGCACCGAGGATCGGAGATGCGATTTCGGCGACGGCATCTGTGAAGCGTTCGTTCCGCAGATTGAGGTCGCTGTCTTCACCTGCCCAGCGCAAGTCGACGGCCAGCGGCTCTGACGTGAAGTAACCCTGGAGCGAAGGCGGGACGTCACTGTCGTCCCAGCGAAAGCCCGCAAGGTCGGTATCCACTTCGGTTCCACTGCCCTGCCAGCGTGTGACAACGGGGATCAGCCGTCCTTTTGGCTTCGTGGAGAGCCAGTGACCTACTTCCTGGTCCACCCAATGGGAACCTGCCGATTCAGGCGAGAGCAGCAGTACGAGATAACGAGCATCTTCCAGGGTGGATCGGATCGACTCGGTCAGATCCTCACTGGCCGCAAACCCGGTCTCGTCCCGGAACACGGCCATCGTGGCGCGACGTCGATACCACGGCCTCCCGAGGCGTTGCAGGCCTGACTGCAGCGCCGCGCTCAGCCGGATGTCGGCATGAGAGTAGGAAATGAACGCGTCATAGTTTCGCGTGTCATCGTCGCTAGACCGAGCGGGCGTCCCGGCAGGCATGAATCGTCTTCCTGACGCTCACCATTGAGCGTACACCCACCGTACTGTCCGGACGTGACCCGACTCACCGCGGTGAAGCCGGGACGGCGAACCTGCTCGTGGCCGGGGCCTGCCTCGAGGCGTCCTTGCACCAACTCGGCACTTCGATGGGGTGGGCTCGCCTGGAATTCGGATCGCCATCGACGCCACGTAGCCAAGCGTCTCCGAGTGCCGGCATATTGCGGTGAGGCCCCGAATGTGTCTACGTTTGCCGTGATATGACCGACGATCACACCACCACGGCGACAGCTTTGCTCCGGGAGGAGCACCAGCTGATCTTGAAGGTCGCCGCTTGGCTGTCCGTTGCGCTTGCAGCTGAAAGGACGGGCAGGCCGCTCGATTACGAAGCCGTCTCGGAGTGCATCACCTTCTTCCGACTCTTTGCGGATGCTTGCCATCACGGCAAAGAGGAGGACCTTTTGTTTCCCAGCTTGGAAGCGGAAGGGTTGCCCCAGAACGCCGGGCCGATCGCCGTCATGCTCGCCGAGCACCAGCAGGGCAGAGCCCTGGTGCGGACGATGGCCGCATCGCTGGACAACGCGCGCGCCGGACATGAGCAGGCCGGCATCGACTTGAGGACCGCAGCCGAGGGGTTTGTCAACCTCATCGCGGCCCACATCAGCAAAGAGGACAACATGCTCTTCCAAATGGCCGACGATTTGATCCAGGGACCCACCTGCCGGGACCTCTGTGCGCGGTACGACGAGGTGTGCCACCGTCGGTTCGACGGCCGGACCAAACAAGAGCTCGAGCGGCTCGGCGCGGCGATCCTTGCGCGCAACTGACAAGTCTGCCTGCATGGGATCGGCCGTCGGCAAGCCCTAGCGGCTACGCAATGCGAGCGCGACGGCCTCGACGCGACTGTGGACCCCTAGTTTGGTGAGGATGTGCTGGATGTGGTTGCGCACCGTCGCCGGTGATAGAAACAGTCGCTCGGCGATTGCGGCCCCCTCGAGGCCATGAGAAAGAAGCTCCAGCACGTCGCGCTCCCTGGGGGTGAGCACCTCGAGACGATCTTCACCGTCGGCACGACCTGCACTCCAACCATCGAGTCGCTCCACGACGATCCGCTCCAGCTCCGGTGGTAGAGCGACCTCTCGGATGAGGTGCACGAGGCGACAATGCTCGCGTAGCTCCGGTGGAGGAACGATGGTTGACGCCGTGAGCCAGAGTGACCTGCCCGCGGCGGAGCGGCCGAGTACCTCGCGCGTTTCGATCACCTCGTCGGGTTCGCCGGGCGAAGCCGCCGGGCAAAAGCCATCGCATACCGCATCGCCGCAGCGGTCGCGCCAGCTGAGAATCTCATAACACGGCCTTCCTAGAGCATCAGCCGGGGCGTAACCCAACAATTCGGTCGCGGCCTCGTTCCAAGCGATGATGCAAAGCTCCCCGTTGATCGCGACCATGGCATCGGACGTCCTACCGATGATGTCGAGCAACCCGGCGAGCGACTCCCCCACGCTGGAGTCAATCGCAGTAACAGTGTGCATAGCCGTAGTCGACTGTACGGACACGCCGGGTAGGCGTCAACGAACGGCTGGTCGCATCCAAGTGCGAACGGCTGATCGCGGCGCCACCAACCGTCCACCCTCGGCGTGAGGGACAGCGGGAATCTGCTTGACCCTGTCTGCACAGCTTTCGTTTCCCGACAGCATCGGTCGCGCAGATGGGGCTCGACAAGCCCGCTCGCGTCGTCTCTGTGTCCGGGTCAGCCTCCCGGACGCCGCGCCGCGGGCCATGCGACGGACCGAAGCGACCCATCCGGGCGACCGCAGCCGCAAGCCCCCGGCGTCGGCGTCACACGCACGTACGTTACGATGGTTGGAACTGGAGGAAGCGCGATGGAACCGGTGGCCTTAGCGGTGAACGGAACTACCCGACATCTCTTCGTTGCGCCGCATCGCTCCCTGCTGGAGACCCTGCGGGAAGACCTCGGGCTCACGGGGACCAAGCACGGCTGCGAACTCGGGGAGTGCGGAGCGTGCACGGTCCTCTTGGACGATACCCCGATCTTGTCCTGCCTGACGTTGACCTTGGATGCCGCCGAAGCCGAGATCGTCACCATCGAGGGGATCGGCTCCATCACGGAACCTCACCCGTTGCAAAGGGCTTTCAGCACCCACGGAGCAGCCCAATGCGGCTACTGCACCCCGGCGATGATCCTCACGGCGAAAGCGCTCCTCGATCGAAATCCGGAGCCATCCCAACAGGACATCGCCGACGCGATTGCAGGAAACATGTGCCGTTGCACCGGATACCTGCCGATACTGCGCGCCATCGCCGCGGCCGCCGAAGCAGCGAGATGACCCTCGATCCCCACATCGGGATCGTCGGCCGAGCTGCCCCCCGCGTCGATGCACTTGCCCAGGCCACGGGAAACCTCCGATACGTCGACGACCTCTCGTTTCCCGGAATGCTCCACGGGAAGATTCTCCGCTCCACCCAGGCACATGCGCGCATCGCCACGATCGACGTCTCGGCCGCGGAGGCGCTGCCGGGCGTTCACGCCGTCCTGACCGGTCGGGATCTGCCGGTGGCCTTCGGGCTGCTCCCCGTGAGCCAAGATGAGCACGCCCTGGCACTCGGCAAGGTCCGCCACGTCGGTGACCCGGTCGCCGCGGTTGCCGGTTCCGATCCCGATATCGCCCAACGGGCGATCGAGCTGATCGAGGTCGAGTACGAGCCGCTTCCGATCATCACCACCATCGCGGAGGCCATCGAGGTCGTTGATGAACCCCTCCATGGAGAGGGCCCCGCCAACAACCGCCATCGAGAGGTGTCTCTCGACTTCGGGGATGTCGACGCCGGCTTCGCAGTCGCCGACCACATCCGCGAGGACGTCTTCTTCTACGAGGGAAGTAACCACGCCGCCCTCGAGGCCCACGGAGCAGTCGCCCTCGTCGAGGAGGACGGACGCCTCCATTTGTTCTCCGCCACTCAGGTCCCCCACTACCTGCACCGGATTGCCGCCGAGGTCCTCGACGTTCCCGCGGCACGGATCCGGGTCACCGCCACCCCCACCGGAGGCGGCTTCGGGGGCAAGACCGACGTCTTCTCCCACGAACTCGTCGCCGCCCACCTCGCACGAGTGACCGGCCACCCGGTGAAGCTCGTGCTCACCCGCGAGGAGGTCTTCTACGCCCACCGTGGCCGGCATCCCGTGCTCATGTGGGTGAAGACCGGCTTCAGCGACGATGGTCGGATCACTGCGATGTGGTTCAAGACGTTCGTCGACGGTGGCGCTTACGGCAGTTACGGAGCGGCCTCCCTGCTCTACACCGGGCAGTTGCAGACGGCCACGTATCGAATCCCCGCCTACCGTTTTCAGGGGGTCCGCGTCTTCACGAACAAACCGGCGTGCGGGCCCAAGCGGGGACACGGCACACCCCAGCCCCGGTTCGGATTGGAGGTGCACCTCGACAAGGCCGCCGAGGATCTCGGCCTCGACCCGGTGGCGATACGGGAACGGAACCTGGTCGAGCCATTCACCACCACGGTCAACCATCTGCGAATCACGAGTTGCGGGCTCGCCGAATGCATCGAGCGGGTGGTGGAATCCTCCAGGTTCCGCCACAAGCACCGCAACCTCCCAGCCGGGCAGGGCGTCGGCTTTGCAGTCGGCGCGTACATGTCGGGCGCCGCCGTGCCGATCTACTTCAACGACATGCCCCAGTCCGAGGTGGTGCTCAAAGCCGACCGGGGGGGCGGGGTGACGGTCTATTCGATGGCAGCCGACTGTGGGCAGGGTTCGACAACCATGCTCGCCACCGTGGTCGGTGAGGTGCTCGGGCTGGAGCCTTCCGAACTGGCTCTCGTCACCGCCGACACGGACCTCACGCCGATTGACCTGGGGTCGTACTCCAGCCGAGTGACCTTCATGGCTGGAAACGCCGCCCTGGAAGCCTCCCGCAAGCTTGCGGACCTCGTCGTCACCGCGGTCGCCGACCAGCTCGAGGTCGATCCCGACACGGTCTCGCTCGGCAAAGGGGCGGTACGCGCCGGTGACCGTGAGATCCCGTGGCCGGAGGCGGTACGCATCGCGGAGGCCAAGTGGGGCCCCCTCGTGACGACCGGCACCTTCCGTCCGGCGAAAGGCATCGTGGGAGACTACAAAGGCGCCGGGGTCGGACCTTCGCCGGCGTATTCGTATTCGGCATGCGTGGCTGCCGTCGACTGCGATCCGGAAACTGGGTTCGTCACGGTGGATCACGTCTGGCTGGCCCACGACGTGGGCCGGTCAATCAACCCTCTGCTCGTCCAAGGCCAGATCGAGGGCAGCGTCCACATGGCCCTGGGAGAGGTGCTCATGGAGGAACAGGCCTTCCGCGGCGGCTTGCACAACGGCCCGTCACTGCTGGATTACAAGATCCCGACCGTCCTCGAAATGCCCCAGGTCGAGTCGATCCTCGTCGAATCCATCGACCCTGAGGGGCCTTTCGGCGCCAAAGAAGTCGGCCAGGGTCCGCTCCTCCCGGTGATCCCGGCGGTGGTGAATGCTCTCCATGATGCGCTCGGAATACGAGTGGACGAGGTGCCGCTCCGTCCCGACAAGGTGCTCGCCGCCCTTCAGGGCCTGGCGCGCAACGGCACCGCACGTTACGGGCCGGCAACCATCCCCGGTTATCCCTTCCGTTCCCCCCTTCCCGTTGAGCCGCCACCGAACGGGACGCGAGCCTGATGCTCCGGCTCCCGCCGATCCGGCATGCCGCTCCGACCACCCTCGAAGAGGCCATCACACTGCTGCAATCCGAAGGGGCGGTCCTGGCGGCAGGAGGAACCGACCTCATACCCAACCTGAAACGGCGGCAGCACCCTGCCGATGTCGTCGTCTCGCTCCGCCGCGTCGGCGGTCTGCGCGGCGTGCGGGTCGATGCGAACGGGACGGTGCGTATCGGAGCCCTGACGACGCTCGCGACGGTAGCCGGAGACTCGCGGGTTCCGGCGGTGCTGCGCGAAGCCGCCCGATCGGTCGCATCGCCACAGATCCGCAACCAGGGCACGGTGGGAGGCAACCTCTGCGTCGACACCCGCTGTGATTGGCTCAACGTACCCGACACCTGGCGCCAGGCCGCCGAACCATGTCTCAAGGCGGGCGGGGAGATGTGCTGGGTGGCCCCCGCCAAGAAGGTCTGCTGGGCGGTGAGCAGTACGGACCTGGCACCCGTGATGATCGCCCTCCGCGCCGAGGTACAGCTCGTGGGCCCGGTCGGAGCGCGGTCGATCCCGGTCGAAGACCTGTACCGGATGGACGGCCTGGACCAACTCGCCAAAGCCGCGGACGAAATCCTCACCGAGGTCGCGGTGCCGCTCGAGCCGGGGTTGCGGGCAACGTATCTCAAGTTGCGGCGCCGCGGGAGCGTCGACTTCCCCATCCTCGGGATCGCCGCGGCGATTCATCTCGACGACGCGCGTACGTGCACCGCGGCCAGACTCGTCCTCGGCGCGGTGGCATCCGCGCCGCTGCGTGCAACCCATGCGGAGGACGCGCTCATCGGACGGCCATTCGGTTCGGAGGCGGTCGCGGCGGCAGCCGAGGCGGCCCGGCTGCTCGCCCGGCCCCTGCAGAACACCGACCTCACATCTCGCTATCGGAAGCGGATGGTTCCCGTGTTCGTGAGGCGGGCCCTCGACGAGTTGGCCGGTGACTGACGAGGCGATTGCGTCGTGCGGGGACTCGCTCCCCGGACACTGACGGTCAGGTCCCGCGCTGATTCCTCAGTACCGCGAGAATTCCGCCTGCTGCGAGGATCTCGAGCATTTCGTTGGGCAGTGAATCACCCTGGAGAGCAGTGCCGCTCTCGACATCACGGATCCGGCCGGTAGCCAGGTCGATCTCGACGTCGTCACCATCGGCAATGGCCGCATGAATCCCTGCACAGACGAGCACCGGGAGGCCCACGGCAATAGCGTTGCGCATGAAGAGCCGTGAGAGTGACTCGGCGACGACACAGGCCACGCCCAGCGCCTGCAGATTCTCCGGAGCCGTCTCTCGACTCGACCCACACCCGAAATTGCGCCCCGCCACGATGACGTCGCCGGGCTCGACGCTGGTGGCAAACGCCGGGTTCACCGACTCCAGAACATGGAGTTTGCGCACCTCAACCGAGTCGAGAGCATACGCGCCCGGAGACAACACGTCCGTACTGATGTCATGATCGAATTTCCAAACTCGGCCTCGCAAGAACTCGTTATCCACTGGCTACCCCCAATGTCCGGGGATCGGCGATGTGCCCGGCCAAGGCCGACGCCGCCACCGTCGCCGGCGACGCCAAGTAGATCTCGGCCTCGGCGCTTCCCATCCGTCCGGTGAAGTTGCGATTGTGGGTGCCGATGCAGCGCTCGCCCGGTGCCAGGAGGCCGCCATGCCCGCCGAAACACGGGCCACAGCCGGGGGTGAGGATCAAGGCCCCTGCCCCGACGAGTGACGCCAGAACGCCCGTGTCCACTGCCTCCTGCAGGACCCGGCGCGATGCCGGGGCAACGAGCAAGCGTACGCCAGGCGCAACATGCCCCCCTGCGAGAATCTCGGCGGCGACGCGTAGATCTTCGATGCGGCCGTTGGTGCACGAGCCGATGAAGGCCTGGTCGATGGCCAAACCGGCCACGTCTTCGACGGGGCCGACCCGATCCACTTCGTGGGGCATTGCAACCTGGGGAGAAAGGTCAGAGAGCGATACCTCGTGGATGGCCTCGTAGCCCGCATCAGGATCCGGCCCATAGGGCTCGGCACCGGCGCCGCCGTGGTCCCGAAGGTACGCGTCGGTGACTTCATCGGCCGCGAACAGGCCGAACTTGGCACCCATCTCGACGGCCATGTTGGAGACCGTGAGCCGGCTCGACATGTCGGTGTTCGCCACGGACGGGCCACCGAACTCCATCGCCCGGTACTGGGCTGCGTCGGCACCAAAGCGCCCGGCGAGATACAAGATGACATCTTTCCAAGAGACTCCTGAGGCGAGGGCGCCGGCCAATTCGAATCGAATGGTTTCCGGCACCCGGAACCAAAGCCTTCCGGTGGCAAGTGCGTAGACCATGTCAGAGGTACCGACGCCCGTGCCGCCGGCGCCGAGCGCCCCGTATGTCGTCGAATGCGAATCCGTGCCCACGATCAGCGCTCCCGGACGGACATGGCCGCGCTCAGGCAGCAACTGGTGACAGATCCCTTCGCCGGCGTCATAGAAAGCCGCGATACCGAGCCGAGATACGTGTTCTCGGATTTCCTGGTGAATGGCAGCCGCTTCGGGCGAAGGCGCCGGGACCAAATGGTCGATCACAACGACCGTCTGGTCCGGCGCGAAGACACCTTCGACTCCAACGTCCGCCAGGAGGGCAAAAACCCGGGCGGCAAAGATGTCGTGCAGCAGCGCGAGGTCGATGTCGGCGACGACGAATTCGCCTGCTGCCACGTGGTCTCGGCCGGCCGCCTTGGCCAAGATTCGCTCCGCGAGCGTCATGCCCATCTCGTCAACACCTCCATCATGCTGCTCCGAGGCTCCGGCCGCCACAGACGTATAGCGTCTGGCCGGTCACATAGGACGATTCGTCGGACGCCAGGAACAGGACCGCGTTGGCGATGTCCTCCGGGGTGCCGATACGGCCCGCCGGGACCGTTTTCACGAGTCGCTCCTGAACTTCTTCTTTGAGACCGCGGAAGAGTGGTGTGTCCACCAAGGCCGGGGCGACACAATTGGCGGTGATCCCGTAGCGGGCCATCTCGAGCGCCAGAGTGCGTGTCAAGCTGATCACAGCCCCTTTGGATGCTGCATAGTTCGCCTGACCCGGTCCGCCCAGCCAGGCGCGTGAGGAGATGTTGATGATCCTGCCGGACTTCTGCTCCATCATGTGAGGGGCAACGGCCCGACAGCACAGAAACTGCGACTTGAGGTTCACCCGAAGGACCACGTCCCAGTCCTCTTCGCTCATCTTGGCGAGCCAACCATCACGGGCCATCCCCACATTGTTCACGAGGATGTCGACTCGGCCGTGGGCGCCCAGCGCCGCACCTACCAGTCCCTCGGCGCCTTCGGCGGTTGCCACATCGGCTGCGTAGCCCACCACGTCGAGATCAGCTGCCAGCTTGTCAACCTTCTCGGGCACAACATCGTTCACGACGACCCGGGCGCCGGCTCCGGCGAGAACGCGGGCAATTCCTTCACCGATTCCCTGGCCCGACCCGGTGACGATGGCGACACGATCCTTGACATTCACGGTTTGCCTCCTCGGTTCTCTCATCGTCCTTTGAACTCGGGTGGGCGTTTGTCGATGAAGGCTTGGATGCCCTCGTCGCGATCCTGGCTCGCGCGGAGCACTGCGTGGCTCGTTGCTTCCAGCTCGAGACCGGTTTCGAGGTCGGTCTCGGTCGCCCGGTTGACCAGTGCCTTGACCCGATCATGCGACAGGGGGGCCCGGCCGGCGATCCGCTTGGCAAGCGCCATCGTCTCCTCCACCAGATCGTCGTCCGGCACCACGCGGTTGACCAGGCCCATGCGCAGGGCAGCTTCGGCGCCGACATGATCGGCGGTGAACATCAGCTCTTTCGTGAAACCGGGGCCGATCAGCCGGGTGGCTCGTTGGGTCCCGCCGGCCCCCGGCAAGCTTCCCACCTTGGCTTCGGGAAAGCCCAGTCGGGCACCCTCGCCGGCGATTCGTAGGTCACCGGCCAGTGCCAACTCGAGGCCGCCACCGAGGGCGTACCCGCGGATTCCGACGATGACCGGTATGTGCAGATTCTCGAGTCGCCCGAAAACGCGACGCACGAGCAACCCGAGCGGGTCATGGATGATGCCCGGCTCGAACTCCTTTCCGCGGCTCTTCAGATCCGCGCCGACACAGAAGGCCTTTTCCCCCGATCCTGTGACCACCAGTACCCGGGTAGTCGGATCGGCTTCGATCTCGTCGAGGATGTTCTCCATGGTCTCCAGCATTGCCACGGTCATCGAGTTCAGCGCTTCAGGTCGGTTCAAGGTGAGGACACCCACCGCTTCGTCACGCTCATACAGCACCGGGTGCTCCTCGATGCCCGCCGGCTCATCCGTCACGCCCGTCCCCTCTCCTTGCAATCCTCATTGTCCTCACCTCTCACCACGCCCACACGGAGCAGTTCCTCGATCTCCTCTTCCCGAAAGCCGAACTCGCCAAGGATGGCCTCTGAATGCTCGCCCGGCAGTGGCGGTGGCGGGGCACCATCCCCAGGTGTCTCCGAGAGGCGAGCCGGGAATGCCGGTGCCCGGATCTCGCCGAATGCGGGGTGCTGCACGGTCACGAGAGCTTCCCCTTTGAGGATCTGCTCTTCGGCAACCAGTTCCGGGTAGGTCAGGAGCGGGCCACAGAGCACGTCTGCCTCGTCGAGCGCAGCTATCCACTGTGCCGTGGTCCTGGTCAGAAACAGCGGCTCGAGTGCCTCTCGCAAGGCCGGCCGGCCCCGAACGCGCTTCTCGTTGGTGTCGAAGCGCGCGTCCGCGGCCAGCTCCGGGCGGCCCAGGGCGGTGCACAGGGCAGGCCATCGCTTGGGGGTGTAGGCGGCGACCATGATGTGGCCGTCCCTGGTCGGAAAGGCCTCGTTTGGGGCCGCATACGGCGCCGCGCTCCCCAACCGCCGAGGGGTTTCCTCGCTCGCCAGGAACATGGAGAGCGGCACCACCTGGAAGGCCAGCAGGGAGTCGAGCAGGGAGACGTCGACCCGCTGTCCGCGACCGGTCCGCTCCCGGGCGAACAGGGCCGCGATGATTGCCTGTGACATGTACACGCCTCCGGCCATGTCTGCGGCCGGCACACCGACTTTGACCGGCGGACCACCGTCCGCTCCAGTAACACTCATGATGCCGCCCATCGCCTGGACAACGCCGTCCACGCCTGGGCGATCGCGCCACGGCCCGTCCTGGCCAAAAGCCGAGATCGCCGCGTAGACGATCCGAGAATTGCGGGCCGACATGGCTTCGTGGCCGACGCCGAGGCGGGCGGCTACACCCGGCCGGAAACTCTCGAGCGCGACGTCACACTGCTCGGCGAGCCTGAGGACTACCTCGCACCCTCCCGGCTGCTTGAGGTCGATCACGACACTCCGCTTGTTCCGGTTCATGCCGAGAAAGGCGGCGGCCACCCCGTTGACGAACGGCGGACCCAACCGCCGCCCCCATTCGCCGCCAGGCGGCTCTACCTTGATGATGCTCGCGCCCAGATCGCCGAGATGCATCGCACAGGTCGGCCCGGCCGCCCCCTGTGACAGATCGAGCACGGTGATGCCATCAAGCGCTCCGCTCATGTGTCACCTCCTCGAATGAGAGGGACATCTCGACGGGCCCCACTGCGCCGCGGACGGCAAAACGGGCGAACTCTGCGCCGATCTCCTCCGGTGTGTGGCCACCGCCCGGCCGATACCACCGCACGACCGAGTTGCACATACCCAGAATCGCTTTCACAGCCAGGCCGACGTCTTGGCGCACGAAGACACCGGAGGTGACGCCTTCCTCGTAGATTTGGCGGAAGATGAGTTCGTACCGGTCCCGCTTGGCGACGTGAGCGGCCACGAATTGGAGCTCGAGGTAGCGCCCCTCCTCCAGGAAGCAGGCGACGGCATCGCGGTCTCGTATTGCCTCCACCGTGTGGAGGACGACCGCTCGGCCGAGCCGCTCCGTGACCGGCAGATCGGACTCTGCTACGTCGGCGAGGAGCGGGGTGACTCGATTAACCGTCAGCTCGATGATCTCAGAGAGGAGCGCTTGCTTGCTCGGGAAGTGGTGATAGAGGCTCGACTTGGTGACGCCGACCTGGGCGGCCAGCTCGGCCATGCTCGTCCCGTTGAAACCCTTCTCGCGGAAGAGTGCCGCCGCTTCGCGCCGGATCCGTCCCCGAGTCGTGCGCG
>Ga0224512_10004412_pt1 | contig 11871 bp, 12 predicted proteins | sample SF_May12_sed_USG_4_FD_169103 | JGI IMG/M metagenome (GOLD analysis project Ga0224512, IMG submission 169103) | Sediment microbial communities from San Francisco Bay, California, United States - SF_May12_sed_USGS_13 | ecosystem: Environmental > Aquatic > Marine > Sediment | place: USA... | reverse complement strand
CTCGGCAATGGCACCTGCCGGTTTGACGACTGAGCCGGTGGGCAAGACGGCAGAGAAGCCCGACCGTCCACGCGGGCTTCGGTGGTGAGAGCATGCCCGAAGGCGCCTGCCTCAGCGATCCGGCACGATCCAGATACCGTGCGGCGCTCGCACTTCGACCCATCCGAATGCTTCCAGCGTCACGTCCGCCCGTGCTGCAAACCGGCGAACGAAGGCCGCGTCCTCGTCCTGGACGAGGCGGGCAAGCGGGCCCAGGGGGTCATCGCCATCGACGAACTCATGCGCGACGACGGTGACCGGCGCCAGGCCAACCATGTCGTCCCGCCGATCGACGCCGACCCGGCCCGCGATGCCGAGGGCGTGCGCTCGCATCGCCGCGCCGACCAGGCGCGGGTCTGACGTCATCCTGGCCCGGGCAGCTGCGCGCTTTTCGTAGCGGGCCAACCGGTTCGCGACCAGGCCCTCGACCACCGGGGCCACTGCCACGATCGTCTCCTGCGACATCCCTTCCGGCACGAACGCCGCGTCGAGGGTCCGGTCCACGTGACACATCGGGTGGTCAAACTGATAATCGTGACCGAGGTCGTAGATCGCAGCGAACTCAGCCGGATCGACCCCGAGCCACTCCACCTGTGCCAGCGCCGCGGCTCGCCGGCGATCAGACACTCCCTCCGGCGGATCGATCACGGGCTCGGTGCTGGCAACGATCAAATCGAGGAGTTGCTCGGAGCCGACCGGCAGGTCGGAATCGACCTCGGCGGCGACCGGATAAAGGCCGTCAGCGCGATCACGCCGCTTGAACATCGTGTCAACCGTACTCGGCGGCCGCCTTGCTGTCGGCGGAGGTGCCGCCTCGAGCAACAGATGGTCAATCGAGGACGACCGGTATCGGCGCGGGTACCCGCTCCAGGTGCCCGATCTTCTCCGGGTTGAGGACACTTCGAACCCCGACAATGCCCTCGTCCGCCATCTGCAGGGCGATGACCGCGAACGGCCTGCCGTCGCGGGCCAGGTAGATTGCCGGATCGCCATTGGCGGTCGTGAACGAGAATGTGTCGCCGGGCGCCGCGTTCTTGCGGATGCCGAGCATGAAGCGGGCGACCTTGATGACTCCATGAATTGGGTGCAGCGCGGCCCGTACGTTGCCCCCGCCGTCTGACCACAACGTCACGTCGGCGGCCAGCACCGCCGTCAACTGGTCCAGATCGCCGCGACTCATCGCCCCGACGAACGCCGTCAGCAGCTCCTCCTGGCGTTCGGGTGACGGTCGATACGAGCGACCAGCATCGCCGACATGGACACGCGCTCTGACTGCGACCTGCCGGCAGTTGGCCGGCGATCGACCGACGACCGCCGCGATCTCCGCGTAGTCGAGGTCGAAGACCTCACGCAACAGCAGCACGGCTCGCTCGACCGGGTTGAGCCGCTCGAGCGCCGTCATGAACGCAAGCGAGATCTGCTCAGCCTCTGCGACGACATCACCGGGATCGGCACCGGGGACCACGGGCTCGGGAAGCCACGGACCCACGTACTCCTCCCGACGCTTCTGCGCCGAGCGCAGCCGGTCGATCGCCAAACGGGTCGTGACAGTCGTGAGATAGGCCGCTGGGTTCTCGATGGACGCGGTGTCGACCTGTGACCAGCGGAGGTAGGCGTCCTGAACCACGTCCTCGGCATCCATCACTTGGCCGAGCATGCCGTAGGCGATCCCGAACATCCGGCGCCGATGCGGTTCGAAGACGTCACTCATGCGCCAACCAGTCTCGCGTTGGCCGCTACGTCTGCGGCAGCCTTTCCGGACGAGATCGCCGCGTCACCGAGATGGCCCGTCGGCCCAACCCAGTCACCGGCGACCAAGACTCCGTCCTGGTCCGGGACCGTCACACCGAACCGGCCGCCGGCGCCGCCGGATGCGGCGGTCGGAATCACATTGGAGACGACCATACGTCGCATGAACCGCGACGTGACCGCTACCTGACGCCACTCAGGCTGGAGGAGTTCGAGGAAGTCCTCCAGCTGAGACCGCACCGCATCCGACGGGTCGTCGTCGTGGCGGGACAGATACTTCATCACATGCAACGTCACGCCGGCACCGAGCCTCGCAGGTGGATTGTGCACGGAGTAGTACAAGGGTGCATCGATGCCCACGGCGAATCGCCTGCTCGACACGGGAAGCTCCCGCAGGCCCACATCGAGCGTCGCCGCGGCGATCGGGCGGCTGGACTCCGCCCAATCCAGGATGGCGTTCGAGCCAATCAAGCGGCCGGCAAGCCGAGGCGAGGACACTGCGACGATGACCGTGTCGGCGTCGAATGCCTCCGATTCGGTCTCGACCCGCCATCCACCGGGAGCGTGACGCATCGACATCACCGGCACACGTGTTCTGATGTCAACGCCGGCTGCGCGGCCGCGCATGGCGAGCGCGTCAACGATTTGCTGCCAGCCGCCGTCGAGGTACCGGACGTTCTCGAGGGCGAGCTGGAGCTGGCCGACGCCCACGTCGGCAGACAGCAGGTCGGCGTCGGCGGCGTAGGACGCGACGCGCGCGAGAGCCGCCACGAGGTCCCGCACTCGGTCCGATGCGAATGTCTCCTCGAGCCATTCCCGCGTTGACCGATCGGCCAGGCCTGCCGTGCGGATGCGCGGCACACGCGCCAGGACGCGAGCGAGCTCGACCCGCTCTCGGCCTCGGATGAGCTGCGTCCTGAGCAGCGACGCCGGCCCGCTGGGAAGCTCGCCGATCCGGCCGCCGACCACCCCGAGCGCTCCCTTGACGGGCGGCACCCCTCCCGAAGGATCGATGCCCAATTGACGAAGGACTCGGAGACCGGCTCCCTTCAGGTAGAGGGCATGCGGACCCTGATTGAAGAGCTGCCCGTCGCACTCGTCAGTTCGCGCCCGGCCTCCCACCCGACTATGCGATTCGAGAAGCGTGACGATGTGACCATGATCGGCAGCCACGTTGGCAGCGGTGAGACCGGCGAGACCCCCGCCGATGATGACCGTAGGCATGTGTAACTCCTTGTTCCCACGGATGACGAGACAGGCTCCCGGTCTGTGACACGCCGTCGAACATGAGCATGTGGGCGGCAGGCAGGCGGTGCCGCTAGCCTCGCTCGACATGAGTGACGCCAAGGTCAGGGCTACATACAACGACATCCCGGTCTACGAGTTCGAGGAGACGGCGTGGACAACGCCCCCTGACTTGAGCGACGCGCGGGTCGCGCTCGTGACCACGGCAGGCCTTCGCACCGATGGCGTCGTCATGTGGTCCAATCAGGATCAGAGCTTCACAGTCATCCCACAGGGTGAGAAGCACCTCACCTTCTCACATCGCAGCCAGAACTTCGATCGTTCCGGGTTCAACGCCGACGTGAACGTCGTGTTGCCCATGGACCGGCTCGACGAGATGGCCTCGGATGCAACGATCGGGTCGGTGGCCAGCCGGCACATCTCATTCATGGGCGCACAGGGAGATCACACCCTCGCCACCATGCGGCTCGACACCGGTCCGGCAGCGGCGCAGATCCTCAAGGACGACGGGGTGGACGTCGTCCTACTCACCCCTGTCTGACCGCTCTGCACGCGTACGGTCGGTACGCTCGGACACATTCTCGAGGCCGCCGGTCTGTCGACCGTTGCGATCGGGCTGGTGCGTGGTCAGATCGAGCGCTCGGCCCCACCCCGGGCGCTGTACGCCGAGCTCCCCCTCGGCCGCCCACTCGGCAAGCCCAACGACGCTGCGTATCAGAAGAAAGTGATGATGGCCGCTTTCGATCTCCTGAAAGAGGAGTCGGGACCAGTTCTCGTCGAGTTCCCCGACGTGGTCGAGGACGAATCGGCCGAGGCGCTGGTGTGCGCGGTTCCGCCGCGCTTCAACCCGGATCTCCACCCGGCCATCGACGAAGCGCAGGGAATCCGCGCGGCGTATAACCGAACCGTCGAGGACAAGGGCGTGACCAGCGTCGGCCGCGCGGAAAGTGCCGACGACATCCCGGCGATCATCGAAGCGTTCATCAACATCGGCAATGGGGTTTCCTTCAAGGAAGCCGGAATGCCCGGCGGCGACGTCCTCGCCGGGGCGCTCGACATCCGCTCGTACTACGAGGAAGCCGCGCAGTCTCTGGCGGACCACGTGCCTGGGGCCCGCCAAGTCGACACGTGGATCTACCAGGAGACCGCGGTAGGCAAGGTCATGCACGCCGCGCAGAAGGCGATGTCCGAGGTGGCGGACATCCCGCGTCCGCTCTGGTTCTTTCTCATGCCGCTCGACCAGTCGCACGTCGAGGATTGAACCCGGACTGGTAGTGCAGGTTGATGGTCAGCCGGCGGTCTGGCCGCAGACCGGTTACGTCGCAAAATCCGGGTAACCGTGTTGTGAAGCGACCCGGATGAATTCGCCCGACAGCTCCGGTGCAGACATTCGGTCTGGCACATAGACGCCCCGAATGAACTGCCACAGAATGTATGGGTGGGCACCGAGTGCGTAGAGGGCTCCGAAGTCCCACGCTTCGAAGGCAGCGCGCTCTCCAGGGCTGAGCCGCTCGTGGCTCGATGCCTCAACCATGTCAACGAACCCACCGGCGTCTTGCTTGAACTGGGCGATAGCGTCGTCAGTGCTGTCGGCCATCAGCATGACCTTGTTGATGAGGTAGCGGCTCATGCGCTACTCCATGCGAAGAAGGGTTCGTTGCCGTGCCGGCAGGCGGTGCCTTCACCTACCTGCAACATCAGGCCCTCGGCCGCTGCACAGGCAACCAGGAGATTCAGGTACTGATGGGTGACATTGCCCGCCTGGAGCATCCGATCGAAGGTGGCTCCGGCGGCCGCACCTTCGAGGTCGCGTTCGACCAGCCAGCGAACTGCCTCCCGGTCGAACTCTGGATCGGGCGACAGACCTGAGAACTGACGCGGACCCCCGATCTCGAACGCCAGGTGAGCGCTGACGACGATCACGACCCGGCCATCGCCGGCATTGTCGATCGCGCGGTTCAGGTAGGTGCCGAGTTCGATGAACCGTTGTGCGACGGGCATTGGTGGCGCGGTGGCGTTGGTGAAGATCGGAACCACCGGGAGGTCGTGATCGGGGCGCAGATACAGCAGCGGGATCGCAAACGCGTGGTCGAGGCGGATCTCGTCCGAGTACCCGAAATCGAATTCCGTAGTGAGCGACCGACCGCCGAGCAGGGCTCTTGCGAGCTTGGGATCGCCCTGCACCTGGAACTGTGGGATGTCGAACGCACGGACCTCGTTGGAGAACGTGGCCGGGGTGACGGCCGTCTTGCCGATCATGAACGCCGGCATCGCGGCAGTCGACGTTGCTCGGAAATGGTCCGATGCCACCATCACGACGGCGTCAGGGCGCAGCGCTTCGATTCTCGCTCGGAAGTCCGCGAAATGTGCGCTGACCGGCGCCAGGTCGGCGAGGTGCTGCGCTTGCAGTTCACGCCACAAGAGCGGCGTATGCGGCACTCCAAAAACTCCCACGAGATCAGCCATTGACCCGATCGTAAACCTTGCCGGTGCTGGGCGCGGCGGTGAGCGTCGTCTTCAACAACGGAACGATCCGCCCTACGAAGTGCTCCACGACGTTCACGATGGGACGTGCCGGCGCGACGACGCGAGCGGATCGATCACGTCGGGCAAAGTGGCGGACCTGGTCGTGGTGGGCGCCAACCTCCCCGTCGACCGGATCTCGCCTCCATCCGCGTGACAGGCGACGTTTTTGGACGGTGAACCCGTTGCCGGCAGCTGAGGACCAGCACCGCCACGCGGCGATTCATGGGCCAAACCTAATGCACGGCGTGTGACTCAGTCAGGGTTCCCGCAGTGAGAAACGAGCCGACGGCGACCTCACTGCTCCACCCCTGAGTGTGTCAGGGGTCGTGCATTAGGTTGCAGCCATGAACCTCAGACGTTCTTGAGGTTGATCACCATCGTTTGCAGGTCCGTGAACTCCGGGACCTTGCCCCGGCCCCATCCGGTGTCCGTCCCAGCCGCGCCGCCAAACGGCTGGAACGTCTCCCAGAAGTCAGTGGAGTCGTTCACGATCACCGTGCCCGAACGAATCCGATCCGTGTACCAGAAGGCCTTGTCGAGGCTCCGCGTGAACACCGCAGCCTGGAGGCCGAGGTTGGTTCGGTTGGCCATCGCCACAGCCTCATCGTCGTCTGCGACCGAGAGGATCGGCATGACCGGCCCGAACGACTCTTCTCGCGCGACCGCCGACTCCTCAGGCACCCGGTCGACGATGGTGAACTCGTAGTAAAGCTCCGTCGGATAGCCGTCGGCCCGACCTCCGCCGACCAACACGTCGGCCCCCCGCTCACGCGCATCGGCCAGGTGGCGATCCATCTTTGCTGCGGTCGGCTCGTTATTGAGTGGGCCCATGTTGGTTTCGGCGTTGAATGGATCGCCGAGCCGCACCACCTTGGCGGCCTCGAGCGAGCGCTCCACGAACTCGTCGTGCACGTCATCGACGACGATGACGCGCTCCGTGGCACAGCACACCTGACCGGCGTTGTAATAGGACCCGAACACCGCTGCTTCGGCCGCGGCCGTGACGTTGGCGTCTCCCGTGACGATCGTCGGCCCGTTCCCCGACATCTCCATGATTGAGCGCTTCACTCCCATCTGCGAGATGATCCGTTTCCCGGTTGCCGATGATCCGGTGAAGCCGATGCCGTTCGCGCCCGGATGAGTGACGAGCATTTCGCCGATGTCACCGGCACCCGGGATGATCGACACGAGACCCTTGGGCAGTCCGGCAGCGTCGAACGCCTCGGCCAACTTGAGCAGCGCCCACGGCGTGTGCAGCGGTGGCTTTACGATGACGGCGTTGCCGGTAGCGAGGCCTGGTCCGATGTATTCCAGCGGGATCGTGACCGGGAAGTTCCACGGCGTGATCGCTGCCCACACCCCGACCGGGCGATGGAACGTGAACATCCGCACGGTGCGATCAGAGGTCGGGATGACGGCGCCTTCGAGGCGTTTCACATCCTCGGCGGACTCGGTGAAATACGTATTGGCCTCTTCGATGTCTGAGAGCGACTCTTCGTGGTACGGCTTTCCCTGCTCGAGTGTCTGAATGCGGGCGATCTCCTCGATCATCGGGGCGATGGCGCCCGCGATCCGATGGTTGAGGTCAGCCCGTTCGATCGCGGACCAATGGCGGTATTCATCTTGCGCAGCTCGAGCAGCGGCGACTGCTCGGTCGACATCCTCCCGGCTGGCGATGGGGACATCGGCGATGTGCTCACCGGTCACCGGCGACTGCAGGGCATACGACTCCGAGCCGGTCCCTTCGGTCCACTCGCCTGCGATGTACAGCTTCAAAGTTCTAGCCATCTCGTCGTTCTCCCGTGTTGGATTTTGTAAAACAATGTTACATGACGGTGTTACACTACCATCATGACGAATCCAACGTCGGGCGCGCTCGCTCGTCCCTTGTGGTGGGATCAACTCCCCCACGAGGTCGCCACCAGACCGCCACTCAAGCACAACATAGATGTCGACGTTGCCGTGGTGGGCGCTGGATACACGGGCCTGTGGACGGCGCATTATCTGCTCGAGCGAGACCCCAACCTCACGATCGCCGTCGTCGAGCGAGACCACGTCGCGTTTGGGGCGTCGGGCCGAAATGGCGGATGGTGTTATGACCGTTTCGCGGCCAGTCCGTCCCGGATCGAAAAGGACTCGGACCTCGACACTGCGACTCGCTGGGGAGCGGTGCTGCGGGCCACGGTCGACGAGGTCGGCAGGGTGGCATCAGAGCATGGGATCGAATGTTCGTTCAACAAGTCGGGCAACATCGAGTTCCTTCGCAACGCAGGCCAGCTCGAACGGGCCCATGCCGACATCGCAAAGGCGCACCGCTACGGCTGGTCAAAGGCCGACACCCGGATACTGGACGCGAGCGAAGCGAACGAGATCGGCAAGGCGGCGGGCGTCGTCGGTGGTTTGTGGTCGTCGAACTCCGCGTCGATTCAGCCGGCCAAGCTCGCATATGGGCTAGCGGATTCCCTCGAGCGGCGTGGAGTTACGATCTACGAGGCCACGCCCGCCACCGACATCGGATCCGGTCGGGTGACCACGCCGGGAGGAACGGTCACAGCACAGATGGTCGTCCGGGCAACCGAGGGCTACACGGCCGATCTCCCGGGCCTGAAACGACTTCTCGCACCTCTGTACTCGCTCATGATCGCCACCGAACCAATCCCCCGGGACGTCTGGGACTCGATCGGGCTGGCGAATCGGGAGCTCTTCGGCGACCTCCGCCACCTCGTGATCTACGGCCAGAGAACCGCAGACGATCGGATCGCGTTCGGTGGCCGCGGGGCGCCGTACGACTTCGGGTCCCGCGTCCGGCCCAACGCCGAGTTCCCACCGACCGCTTTCCACGCCGTTCACGCCGCGCTCGTAGACGTGTTCCCACAGGTCCACGGAGTTGGCATCACACATCGGTGGGGCGGGGTGCTGGGAGTAACCCGCGGCTGGTACCCGACCGCGAGCATCGACCGTGACGCCAAGTTGGCCTGGGCGGGCGGGTTCGTCGGCTCTGGTGTCGCCGCCACCAACCTCGCCGGGCGGACGCTGGCTGATCTGATCGCGAGCCAAGACACCGAGCTCACGGCCTTCCCCTGGGTGAACCGAGCCGTCCGCAAGTGGGAACCAGAGCCGTTGCGCTGGCTGGGGATCAACGCGGCGCTCCGTGTCATGCAGTCAGCCGACACCACCGAGAACCGGGGTGGCGGGGCGTCAGCTCGAGCCGAGCTGCTCTGGCAAGTCATCGAGTAGGAGTAACCATGAACGCTGTCATTGGATCAGCCGGCGGTCTCCGGACCGCGCTGAGCAACGCGAGCCCGCGGGCCGGTGCCGATGCCGGTGACCCGCGGACGGGGTACGCCGGCTCGTTCGCACACACGTGCACCGAGGTGGGAGGGTTGACCTGCACACCGGGAGGCTGGGCAATCGACGACCAGGCCGACACGGAAGTTGTAACCGTTCTGTCCCGTAAAGCTCGCATCACCGACGCCGACAGGACTCAGACAGTGGTCGGGACCGGCGGCGTGTTGCCCCGTGGCCGGTCGGGCGGCTGGGACATTCTCGAGCCCCTGGAAAAGCTCCACGTCGCGATCGAACCCAAGGAGAACATATGAGTTTGCAGGGACCGAAGACGGCCGAATGGTTCGACCGCGCCTACGCCGCAATGGTCAACGGAGTCTCTAGCGGATGGCGGTATTGGGGGCGGGACGACACGATCGTGATCGCTCGCGGCGAAGGTGCCTACCTCTACGACTCGGACGGCAAGCGCTACATCGACTACCACTGCGGCTTCGGGCCCGTGATTCTCGGTCATGCGGATCCGGCGGTCACCAGGGCTGTTACAGAGGCCGCCGCGGCCGGCATGACATTCGCCTTCACCCAGGAGCGCGAGATCACGGCGGCGGAGACCATGCGCCAGGCCGTGCCGTGGATCGAGCAATTGCGGTTCACGAACACCGGCACTGAGGCGACCATGCACGCAGTCCGTCTGGCCCGCGGCTACACGGGCCGCGATGTGATCGTGAAGTTCGAAGGCACGTATCACGGCGCCCACGACTACGTGATGTTCTCAACGCCCGGCGAGCCGGCCGCGGCGCTCGGATCTCCGTACCGACCCATTCCGGCGCCGATGAGCTCTGGCATGCCGGACGTGGTGACTTCGCTGATACGGACCCTCCCCTACAACGACCTCGAGGCAGTCCGACGCGTGTTCGCAAACGACGGGAACCGCGTCGCGGCGGTGGTGGTCGAACCGATGCTCGGGAATGCCATGGGGATCCAACCGAAAGAGGGATATCTCGAGGGTCTGCGCCGGCTCTGTGACGCCAACGGTGCCGTACTCATCTTCGACGAAGTCAAGACGGGTTTCCGCATCGCGGTCGGTGGCGCCGCCGAGGCGTACAACGTGGTCCCTGATATATCCACCTTCGCCAAAGCACTCGGCAATGGCGTGCCTGTCGCCGCGATCGCAGGTAGAGGCCCGGTCCTGGACGGTTGGCGAAAGGGCGGCATCGTGCAGGCCGGAACGTACTCGGGCAACAGCATCTCGACCGCGGCTGCCCAAGCGACCATGGAGCGACTCATTACGGGCAAGCCGATGGCCCACCTCGACCAGGTGGGAACGGCGCTGATGGAGGGGACCGCCAAAATCCTTGGTGATCGCGGAGTCGAATCCACGGTGCAGGGCAAGCCGGCGATGTTCGGCTTCTACTTCGGTGACACCCCACCGAACGACTTCCGGTCGGCGGCCACCCACAACGAGGACCTCTATGAGACCCTCGCAATGGGTATGATCCGGCGCGGGGTACTGCCCAGCCCGGACGCGCTCGAGCCATGGTTCCTCTGTGCGGCGCTCTCCAACGAGGACGTCGCAACCACCCTGATGGTGTTCGAGGAGTCACTCGACGAAGCCCTGGGCTGACCGATGCCGATCCACGTTGACATCGACCAGCGCCGGAGGGACATCGCCGAGGCGACCTTCGCGGTAGCGGCCCGCGAGGGAATGGCGGCCGTGACGCTGCGATCGGTCGCGCAACAGCTGAACGCCTCGACGACAACGATCACGAACTATCTCCCGACCCGGACCGAGCTCCTCGTCAACGCAGTCGAACAGATCGGCCAAGAGTGGTTGGAAGAGCTCGACGACATCCTGGCGGATGGCGAAGGCCCGGCCGGACTGCGCCGGCTCATGCGAGCAACGGTCACCTGGGATCACGCCGAGCAGTTGCGGTGCAGCTTCTGGGTCGCGTTGCTCAGCGCACGCGGTCGCAGCCCCGAGGTCGACCAACATCTGATCGACACGTCCGTAGCCGTTCATTCGGTGATACAGCGTGTGGTTGCCGCCTGTGGACACCCCGCGCCCGACGTCGCAGCCGACCTCCTGTTCCTGTTCGCGCAGGGCGCATTCGTCTCGATCGTGGAAGCCCCCAGGGAGTGGCCGGTCTCGCGCCTCGTCGCCGCCGCCGACGCGGTCACGGACAGTGCGCTCGCGGCCGCCAGCGCGTGAGCCAGACGTAGCCGACGACAGCCACAGCCGTGCCGGCAACCGTCAATCGGGTATCAGATGCCGTTCGGCGCGCTCCATTGGGTCGAATGGGAGGAGCGCATGCCGAAATCCGAAGTCAACACCCACCGCCGCGATCCCTACAAGAACCACTGATCTCAGAGACACGTCCGTCACCCAGCCGGTTGAACCCAGCTAATGCGGCGATCCGGCTCCCGCGACGCGCTGGGCGGGTGCGGTTTCGCGTTGCCGCCCCAAAGATCGGCCACAGGCCCCGAGCTATCGGATCATGGATCCGCCCGATGCGTCGGACAACCTCCACGAACACAGTGAGTGGTCGTACCGATCACCCAACGGCCACCAGTGGGATCGCCATGAGGGCCAGGACCACGCCGGCCCATTGCCAGCGCTGAAGCTGCTCGCGGAGTACCAGCCAGGCGAGGACGACGGTAGGGACGGGATAGAGCGCGTCGATCACGACGGCCACGGTGATCGGACCGCGTTGCAGAGCCAGCAACAGAAACACGGTGGCCACCATCTCTGAGACCCCGGTGACCGCGCTCAGACGCCCCGGGCGGCGTCCGATCAAGATGCCACCGCTGCCCACGAGCGCGACGACGCCGATCACGGGGATCGACACCACGCGCGCCACGACCAGGGGCCACAAGCCGGCATCGGAACTCGTCTCTCCCAACGCGAGGAAGAACACCCCGAACCCTGCCCCGCCAATAATGGCGAGGATGAACGCCAGAGGCGGGGTGGCCGCCTCCGCCTCGCGGACATCGCGAGTCACGAGCATCACGGCGACAAGCCCTACGACGCCG
>Ga0224512_10004411_pt1 | contig 11872 bp, 6 predicted proteins | sample SF_May12_sed_USG_4_FD_169103 | JGI IMG/M metagenome (GOLD analysis project Ga0224512, IMG submission 169103) | Sediment microbial communities from San Francisco Bay, California, United States - SF_May12_sed_USGS_13 | ecosystem: Environmental > Aquatic > Marine > Sediment | place: USA: California... | reverse complement strand
TAGTGACGCTCGGGGAAGGGGGCGACGATACCCGACGGCGGGTCGCTGTCGACGAGTTGGGCGACTCGCTCGATCAACCCTTGGTCGACTCCCTTGTCTCGGCCCGGCTGCTATCCCTGGATCACGACTCGACGGGCGCCGGGCGAGCCACTCTCGAGGTCGCCCATGAGGCCCTGTTACACGAATGGCCCCGTCTCCGCGATTGGATTGAGGAGAGTCGCGACGACATTCAAACCCATCGGCGGCTGCAAGCCGCCGTTCGGGATTGGGAGGACGCCGGCCGGCTGCCGGGCTACTTGCTTTCGGGCCAACGGCTCACACTGTTCGCGGATTGGCGGGAGAGAGCGAGCCCGAACCTCGGTCAGAGCGAGGCACAGCTGCTGGAGATGAGCAGCGCCGCTGCCGCAGCCGAACAGCTCAGGCGCACCAGGGCCCGGCGCAGAGTTCTAGTAGCGCTGACGGCCGCCACCGCAATTTCGGTTTTGCTCGCAGCCGTGGCAATTGTTCGTACCGTTCAGGCCAACAACCAGGCGCGAATCGCGCAGGTCAGGGAGCTCGCTCAATCGTCTATCGCTGCACTGGAAACTGACCCGGAGTTGGCTTTGCTGTTGGCGCTTGAGGCCGTCGAACGTGAGCCGTTGCCCAGCGCTCTGGACGCGCTTCACCGTGCGATTGCTGCCCAACGAGTCACCTCGATAATGCCGGCTCTGGGCGGCGCGGCAACGTATATCAACGATGCAACAGTTGCGACCCTGGATGAGGCCGGGGTCATTCATCTCTACGACATCACGCAGAAGTCGCCACGAGAGATAGGCGTTATCGGTGAGCCTGGGTGGCTCATCGCGGAGCGGAGGGTGGACACGGTCGGCCCGAGGTTCCCGCGGATGCTCGCCTCCGAAAACGGTGCAATTCTCGCCATCGGTGCATCCGACGGTTTCCTGGTGGTTGTCGATGTCGAGGATCGGGTCGAAAAGTGGCGGATCAAGCTCGGTGAACAAGCGCCTGAAATCGCCATGTCATCCGATGGGACGGTGATTGCCGCCCGCGCCTGGATGGAGAGAGACGTCGAGCCGTCCTTTTTCGTTTCAGTCAAGGTTGTACCAACGCAGGGCGGTTTGTTCGATGTGGAGTCGGGAGCGATGGAGCGGGCCTTTCCTGACTGTTGCTCCCCGTCCGTGGCGATTACCCGTGGGAGCAACCCGGTCCTGATCTACGACGAGGAGGACGACAGAATCACCGAGGCCGCCTTTCTCGACCTGGAATCTGGCGAGTATCTACCTCACCCGGAACACGAGCTATTGCTCGACGCTTGGCTCCAATTCGCCGTCAATCGGTCGCGGATGGTGGCCCGGTCGGTCAACTCCAAGGGCACGTTGAATGTCGTGAGTGTTGACGATGGTGTCGTCGAGTTGAGTTACACGGGTCACCAGTCGAATATTTGGGATTTCGACGTCGACCGGAGTGGGTCGCTAGCAGCCAGCGGCGGCACCGAGGGAGCCGCTCACGTGTGGCGTCTCGACAATGGACAGAACGTCCGGCTTCTTCCTGGCCATCGAGGCGGCGTATTCGGCGTCGAGTTCAGCCCAAACGGATCGGAGCTCCTCACCGTCTCCGGCGCTGGTCGAGCAGCGGTTTGGGACATCTCGGAGTTCGGTGACGCGGAAGTGTTCGGAGCGGCGCCATTTCCGTCGGCGCCTGCCACTACGCGAACTTGGGCGGCGTTTGCAGCGGAACCGTCCCGTCTCATCGTACGAACCGAATCGGGGCAAGACACGGTGTCCTACGACCTCGAGACCGGCGACACATCCAAGCAGCCGCACGCGGCCGGTGACTCGATGACTCTCTCTCCAGACGGGACCACCCTGGCAATAGCGCGCCAAGGAAATATCAACCTTTTCGATCTGCCAAGTGGCCAGTCGTCGGTCGTCCATGATGAAGCGCAGCGGGCCGAATCGTCCTTTGTTGTCTTCTCATCTGACGGCGCACTCGTCACGATTGGTTCAACGACAGGTCAAATCGATACCTATGACCTAGAAACCACCAACCCGAAACCCACAATCGAATCCGGATCCGATTTGCGGGCGGTTGCATACGGCGACGGCCACCAGCTTCTCACGATCCATTCCGACGGAACTGTGAAGAAGTGGGATATTGAAACGGGGAGCAGTGCCGACGGCTTCGAGGTCTCGTCACGCCCCACGGCCGCTGCGATGTCGGGCAACACCTTGGTGGTGGGTGATAGCGCGGGCTTCTGGACTGTCTATAACAGCGCCAACGAAGTGATTTTAGGCGGACCTTCCTTCGCCCACTCCGGCGACGTCACGGCGGTGGCGCTGAGCAAGTCTGGCTCGGTCTTCGCCACCGGTGGTGTCGATGGCAAGATAAACCTCTGGAGTTCCCTCGACGGCGACCAGTTTATGTCGGTCAGTGGCGGGTTGGAACCCGTCGAGTCCCTTTCTTTCAACGAGGATGGCTCGCTACTGGTGGCCGCATCACGAGACGGAGTCCGGGTCTACACGCTGGATGTGGATCGTCTCGTTGAGATCGGACTCTCCAGAGGCACCAGGGAATTTAGCGCCGACGAATGTCGTCAGTTCCTACACACCGAAGTGTGTGACTAGGCACGTGTAGCTCAGCGTGGACGGATCGCGTTCGTGTCTCGCTCCGGCCCGCGAAGGCGATGACGTCTGGGATGAACTCGTCCGCTCCGGGCTTCCAGCTCCATTCTTTTCGGCACGTGGGCCGAAGGGCACAGCGCGGCCTCGATGATGTTGAAAAGACGGCGGGTGATGTCCGCTGCGAGGGTTGTGTTGCTCGAATCGCCGGCCGATAAGGCGTGTAGTGAGGTTCGCGGGAAAACTGCCGGTCGTAGAGCGGCGGAGCCGACGTCCTGACCGCGCGTCCGCAACACACAGCGTCGTGCGATGACGCCTGCGGGCTGCTGTCCGCCGCCCCTTCGCCTCGGGATCGAACAGTCGAGAATGCTGTAGGCAGGGGACGCGTGTCCGCGGCGCTCTCCCTCACAGGCGGTTGTAGGACCACTCCACCACCATGAACGAATCTCCGACGACGTCGAGGTGGAAGCTCCGATCGACCGCGAGGCTCCACAGCAGGTGAGTGAACTCGGGGTCAAATACGGCCAGGCTGGCCGGCTCTGAGAGGTCCATCGTTTCCGCCCGTATGTAGGTCGAAGCCTCGACGCCTTCCTCGGCAGCTAGGTCGATCTCTTCGCTGGAGTCCAGTGTCGTCAGCTCCAGCCGACCTCCAGCCAACTCGACGCCTTGGAACCTGCCGGTTCGCTCCAGCACCGTTTGGCCGGTGGTGACGTTGTACACAAACAGCCTGCGGGAGCCGTCGCCATTGCCGCTCGCGGTCCAGACGGCCACGTGGTCTCGGGAGTGGGCCACGATCTGGGGCACTCGGTCCAGGTCCGCGAGAGGTGTCCGCGACCCATCGGGCGACACCATTAGGAGCTTCTTGCCTGTTTTTAGCAAGATGCCGGCAGGGAAGGCTATGACATGGTCACGCTTGTCGCGCGGAATGCTCGACAGCTCGGCACCTGTCGCTTCTGAGACAACACTCATCCGGTCCCTGTCGCGGAACGCCACTATCCCGTCGGTGGCAGCGAGTGGAGTGGCGCCACTGTTCCAGCGCACCTCACCGGAGGCGACGTCGACGGCGTAGGTGGTATTGCCGTGAGTCAGGTACCGCGTCGACTTTCCAACGCTGGCCAGCTGTTGGACGCGAACGGCAGTGGCGCGCGGTGTTTGCGCCGCTGACCCGGCAACCTCGGGGATGCGGATCCGGTTCCCGGTCCGGATGTCGACCTCCCAGCGCCTGCTGCCTTCATGAATGGTCACCGGGCCCTCTCCATCCTGACGCAGAGTCCGACGGAACCGGCCACTCCATAGAAGCGCGTCGGTTTGGATCTCGTAGGCGTGAACTGTTCTTCCACCGTCCTTATCCCGCGTCGATACCAGTGCCACGTCGTCGTACATCCCCTCGACCCGCGGCGACTTGCCTAGGCCCTCGGTGATCACCCGGGCGGAGCCGTCCAGGGCGGCGTAGTTGAGCGTACGGCCTGTGATGTAGGCGACGCCTGTTGAGTCGATGTGGTGTTTGAACGTTGCGATCTTGCGATAGCGGGCGAACTCCACACCGTCTTCGGCGCGGCGGGCGACGTACCCGTCACCGTTGTCGATGACGATGATCGTGGCGTTGCTCAGGTCGGGCCACCCCGGTGACTCCCAAACCGTGGCACCTGAGGCTGTGTCCAGAACGCTCGTTGCCTTGCCGCTTTCGCGATGGTTGATGGCGGTAGCCGTCCGTCGCTCACCGGGTAGCACCCTGATGAGATCGGGGATCTTCGCCGTCCACTCTCGCTCTCCCGCGGCGCTGAACATTTCGAGCTTGTTGTCGAGACGAACGAGCAGGCCGGCAGCGACAGGCCATACTTGATCGACGGCGTCGCGTTCCCATTCGAGCTCCCCGTCGGTTGCTGAATACACCGACACCGTGGGCTTCCGCATTGGATCTTCGCCAACAAGCGCGGTTGCCACCAGACTGGCACTGAGCACGAGGGCCATCAGCGCCGCAAGGCCCAGGAGCGGATTGGAGCGGTTGGTTTGAGCGTTCATCAGAACCGGCCGCCCCGGAAATCGACCCAGCAATCGGCGCCGTAGAGCGCCACCGCCATAGCGGCTGCGGTCAGCCAGAATCCCGCCGACGCCATCCAATACACTGTGACCGCTCGAGTTCCGTAGCGTCCCAATCCGATGGCTGTCAGCGAGCCGATCACGGCGACGGCCAGCCCGATGGCTGCGAACGACAGTAGATGGCGATAATCGCTCGCCAGGCTGAACCAAGAGGCGCAGTATGTGTCGTCGCTCCAGTATTCGTCCAGATTCCTGGTCCAAACGACCCCAGCAGCAACGCCGAGCAACAGCGTGAAGACCGCGGCCCAACCAATGAGGGCCCGTTGAGCGGCTTTACCAGCCGGTGTCGGTCGTGGCGGCCTCGTATCGGTTTCCATCATCAGGTTGAGTATCGACCATGGCGGGGCATAGCTGAGCTGCGGACGGCTCGCCGTCGAAGGAGTGTCGTCACCGGCATCGGCGCGCCTGGCAGCTCGGCGCCAGCTGCGAGGCGGCCCGCATCGACGGCTACACGGCTGCGGCGTCCAGCGTCGCCAACCATTTCGTCAGGTACTTGGCCGGGAGAACGTGTCGCCCGCCTCAAAGGCCACACCGGCTGGGCTGCATACGGATTGCTTGCAGCTGACTCATCGGTCGTCGCGACGGGCGCCGGAGATCGCTCGCTGAGGCTGTGGCGGCTGGGGACGCAGGCCGAGCTCCGCTCAATTGTGCTCGGCCAGGGCTACTACGCCGACGCAGGCATCGATACGCATGGCGACACCGGAGTTGCGTTGGTCTACCCGACGGAGCAGTCGACGCTCTTCCATTTCTTCTTCTCCACAATGACTCGCCATGCGGTCGGCGAACTGTCGATTTTCGATGTGCCGTCGGGGAGCGTTCTTCATCGGATCGAGGGAGCTGGCGGCAAGGTGGCTCGTATCTCACCCGACGGGGATATGGTCGTCGTGCAGTCGGCCTCGGAGTCAGGTCTAGGTGAACTTGTTGTGTTTGATGTCGTCTCGGGTTCGCCGCTCTTCTCGCTTGGTGGTCTGTGCGAATGGCAGCCTGGAACTCCCCGCGATAACTGCGGCGACTTGATCGCAGCCGACGCCACCGACTTGGCGTGGAGTCCCGACGGCCGATATATCGGTATGGCTGGTGGCGCAGCGCAGCGAGTCATCGTGTGGGACACACAGTCTCGGAGCATCGAATTCGCCTCCGGAACACTTGGAGTGCCTGGCTTCGCTTTCTCAGCGATCGACTTCAGCCCGAACGGAGCGACACTTGCCGTTTCCTCGAAAACCGCAATGTGGGTCTATGACACCAAGACCTGGGAACTCGTCAGGCCCCTGATCCCGCACACAGGACGGCCCTCGTGGGTAACGAAATTCACAAACGATGGCTCCGAGTTGGTCACGGCGCAGGCGCACTCCGGCCGGGTTCGAATCTACGACACCTCGACTTGGGAGCACCGCAGTCTGACCGGGGGAGTAGGGCAAACCCGGGACATGGCAGTCAGCGCCGACGAGTCGATGGTTGCGCTCGCTGCGAACGATGGGAACGTCCACATCATCGATCTGCAGTCTGGCGACCTGCTCGAGCTGATCAGCCTCGATGATCGTGACCTCACGAACGTCGAGTTCATCGACGGCGACACCCGCCTCTTGGTATCGGGATCGACCGGTCCGGTGGAGATCATCACTCTTGACCCCACCGAGCTGGTGAACATTGCTCGGTCGCGAATCGCTCGAACCTTCACTCACGAAGAGTGCGAGTTCTACGGGATCGCTCCCTGTCCCACGTTGGAGGAGATGAAGGCCGGCTGACCCGCCATTCGACCGCCGGTTCCGTCCAATCGTGATATGGCGGTTGTCTTCCCGATAGCTTCGGCCGGAGCAACGCTCAGTCTGGTCGAGGCGGTGGCCTTCGTAAGGGCAAGTACGTCACCTAACGAGGTAGGCGCCGTCGCAGACACGCCCGATCCGCCTCAAACCCTGTCGGTTTCGTGGGCCCAGATGGCTAGCTCGACGCGGTTTCGGGTTTCTAGCTTTGTCATCAGGCTGGAGAGGTGGGCCTTCACGGTGCTCAGGCTGATGTGGAGCTCCCCGGCGATCTCGGCGTTGGTGCGGCCGCGGGCGACCGTGATGAGCACCTCCTCTTCACGCTCGGTGAGTGGCCAGGCCGGTTGCGTCGGCTCGGCACGATCGGCGGAGTGGGCGAAGGCGCTGAGCAGGCGGGCCGTGATGCTGGGTGCGATGAGCGCGTCGCCGCCGGCGGCCGCTTCGATGGCTTGAACCAGCATCTCTGCCCCGGCGTCCTTGAGGAGAAACCCGCGGGCGCCCGCTTTGAGTGCGCCGTGGACATATTCGTCGAGGTCGAAGGTGGTGATGATGACGATCGCCATCGGATCCTCGACGTCGGGCCCGGCGAGCTTCCGCGTGGCTTCGATCCCGTTGAGTCGTGGCATGCGGATGTCGAACAGGCACACGTCGGGATCCAGCTCACGCGCCAGCCGCACCGCTTCCTCGCCGTCGGCTGCCTCGCCGACGACCGAAATACCGGGCTGGGCGTCGAGCAGCATCCGCAGCCCGGTGCGCACCATCTCCTGGTCGTCGGCAATCAGAACCCTGATCGTCACGCAGTCGTTCCGGTCTTGGGGAGCACGACGTTGATCATCCAGCCGCGGCCCGGGCGAGGGCCGGCTTCCAGCGTTCCGCCGAGCAGGCGGGCGCGCTCGGCCATGCCGACGAGTCCGTAGCCAGCAGCCGAGTCGGCGTCGAAGTGTGTTGGGTCGCCGTCGTCACTGACCGTCAGCCGGACCGCATCGTCGTCGGTCTCGACGAGCACCTCAACGGTCGTGGCGTGCCGGGCGTGGCGGCGGGCATTGGTGATCGACTCCTGCGCCAACCGGTAGAGCGCGGCGTCGACCGATGGCGGAAGATCATCGAGCTCGCCGGAAAGCCGCACGGCGACGGGCAGCGCCCCGTTGTCGTCGTTTGCGAAGGTGACGATGTCACCGACTCCAAGCTGTGGCGCCATGTCGGCGGCATCATCACTGCGCAGCGTCCCGACGAGGCTGCGCATCTCCCAAAGCGTCTGGGAGGCGGCCCGTTCGATGGCGCGCAGCGTTTCCACCACGGCAGCTGGATCGGTGGCCGCCACCGCCTGGCCCGCCTGGGCCTGGATGGCGATCGCGGACACGTGATGGGCAACCGTGTCGTGCAGCTCCCGCGCCAGCTGTTCGCGCTCCCGCAGAACCACTTGCTCGCGCTCGCGAACCCGGGAAGTCTCCCGGTAGCGGATCGAGGCGCCGATGGCGGCGGGCAGCATGAGGACGATCGTGCCGCCGATGGCGTCGCCGAGGTTGAGCGATTGCTGGATGAGGCTGACCCACCACGCAATCGGAAGTATGAACACCAAGCCAAATGCGATGTGCCGGCCCGACGCCCAGCGGACCAGGGCATACGGCAGCACCAGGATGAAGACGGCCGAATACAGGCCGTCGCTCAGTGTGTCGTTCGCATTGGCTATCGCTTCCACAAGCAATATCGAGCCGAAGGCCGCGACCATCACGGCCAGGGGATAGACGCGGCGCCACGGCAGCAGCAGGGCCTGACCAGTCACGAGTGCGGCGTAGACCACGGGCCAGGGCACGTCGGTGCGGAGCAGGGCCTCGATCACGGCCGATGCGATGACAACTCCGGCAAGCGCCAAGTCGCGCGAGATCGGGCCCGGGGCGCCGGGTACCCGGGGCTCGGCCAGGAAGGAACGGATTGTGTTGCCCATTGCGGCCCAGCGTATCGGAAGGGCCGCTCGGCCGTATCAGCCGAAAGTACGAGTTTCGAGTCATCCTCCCGGCCAGGCGAAGTCAGACCGATCTGCCGATGCGGGTGGTCACCGCCTTCGAGACGATGCGGCCACGCTTATCAAGGGAGATTCAGATGTCCAACGCGCTATATCGATTGGGAAGATTCGCCGCCGAATACCCGTGGCGGGTCATCGGAGTGTGGGTGGCCATTGCGGTGCTCGTCATCGGTGCCTCCGGCGCCCTCGGCGAGGAGCTGACGGATTCGACGGAAGTGCCCGGTCTCGATTCGCAACAGGCCATCGACCTGCTGACGGAGTCGCAGTCCGAAGCTGCCGGACTCACAGCCGAGATCGTGGTCACGCCCAACGACCCTGCATCGAGCTTCTCCACCTCTGAGTCGGTCCAGGCCGCGCTGGCCGAGGTCGAGGCGACCGCCGCCGAGCTGCCGCACGTACGCGCCGTGGGCGAGCCCACCCTGTCACCGGACGGCCGCATCGCACTCATCAACCTCCAGTACCCGGTGGTTGAGCAGCTGAGCGTCGCCGATCTCGGCAACCTGAAGGCCATGGTCATCCCGCCGAGTACCGATCAACCGCTCCAGGTCGAGGTCAGCGGCGACCTGTTCTTCACATTCGAAGAGGGCGAGACGGGCACCGGAGAGATGATCGGCATCGTGGTTGCCGCGGTGATTCTGCTGCTCGCGTTCGGTTCCATCATTGCCATGGGGCTGCCGATCGGGACCGCGATCTTCGGTATCGCTCTCGGCGTCGCCTCATTTCCCCTGCTGAGCCGGCTCATCGAGATACCGAGCTTCGCCCCCGACATGGCCACGATGATCGGCCTCGGTGTCGGCATCGACTACGCCCTCCTGCTGGTGACGCGCCATAGGGAGCATCTCGCCCGCGGGATGACGATCCGCGAGTCGGCCGGCCGCGCCGTGGCAACGGCCGGCCAGGCCGTGGTCTTCGCGGGCGGCACAGTGGTCATCGCCATCCTGGGCATGGGTGTGGCCGGGATCCCCTTCATGACCGCCAGCGGGTTTGCCACCGCGGTGATCGTCCTGATCATGGTGCTGGCATCGGTAACCCTGCTGCCGGCGTTCCTCGGGCTGGCCGGGCATCGTATGAAGAAGCTGACGCTGCGCCGCCACCGCTCGGACCGACCTGCTGCCGACGCCGGTTGGGTGCGTTGGGGCCGTCACGTGTCCGCCCACGCCAGGGGATATGCGCTCGGCGTCACCGTGCTGCTGCTAGCGCTGACCGCACCGGTGTTGGCGCTGCGCCTCGGTTTCCCCGACGACGGCACCCTGCCGGAGTCGCGCACCGAACGGCGGGCCTACGACCTCGTGGCCGAGGGCTTCGGGCCCGGCGTCAATGGACCGCTGCTCATCGCCGTTGACATCTCCGAGGATGCGACCGTTGTCGAGCCGCTCCTGGCGGCCGTCGCCGCCGATGAGGGCGTAGCGGCCGTCGCGCCGCCGACGGTGAACGAGGCCGCCGGCGTCGCCACCCTGGTGGCGTTCCCGACGACGTCTCCCCAGGACGCGGCCACTGTCGACACCATCGAGCGGCTCCGCGCCGAGGTCTTCCCGCCGGTGCTGGCAAACAGCGAGGCCACCGCCCACATCGGCGGATTGACGGCGAGCTTCGCCGACATCGGCTCCAAGGTGGCCGACCGGCTGCTGTGGTTCATCGGCACGGTGATCCTGCTGTCGTTCGTCCTGCTGATGATGCTGTTCCGCTCGATCCTGGTCCCGCTGAAGGCGGCGGTGCTGAACCTGCTGAGCATCGGCGCTGCCTACGGCGTGCTGGTGATGGTGTTCCAGTGGGGTTGGGCGGCGGGCCTCATCGGGCTCGAGTCGACGGTGCCGATCGTCTCGTTCATCCCGATGTTCATGTTCGCGGTGCTGTTCGGGCTCTCGATGGACTACGAGGTGTTCCTGCTGTCACGGGTGCGTGAGGAGTACCTGCTCACCGGCGACAACGAAGGATCGGTGATCCACGGGATTGCCAGCACGGCTCGGGTGATCACCTCGGCGGCGCTGATCATGATCTCGGTGTTCCTCGGGTTCGTCCTCGGATCCGACCCGTCGATCAAAATGGTCGGTCTCGGCCTGGCGACGGCGATCTTCGTCGATGCCACCATCGTCAGGATGATCCTGGTCCCGGCCACGATGAAGCTGATGGGCGACGCCAACTGGTGGATGCCGCGCTGGCTCGACCGGCTCCTGCCGACAATCCACCTCGAAGGCGAGGCCGGGCTGCCACAGCCAGAGATGGTCGAGCAGCCCCAGGTCGCGGATGAGCGCGAGCTCGTTACGGTCTGATGTGGGCCGGCGGCGGCACGGACGTCAATGCGGCACGGGAGACGCTGGGGCTATCGGTCTGTTCGCAGCCTGGTGGTTACTGGTGTCTGGGCCAAGCATGTCGGCCGTGTCGCGCCGCGTCTGCAACGGCTGAGCGACGGCCTTGCCCTTCGTGGTTATTAATTCTAAATCGCTGTATAGGGGTCTAATTTCTGTCATTTGGTTTTAGTATCATCGAACATATGTTCGATACATCGGAATGGGAAGCGGCAGTCGCCGCCGGCGATCCGGCGGCCCGGATACGTGCCGACCTCAGCGAGTTAGCGCTCGAGGAGTGCGCCGATTGGGCCGGCGATGCGCTCTCGGAGCGGCTTGTGGAGCTGCTCGAGTTGCGAGAGCGCATCAATGCCGAGCTGACCCGCACCACAGCGGTGTGGCATCGCAAACGAGCCTGGGAAGCCGACGGGTCAGTGACGCCGGTGGCATGGCTGACCCATCGGGCACCGCTGGCCAGGCCCGATGCGGCGCTGCTGGTCAAAACCGCCAAAGTCGTCAACCAGTCGCCGCGGATGGCTGCGGCGCTACATGCGGGCGAGACCACCGCAGCACATCTCGCGGAGCTGGCCAAGGTGATGTCACCGCGGCGGCGAACGTTGCTCGAGGATTATGAAGCAGTCCTTGCCGACGAGGCGGAGCGGCTATCGATCTCCGACTTCACGATGGTGGCGCGGCGGTGGGCGGCGTTGGCAGATGATGCGCTGGCGGCCGACAGCCATGATGAGGTTCAGCCTCGCAATGAGCTCCACGCCGCAGTGACGATGGACGGCTGGCTCGACCTCAAGGGCCGCCTTGATCCGATCGCCGGGGCGGGACTACTCGGGACCCTCGATCACCTGGCGCCGCCGGATCCGGCTGGCACCCCTGATGGTGTTCGTAGCCTCGCCGAGCGTCGCGGCGACGCCCTCGCCGATCTCGGCGCCTACTACCAACAAGGCGCCGCGCCGACGGGGAATCCGCCGAGCCTCGACGTCGTCGTCGACGTCGCAACCCTGAACGGCACCACGCCAGGCCTGGCGAAGCGGCGCTGCGACCTCGAAGGTATCGGGCCGATCACCCGGGCCGCCC
>Ga0224512_10004410_pt1 | contig 11875 bp, 9 predicted proteins | sample SF_May12_sed_USG_4_FD_169103 | JGI IMG/M metagenome (GOLD analysis project Ga0224512, IMG submission 169103) | Sediment microbial communities from San Francisco Bay, California, United States - SF_May12_sed_USGS_13 | ecosystem: Environmental > Aquatic > Marine > Sediment | place: USA: California... | reverse complement strand
GGTTGTCCGATCGAGCGAAATCGGGCATGGCAAAGGCACGTTCAGCGACGTCTACCGACTCTGGCTTTCTCGGCGATCCGACGCTCGGTTGCACCCACCACCGCGCACCGTGGTGGCCAAACTACCGACCGAGTCGCCCAACCGTGACGGGGCGGCGGCCGACGGCGCCTACCTGAGGGAGTATGTTGCCTATCGTCACCTGCTCGGCCATTCCCCCGTGTCGACGCCGACCTGCCTGGGTCAGGCCATCGATGGAACAACAGCGGCCTTCCTACTCGAAGACCTGACCGGTCATCGTTTCGTTGACCAGATCGATGGCCTGCAGGCGAGTGACGCCGCCACCGTGGCCGAACATCTGGCCCGATTGCATCGTTTCTGGTCACGGCGTCTGAGCGAGGAAGCCAGTCCGGTCGCTGTGCACCATGTTCGCGGCGCCACGGTGGCCCGGTTTGCCCCCGAGCGGCTGCTTGCCGGTCTCGAGGCGCTGGCCGGGAACTGGGAGGAGATCGGAGGGGCCACCATCAAGGCTTTTGCCGGACTGATGGACAATCGGGACCGCCTCGTGGAAACGTTCGTCAGAGCCAGCGGGCCGAGAGCAGGAGGCGGTGCCTTTGACCCGCCGTCGGTTACCCTGTGCCACGGCGACCCGAGGGCCGACAACCTCTGTTTCGCCCAGGACGGGACGCCGGTGCTGTTCGACTGGCAGCAGATTGCGGTCCAGTTCGGCGAGGCCGATCTAGCCTGGCTGATGGCCACCAGCCTCGATCCCGAGGTTCGGCGAGCCGGCCATGAGGATCTGGTCGGCGCCTACGGGGCCGACATCGATCGCCTACGTCTCGGCTTTGTGCTGCCGGGGCTGGCCGCTCTCATGCTGGCCCAACGGACGGCCGATCACCCTCGAACCCGGCGATTCATCGCCACCAGCCTGATCCGGATCGGGAGTGCTCTGCAGGACTACGAGGTGGCGGGCATCGGCAGCCACCGATAGGACCGAAAGGTTGGACTCCTACTCGGGCATGAAGTCTTCGGGCTTCACCTCGTCGAGGAACCGGCGAAGTTCCTCGATCATCTCCTCCTCGTCGCCGCCGGCGTCGGCTTCGACATCCTGGATGCCGGCCTCTTCGATCAAGGCCTCCTCGGCGAAGATCGGACTGCCGGTTCGGGCGGCCAAGGCCACCGCGTCGGACGGCCGGGCCGAGATCACGTGGTTGCCACCGGAACCGTCCCGAAGATGCAACTCGGCGTAGAACGTACTGTCCTTCAGCTCGGTCACCACGACCCGATCGAGAGCGGCGCCCAGTCCATCGATGACCTCGGCGAACAGGTCGTGGGTCATGGGGCGCGGCGTGGGCTCCCCTTGAAGAGCCAGGTCAATGGCGTGAGCCTCGGGCCCGCCAATGTAGATGGGGACGACTCGACGTCGCCCTGTCAATTCCCGGAGCAAGAGAATCGGCGTGTTCGTGGGAAGTTGAACTCGCACCCCCACCAGCTCCATCTCAACGGTCATGGTTTTACCGTAGCTCACAATTCGGGGCCACGTCCCGCCAGACCGACCGGATTTTTCTCGAATCGGGGGGTTGGGGACAGGTCGTCAGCCGCGGTCGCCCAGCGCCAGGTAGACCAGTTTGAACTTTCCGATCTGCACCTCGTCGCCATCAACCAGACGTGCCGTTTCGACCAGGTTCTGGTTGACATAGGTTCCGTTGAGGCTGCCGGCGTCGGAGACATGGAACTCCGACCCAACCCGCCGGACCACGGCGTGGCGACGGGACACGGTGACATCGTCGAGGAAGATGTCGCTCTCGGGATGACGCCCGATGGAAACCTCGTCGGTGTCGAGAGCGATACGGCTCCCCCGTTTCGGGCCCTGGCGCACGACGAACATGCCCAGGGTTCCTTCCGGCAACTCGAACGTTCCAACCTCGACTTCGGCGGCATCGGGGTCGACACTCGGATCGTAGGCAATGGTTTTCTCGGGGCCGTCGTTGACTTTCAGCGGCGTGCCGCACGAGCTGCAGAACCGTGCCGCTAGTGGGTTCTCGTACCCGCAGGTTGGGCAGCCAGAGACCATTGCTAACCTTCCGTCAACTGCCCATAGGCGGCCGCTTCGAGCAACTCGTCGAGCGCCGTGACGTCGCTGACCTCCATGACGAAGATCCAGCCGTCGCCATAGGGATCGTTGTTGAGCCGTTCCGGCTCGTCGTTGAGTTCCTCGTTGACCTCGACGATCGTGCCGGCCAGCGGGGCGTAGATGTCCGATACCGATTTGGTCGACTCGACCTCGCTGATCGACTGCCCGACCGACACCTCGGCGCCAATCGAGGGCAGGTCGACATACACGATGTCGCCAAGAGCATCCTGGGCGTAGTCGGTTATTCCGACTCGGGCCCGACTGCCCTCCTCGAGACGGATCCACTCGTGGTCGCTGGAATAACGAAGGTCTTCCGGAATCAGCATGTCAATACGTTACCTGTTCTCGCCTCGCTCACCGCCTGGCGCGGTACCCGAATGGTGGGTCCGATCTCGTGGTCTCCCAGGACCGAACGATGGACACCGCAACGGTGCGATCAGATCCTAGCGCAGGATTCGTTTGATCTTCGCCTAATCGGCCTGGTTCGGCTCCCTGAGCAGTCGGCGAATCAGGGGAAGGTACTGGAAGGCCGTGGAGTACCAGGCGTAGGCCAGACCGGGAACGACAAAAACCCAGGCCAGCACGGCGAGGATACCGGCGTAGGACAGTGTGCTGTTGGCGCCCAGAAACATGGGCACGGCGAACATCAGAAGAAAAGCGCCGGTCTTGCCCTCCCGGGTGACCGCCATATGATGATCAGCCCGAAACTCGGCCAACAGTGCGAGCCCGGCGGTGGCCACCTCCCGGGCCAGGGCCAGGGCGGCGACGATCAGGGGAATCGACTGGTCGATGATCAGGCTGGGCAGGGCGACAAACAGCAGCAGCCGGTCGACGGTCGGGTCGAACAGGGCACCGAACTCGCTGCTCTGGTCGAAGCGACGGGCCAGCCAGCCGTCAACCCAGTCGGTTGAGCCCAGGGCGGCCAACAGCCAGGCCGCGGCGGCCCGGTTCTGGCGGCCAAACAACAACCAGACGAACAGGGGAATACACACCAGCCGCGCCAGGGTGAAAAGGTTCGGCCAGGTCAGGATCTGTTGCCGGGTCAGCAGGCTGGATAGTCCGTCATTGGCGGACATACAGCGTCACCCCGTTGTTCCGGTCATCGAGAAGGATCTCGAATCCGACCAGCGCCATGTTGTTGTCGAACTGCTCCCGTTCCTCCTCGGTCCGCTCCGGGATCTCCCGCTCCAGCACAAGGACGGCACGGGTGAAGTCGGGAAAGGCCATGTTGGCGGCCGATGGCTGGCGGTCCTGAGCCAGGGAATACAGCCACGGCCGATCCGACAGGACCGTCAACGCCGACGGTGAGGCCCGGACCGGCAACTCGGGATCGAGAAGCTCGGCGGCCCTCACAGCGGCCCGATCGGTGGCGTCCCGCTCCGGCCAGTCCCAGGGCCGGGCGTAGGGCGAAGTCGGCGAACTGGCCACGAACAGCAACACGGCGGCGGCGGCCAGCGTGGTCAGTAGGCGTATGTCCAGGAACACCCGATCAACCCCCATGTTGCCGAGCCGGTTGAGGGCGTAGGCGGCGGCGATCATCACAAAGGCCAACAGCATGGCACCACGCTCGGGAAACGGACTCTCCGTCGGGCCGGACAGGAGCAGCAGACCGGCCAGGGGGGCGGCCGGGAGGAGATGCCGCAACGACAGCAGTGGGAGGAAGATGACCGGTGTCAGCAAGCCGATCACCAGTAGCAGGTTGTCTTGGGTCAGGAGGATCTGGAGGGCCCCGACCGGGTCTCGCAGCGAGGCGAGGGTGACGTCGCCCAGGGTTTGACCGTTGTAGCCGTTGCGAGCATCGGGAAAACCAGGCTGGGCGATCAGGGGCTGGGCCACCAGCAGCAGGGTCAGGGCCCAGACGAACCCGACACCCATGGTCCAAAGGCCGGCCCGGCGTTCGCCGTCGCCGAGCAGGACGAAACCCCAGAAACCCAGGGCCAGACCAAGGTCGGCCCGGCACAACAGGGCGAAGACGATGCAGGCCCAGTACCAGAACCACCGCTTGGTCGCGCCGAAGTAGGCGGCGGCAATGATGGCCGGGACGGCCAGCGAGACCGGATGGAAGTCCTCGGTGCCGATTCGATGGGTGGCCGGATGGAGGGCGTAGGCCACACAGAGGGCCGAGGCGGCACCGATACGCAGCTTGGCCCGCTGCCGGGCCAGTCGCCACAGCGGAAGCACGGCCAGGCCAAGGGCTATGCTTTGGGTCACCACCAGGAGTTTGGCCGGTGGAAAGACCGTGGCCGGCAGAGCCAGGGCGTAAAGAACAAAGGACCAGCGCAACTCCAGCAGGTGAACATCGGTCCCGAAAAGGGAGGCCCGCGGCACGTTGCCCTGGGTCAGCAGCCACAGGGTCTGGCTGTATCCGGCCAGGTCGACGCCGGCTTCGAGGCCGTCGATACGGCTCACCGCGGTCCAGGCGAGGAAGCCGGACAAACCGACCCCGATCAGGGTGGGGATCCAACGGTCGCCGGGTCCGGCCTCGAGCCGAGCCTGAAAGCGAACGATGGCTCGTCTGAGGCGTCGTTGTAGCGGGAGTTCACTCACCGGCCGAGTCGCTCTCTCCAGATCGAGCCGGTGCGGTCAGTGGGGCCGGGTCGGGTTCAACAAGGTGGGGACCGTTGTTGCGAACGTTGTTGACCGACGTTGACACCGGCCGTAGCTCCAGAAAACCGTCAGGGGCCGGCTCCATGAGCGACGCGACGAGACCGAGATCACTTCCCGGCGAAAGCCAGTCGTCCCAGGCCGACGGGGGCAATAGGAGCGGCATCCGGTCATGCACGGTCGACATCTCGGCGTTCGGGGTGCAGGTGATGATGGCGCAGGTCTCGATCACCGACTCCTCGTCGTAGGTTCCGTCCTCGTTCTTGGGTCGCCACCGCTCCCACAGGCCGGCGAACACCAGCGGCTCGCCGTCGGGACGGTAGATGTAGTACGGCTGCTTCGTCTTGTGGCCCTCGACCTTCGCCCATTCGTAGAAGCCATCGGCCGGGATCAGACAACGGCGCCTCTCGTAGGCCTTGCGGAACGCCGGCTTCTCGGCCACGGTTTCGGCCCTGGCGTTGATCATCCTCGAGCCGATCTTGAGATCTTTCGCCCAGAAGGGCACAAGGCCCCATCGCATGGTCGACAGCTGCCGTTGACCGTCGGTGGCCCGAACGGTGAAGATCTCCGCCGTCGGGGCCACATTGTAGTTTTCTCCCGGGTGGTTCTCGTCGAGTCCGTCGTCGGGAGCGAGGGCACCAAAGTAGTCCGCCAGCTCGTCGGCGGTTGATGCAGACACGAAACGACCACACATACGACTAGAAACAGTACTCCAAACCGGCCTGCTTCACTCGGAGCCGGACGGCTCGGTGACGTCGACCGGTGCCGTCGGCCGACCATCGACCTCGACGATCACGAATGCTCCATGTAACGGGCACGCTCCCAGTCATTGACGTCGTCGCCCGGGGCTCCTTCGGCGGTGGCCAGTTCGGCGTCGGCCCGGACCAGGCTCAGGTAGCTTCGGGAGAACATGTCGCCCAACCGACCGGCCAGAAGGCTTCCGCCATAGGCGGCCACGGCCTCGTCCACCGTGGTCGGTAGGGGCTGGCAGGATCCGGGATTGGTGTACATGTCGCCCTCGCTCTTCGGGCCCGGATCGAGCCCTCGCTCGACACCGTCGGCTCCGGCCGACAGGGCGGCGGCGATGATCAGGTAGGGGTTGGCGTTGGCCCCGGCCGATCGGAACTCGACCCGGTTGGCCGCCGAGCCGGCCTCGGTGAGGCAGCGGGCCAGCACGGTTCGGTTGTCACCGCCCCAGTGGATGTGGGTCGGGGCCAAGGTGTAGGGCCGAATCCTTTTCATGGAGTTGGCGTTGGGGACACCGATGATGGTCATGGCCGCGGCATGTTCCAACAGGCCGGCCAGCCACTGGCTCATCAGTTCGTTGGGAGCCCCATCGGATGAGGCGAACCCATTGGCGCCCTCGACGTTGAGACTGGTGTGGATGTGCATGCCCGAGCCCGACTGGCCGGCGAAGGGCTTGGCCATGAAGGTGGCGAGCCAGCCGTGGCGGGCCGCGATCTGCTTGACAATGCTCTTGTACAGCACGGTGTTGTCGGCGGTTCTCATGGCGTCGGCCGGCCCCACGTTGATCTCCATCTGACCGGTCCCGAACTCGAGATTCGACCCTTCGACCGGCATGCCGACCCCGGCCAGGGCATCGCGAATCTCATGCAGGGCGAGCTCGAACTCGTCGCCACAGGTCAGGGAGCTGTACTGGACGTAGTCCATCACCGGCGTGCCGTCGGGATGGACCAGGTAGAACTCCATCTCGGTGGCCACCACCGGATCAAGCCCGACCGTGGTGCACCGTCGAACTTGGTTGGCCAGGATGGTCCGAGGAGCCAGGGGGTGGAGTGTCCCATGCTTGTCCTGGGCTGATCCAAACACCAGGGCGTAGCCCGGGCGATGCCTGAACAGTCGCAGGGTGGTGAAGTCGGGGACGATCCTGATGTCGGGATAGCCGGTTCCCATATTGATGAACTCGTTGCGGCTGAGGTTGTTCTTGATGTCGAACACGAAGATGGCGTCGGCGATGTTGGCCCCGGAACGAACGGTCGAGTCGAGGAACTGCTTGACCGGAATACGTTTTCCTCGTAGGTGGCCCTGGGTGTCGACCACCGCCAACTCGACGGTGTGGATCCCATTACGGTCGAACAGGCCGGTCAGTTGTTCGGCGCCCGTTGGGCCAGCGGTCAGATCAACGGTCGATTCGGTCATGGTCTCCCCTGGTTTGGTGTGGATGGTTTCGAGCCCATTGTGGCGTCGGCCATCGTCGACGGGGAACGACGATCAGCCAGGAAAGGCCACGGTGTCGAGGAACCAGTCGACCATTCGATGGCAAGCCTCGGCGCTGGTCCGCTGATGGGCATCGGTTTCAGACCGTAGACGATCGACGTCGAGGTCGATGGCGGTGGCGTAGTCATCGTCGCAGTTCTTGAGCCAGCCCTCGAGGATGCCGTGGGTGATCTCGGGATGGAACTGGGTCCCGACCGACCGGCCGATGCGGAACAGCTGCTGGCCCACCTCGGACGTGGCCAGGACCTCGGCCTCGGGCGGAGCGAAGAAACGATCGTGATGCCACTGCATCCAGGGCCCGGCGCCGATGGGGCAATCGAAGCCGTCGACGGGGTCGATGTCGTACCAGCCGATCTCGGCGGCCGGAGCGGCCTCGACCACGCCCCCCAGAGCCTCGGCCAGCAATTGACCGCCGAAGCAGATGCCGAGGATCGGTTGACCGGAGCGGTGAGCCCGGGCCAGGCGATGGAGTTCGTCGTGGATCCAGGGGTCGATCTCGTGTTTGCGGGTCAGCGACCGAACCGAGCCCATGACCACCACGATGTCGTACTCGGCAAACTCCGGTAGTGGGCCAGTGGTGTGCTGGGGTCGATCAAGATCCGGGGTGATCAGATGATCGACGATCTCGATGCCCCGCCGGGCCAGGCGGACTCCGATCTCGCCCGGCGGCCCGTCCGGCTCATGCCACAACACCAATGCTCTCATTGAGCCAACACACTACCGGTCTGGCGCCAAACGACTCAACGTCTTCCCGACTGGTCAGAATCAGCATGTGGCCCGGACCGGTCAGACCCTCGATTCTCGGAGGTCGGGCGGTTCGGGCACGGCTGGACTGCGATCCAACGGTGCCGGGCGCTGAACCCGGCATGCGTCTATCTTGGCCGAACCGCCATGGTTAACTTCTTGATCTCAGCGGTCCGGGTCGTCCGGCGCCGCCTCGCCGACGACTGGCTGATGCTTGGCGTCCTGACGCTGACCATCGCCGTGGCCATGGTGCAGCTGGCGGCGGCGCCGATCTATCGGGAGGCGGCGACCCTGGGGGCGCTGCGCCAGATCCTGACCGACGCTGCGCCGGATCGATCTTCGATGAGCGTCAGCCTGCGGACCTCGCCGGAGATGTATCCGGTGGTCGAGGCCGCCGTTGGCAACGTCACCGCCGAGGTCACCGCCGGCGTCGCCACCACCATCCATCAGCGATTGGAATCAGCCTCGAGCTTCAGCCTGCCGGCAGCCGGAGACGACAACCTCACCGACATCACGGTTTTGATGGCGCTGCCCGCCATCCAGGATCATGCCACGCTCGTCGACGGCACCTGGGAAGAGGTGTTCCGGTCGACCGGTCCAACATCGAGCTCGAACCCGAAGCCGGTGGCGGTGGCCCTGCCGGCCCGAGCCGCCTCCTGGCTTCGCCTTTCCGTCGGTGACGCAGTCCCCGTCACTGCTCGGTCCGGCCGACCGGAAGACGGGCCACCTCTCATCCTCGAACTGGTCGCAACCTACGTCCTCGACGACCCCGATGATCCCTTCTGGACCGGCGACAAGCTCTTGACCGAATCTGTCCTCACCGGCCGCTCGTTTCGCTCCATCGGCCCGGTCGTCGTTTCAACCGAGACCATTCTCAACAGCGAGCCGGTGGATCGACTGGCTGCCACCTGGGTCGTCGAGCCGGCCGCGGATCAGATGACCATGGCCGACCTGGACCAGCTGGAGCGGCTGACGGCCGGCCTGGAAGACCGTCTGACCGCCGAAATCGCCACGCTGTCGGCCGAGGCCACAGCGGTCACCTCGAGAGCGGAGGTGGCCGGAGGTCTTCCTGACCTCCTGCTCGAGACCGGCCAAGCGCTTCGAGTGACCAGATCGGGCGTCTACGCGGTGGTCGGTCAGCTGGCCATACTGGCGGCCATGGCCATCGGCATCGGTGCCGCCCTGCTGGTCGAGGTCCGGCGTCCGGAAACCGCCCTGTTCCACGCCCGAGGCACTGGCTGGATCCAGCTGATCGCCCTGGCCATGCTGGAGGCGGTGGTCCTGGTCGTACCGGCGACTGTGGCCGCTCCGCCCCTGGCGGTGTTCGTCGTCGACCGGCTGGGCCGGGTCGGCTTCCTGGCCGGTTCCGGTCAGAGCGCAGACCCGTGGATTTCTCGGGAAGCGGTGGTGACCGTGACCGTCGCGGCCGCTGCGGCCATGGCCATTCTCGCCTGGCCAGCCCTGCGAACCGGAGATCCGGCGGCGGCGCTGAACGGCGGCCGGCGCCGTCGACTCAAACAGCTGACCGAACGTTCGGGCGTCGATCTCGCCCTGGTGGGAATGACAGTCATCGCCTTCTGGCAACTGAGAGGGCTTGGTGGCGACCGGATCGCACCAGGGACCGACCCTCGTGCGATCGACCCGGTCCTAGTCGTCACCCCGGCCCTGGCTCTTCTGACTGGAGCGGTGCTCACCCTTCGTATCGTGCCCCTCGTGGCCAGGCTGGCCGAGCGGTTGGTCGACCGAACCCGTTCACTGATCCTGGCGCTCACCGGGTGGGAGCTGGCCCGGCGACCGGCCGGTCAGGCCCGGTCGGTATTCCTGGTGGTCATGGCGCTGAGCCTCGGGATTTTTGCCGTGACCTATCAGACAACGTGGGAGGCCAGCCAGTTCGACCAGGCCACCCACCAGGCTGGGGCCGATATTCGCCTTCTCCCCGACCGCCGCATCGGAACCTCCATCACCGACCTCCACCTGTTGACCAGCCACGAGAACCTGGATGAGGTCGAACGGTCGATGCCGGTGATTCGCCGGACCGCTTCTCTTCCCGGCGACGCCATTGGACAGCTCCTGCTGCTCGACGCCGGGCGGTCCCGGTCGACGGTGCAACAACGAGTCGACCCGGACGTGGATTTTGAGCGCCTCATGTCGACCCTGGCTGCGGCCCGGCCAGCCGTACCTGGGGTGGTCGTTCCAGGCCGACCGGTACGGCTGACCTTGGCGGCCAGGGTCGACGAGGAGCTCGTACCTTCGCCGTTCAGCGGTCAAGACGACGATCATGACCGGAGGGAGGGTCCCGCCGACGAGGACAGCACCGGCGGTTCCGACGACGGCGCCGACGAAGGCACCGACAACCTCGAACCGGTGTTCCTCCCCCCTGCCTTCCGGGCCTCGTTACACGTGCTCATCCAGGACGGCAACGGGTTCCTCCACCGATTGGACGCCGGTTGGTTGGAACCGGGAACCGACCTGCAGCGCTTCACCATCGAGTTGTCCGGACCCGAGGTCCCGAACGTTCCCGAGCTGACCCCCGCCTATCCACTCTCGATCGTCGAGTTCGAGCTGAGAGCGCCGGCGACGCCGGTTCAAAGTCGTCGCGTGGCCATCGAGTTGTTGAATCCCATCATCCACGTCGGCGACGGGACCGAAGCCGTCGTCGTACTCGATCCCGACGACCCGGAAACCGGCGATTGGCGAGGGACGACGGCGGTCACCGCCCGTACGGCCGGAATGCCAACCGTCGCGGTCAACGGAACCGGCGATGGTCTCAGCGTCGCGCTGGATACAGCGGCCACGGGCGGCATCGGTGATCCTGTTGTCCTGTTCACCATCCGGGCGGGAACTTGGCAGCTGCCTGCGACCATACCCGCCGTGGTCTCCTCGGCCTGGCTCGACGACAGCGCCAGCGCCATCGGGGAACGACTGGTCTTCGACGGGCCGGCTCTGAACATTGGCGAGATTGAGATCATCGGCTCGGTCCCGCTGTTTCCGACCGTCGACCCTCACAGCCAACACGCCATCATCATGGATCTGGCCACGATTCAACTGCTCGACCACCGGCCCGGCCGCCCGCTGCTGGCCGCCGACGAGTACTGGATCGATGTCGCCGACGGGTCGGACCCATCGGCCGTCGCCGGCCGCCTGGCCGGACCCCCCTTCAACTCGGCCGATGTGGTCGATCGTGATGCCCGCTTTCGCCGGTTCCGGTCAGATCCGGCCGCCGTGGCCATGATCGGCGCCTACTCCGTCGGCTTCATGGCCGCCGCCGTCTTCGCCGTCCTGGTGTTTCTGGCCACGACCGCCGTGTCGGCTCGAGAACGTCGGGGCGAGTACACCCTGCTGCGGGCTTTCGGCGTGACCCAACGCCAGCTGGTGCGGTGGACGGTTACCGAACGTCTCCTTGTTGTCACTGCCGGTGTCGTCCTGGGGACGGCTCTTGGCTACCTGTTGTCGGCCACCGTCCTGCCCTTGGTTTCGCTGGGCCGGCTCGGGGCGGCCACCGTTCCGGCGGTGCGGGTCCGCTACCCCTGGCTCACCATCGCGGCCATCGAAGCAGCTCCGCTGGGCGCTCTGATTGCTGTCGTTGTCGCCGCAGCTCTGAGAAAGGACCGCGAAACACTGGGGAGTCGGATCCGCAGAGGCGATCAATGAGAGCGGCCGTTCGCATCTGGCTCCGGATCGTCGGCTCGGAACCGGCCCTGATTCTGGCCCTGGCCGTCACCACCCTGACCACGGTCACCGTCGTCACCGCCGGTGTGCGGCTCTATGACCGGGTATCACAGGATGACCTGCATCAGACCCTCGTCGACGCCGAACCGGAGCAACGCAGCATCCGTGTCGAAACCGACGGACGGATCGGGTCCGGTGGACCGTCCGACCCGTTCAACCAGCTGGAACGGCGAGCCGAGGTGTTCCACCAGACCGAGATGACCGATCTGGTTCGATCGGTCGTGGCTGGACATGAATGGGTGATGCAATCACCATCGTTCAGGGTGAGTTCCTTCCCCGAGGGTGAGGACGGACCCTTCACCCGGACCATGCGCCTTCGCTATCAGAGCGGCATCGAGGGGCAGATGACGGTGGTCGACGGGCGCCGGCCTCAACCTCGGGGTACCCGCCCTCTGCTCGTTGGTCCGGACTGTCCGCACGACATCACGG
>Ga0224512_10004409_pt1 | contig 11877 bp, 11 predicted proteins | sample SF_May12_sed_USG_4_FD_169103 | JGI IMG/M metagenome (GOLD analysis project Ga0224512, IMG submission 169103) | Sediment microbial communities from San Francisco Bay, California, United States - SF_May12_sed_USGS_13 | ecosystem: Environmental > Aquatic > Marine > Sediment | place: USA... | reverse complement strand
CGCGCCACGTTTCGGGCGCCTTCCGTGACGATTGCGCGCTGGAACGCCGCGTCATGGACATGTTGATCGCCTGACACCACGGTTCCCCACGACGGCATCGGTACGGCGTTGCGCCGCACCGGGTGTTGACTGACATGTCGCGGCGTTGTTTATCAGGTGCTTCCCGGTGCGCGGCGGGAAGCGCCGCGGCCGGGTCGGTCCATATCAGGGGATGGGACAGGCGGAATGGAAAGTCTTCTCGCGGGTTACAGGCGCTTCAGGCGTACCGTTTATCCCGGCCAATGCGACACGTACCGCAGCCTCGCGGCCGATGGCCAGTCGCCCCGGGCGATGGTGATCGGCTGCTGCGATTCGCGGGTCGATCCCGCCGCGATCTTCGATGCCGGACCGGGGGAGTTGTTCGTCCTGCGCAACGTCGCCAACCTGGTGCCGCCGTTCGCCACCGATGCCGGTCACCACGGCACTAGCGCGGCCATCGAATTCGCCGTCGGCGCTCTCGGCGTCGCGCATATCCTGATCATGGGCCATGCGTCTTGCGGTGGTATCCGGGCGTTGATGAGCGGCGTGGGCCGCGCCGGGAACGGCGGCAGCCATATCGAACGCTGGATGTCCATCGCCGTGCCGGCGTTGGAGAAGACGCTGCAAGCCGGCTACGCGGCCGGTACCGACGCCTGTGCCGCGGCCCTGGAACAGGCCGCCATCGGCCATTCGCTCGACAATCTCAAAGGTTTCCCGTCCGTCCGCGACGCGGCGGCGGCGGGACGGTTGCAGGTACACGGCGCCTGGTTCGATATCGAAACCGGTGCGCTGCACCTCAGGGACGCCACCGACGGGTCCTACCATCCGGTCGCCGTACCGGAGCCGTGACCGGCGCCGCGACCGGCACGGCGACCTTTTAAAGTGGCTGCGCGCGGAGCCAGACCCCGCCTTCCGGTCGCAGCGTCATCAGCATGGTGGGGACCGGCAGGGGCCGGTCGCCTAGATCGAAACGGAACCGCGCCAACAGCGTGGCCAGGATGATCTGGGCCTGCATCATGGCGAAATTGGCGCCGACGCAGACGCGGGGCCCCGCCCCGAACGGCAGGTAGAGGAAGCGGTTTCGTGTCGCGCTGGCGGCGGGGGCAAAGCGTGTGGGATCGAAACCGTTGGGGTTCTCCCACCACATCTCGTGCCGGTGCAGGGCATAGATCGGGATGAAAACCGTGTCCTTGGCTTTCACGTCGCGTCCGGCCAGGACGTCGGCCGTGCGTGCGGTACGGGCGATCAGTCCCACCGGGGGGTAGAGCCGCATGGCTTCCTCGATCACCTGCCGGACATAGGGCATGGCGGCAAGGTTGTCGGCCCCTGCCGCCGATCCACCAAGGGCGGCTTGGGCTTCGGCGCGGGCGCGTGCTTGCGCCTGGCCGTCCATGGCCAGCAGCAGCAGAGACCACGCCAGTGCCAGGGCCGTCGTCTCATGGCCGGCGACGATGAAGAACTGCATGTTGTGCAACAATTCTATCGGCGACATGCGGCGGCCGGTTTCCGGATCCTCGGCTTTCAGCATATGGTCCAGCAGGTCGTCCACGCCGCTGCCGCCCGCCTCCCGGCGCGCTTCGATGGCGCGGGCCACCATCCCATGCATGGTGCGCACCGAACCGCGGCCCAGTAGGGCGCCCGGCCGGGGCATCCAGTCGGGCATCTGCAGGAAATCCAGCAGGGAGGCTTTCCCGACGGTTTCGAAATAGCGGACGATGGCCCGGCCATAGGTCTCTGCATCGAAATGCTCGCGGCCCGAGAGGGCGACTTCGCAGATCACATCGAAGGTGGCGGACAGCATTTCGCCGACCATTTCGGCCTCGGGCGCCTGCCCGGCGAGGCGTGCCGCGGCGCGCTCGGCCGTTGCCGTCATCAAAGGTGCCAGGGCGACCACGTTGCGTTGGGCAAAGACCGGGGCCACGGTGCGCCGCTGCCAGCGCCAGGCCTCGCCGTCGGACGTGAACAGGCTGTTGCCGACGGCGGGCCTCAGCATGCGGATCATGACCTCTGCCTTGGGGTAGTTGTCGACATTTTCCAAGAAGATGCGGGCCAGGGCGCCGGGGTCCTGCACCATGTGCCAGCGGGCGCCGAGCCGGCCCGACACCATGGGCTGGCGGTAGGAAAGGGCGGGGATGATCTCCAGCACGTTGCGCCGCGACGCTCGCACGGTCTCAAGCAGTGAAAACGGACGCCCGGGCGGCGCGACGCTTGGAGGCATCATGTCGGGAGTGGTCTCGGACGGGGCATCAAGCATATCTGGGGCCTGCCCTGGTCACGGCTACGATAGTGTTAGGATAACACGGCGCGTCCCGAAGCGCTGCCGTCATGGGGGGCAGGCGGGCGCTCAGTTCGGGGTGCGGGACGGGGGGCGGACCACCGCCCACAGAATGCAGGTGAACAGGAAAAGGCTGCCGCCGACGAGGTAGAAGCTCATTTCCAGACCGACCAGGCTCACGACGCCCCCCATCATCGGCGGCAGCACGGTTTGAACGAATCGGTTGAGCGATATCCTGAGCCCCACCGCCGCCCCCTGGGCGCCGGGCGGCACCATTTTCGACGGGATCATGATCATCAACGGCTGGCCCGCCCCCTGCACGTAACCTCGCAGGACCGAGACAAGTAGAAGCGGGCCGAACGCACCCAGCATCGGCGTGACGGTGATGGCCGCCAGGGCCGCGACCACCGTCCCGTTCAACAGGCGCACGTCGCCCAGCTTGCGGGCCATGGGTGTCACAGCCGCGGTGCCGGCGAGGCCCGAGAGGTTCATGCCGGCGAAAATGATGCCGATCAGCGTCCCCGTCAGCCCAATCTCCTTCATGTAGGCGATGAAGAAGGACACCTGGATGGCGCCCGCGGAGATATTGAGGACCGAACCCGCGGCGACCACGGCGACCAGTGGAATGCCGAGCAGGGCGAAAGCCTTGGCGTAGTCCTCGTAACGCGGCAACACGTCGCGCAAGGTCAGGCGGGCGGTGGCGGTTGCCGCCTGGACGCGGCCGCCGGCCTGGCGCGGCAGCATCAGCGCCACCGCCATGAAGGCGACGGCCCAGATGATGGTCACGCCGAACCCGCCCCACGGGCCGAATCCATCCCAGCCGGCCCCGACCAGCATGGGGCAGATGAAATGACCGAAGCGGTTGCCGAAGGTCATCCGCCAGGTCAGCGCCGGGTCGCCCCGGAGCATCTGTCCGACCAGGGTCTGGGCGCCGACCCAGTTCATGGTGGAAATCAGCCCCATGAGGAGGTTCAGGATCGCGGCGACCCACACCCAGGGCAGCAGGGGGAACAGCACCGGCACGATCAGGCCGATCGTTGCGAAGAACAGCATGATCCGGCGCGCGCCGAGCCGGTCCATCAGAACGCCGCCATGAATCGACAACAGGAACGGCAAACAGGCCCGGGCGCCGATCACGATGCCGAAGGCGAAGGGGGAGGGGTCCAGGGACAGCACCCAGAGCGGCACCACGACGTTGGTCGCACCGTCGGCAAACAGGCCGGAGCCGTACAGGGCCAACCGCGTCCTGAACGGGATCGCCCGTGCCGTTCCTTCCGTCATCGACCCCCGCCCGCAGCCGGTGGGCCTATTTCTTCTTCAGCTTTTTGGCGCTGCTCCGTCCCCGCTTGAGGATAGTTGCGGCTTCGGCATAGATCTCCCGGGGATGGCCCAAGAGACGCTTAAGGTAGGGATTCATCCCATCCGCCGACATCGATCTGATCTCGATCCGGGCTTTCTTGGCCTCGGCCAGGAAGAGCTTGTCCCGCATGGTCGCGTCATAGGCCGCGCGTAGCATCTTGACGCGATCGGCGGGAACGTCCGGCGGCAGGGCGCTGGCGCGGCCGATCGCCATGGTCGCGAAGAACATGGTCAGGACCCGCTTGGCCTTTTCGGTCTTTGCGTAATCGATGGCGAGCGGCACGTCGCGGAAGTCCGGGTGTGGCGTAAAACCCATTTGCCAGATGATCTTGAGCTGGCCGGATCGGACCTTCTGGATCAGTCCCGCCTTGACCGAAGACAGATATGTCCCGCACTGGCCCTGGATCTCTCCCTGTTCCATGGCCATCACGCGCTTGCCGCCGGAACGGTAGCCCAGGATCGGCCGGAATTTCGTGCCCATCACTGCATTCATGATGGTGGGGACGGTGAACGATCCGGCGCTGGCTCCCGACGCGCCCAGGATCACCTCGCGAGTGAAGAAATCCTCCGGCTTCGTGATGCCGGTGGAGTGCCACACCGAGCAGTGGTCCACCTCCTGGTTCATGTTGCCCAGCCAAATGAAGCGGAAGGGGTTGAACAAAGCCTTCTTGTTGCCATAGAGCCTTTCAAGAAGGATATAGGCGGGCACGATCCCCATCGTGGTTCCGTCCTTGGGCGCTTTGTTATAGAGCCAGTTCGCGAAAACCAGCCCTCCGGCGCCCAGCCGGTTGCCGGCGACGATCGTGGGTGTCTCCGGGATGTGGCGGCCGATATGGCGGGCCAGCAATCGGTTGTAGATATCGAAACCGCCGCCGACACGGCTCGAGGAATAGCTCATGATACGTTTACCCTTGAAGGCGTCCATGGCCGCGGCGGCCGGCGGCGCGCCGGAGGCGATGGCGATGGCGGCAAGCGCCGCGGATGCGCTGACGAATCTCATTGCTGGTTCCTCCCTGAGTGTCCCTAAGTGAAAAGCGCGGCACCGCGGATGGTGTGGCGCTGAAGTCAGCAGATTAAACACCGCCGAAGGTGCCGCGACCACGCCTTTATGCGGCACTTCGGTCCGAATAACACCGTCTCAAAGCGCTTCCCAGGGTGTAGTGGCGATGTTAAATTTCTAGGCAAATCAACAATGCGGAACTCCACCGGCTTAGACAGGGTAGGGACCGCCCCAATTTCAGATGGAGGACAGCATGTCCTATTTCACGAGCGTCCGCGGGGGCGCCCTGGCAGTTGGCGCTGCGATGGTGTTTTCCGCGGTTTCCGTGCTGCCGGCCCAGGCCGACGTCGCGGGTTTTTACAAGGCCAAGAAAATTCGAGTGATCGTCGGGTTTTCGCCGGGCGGCGGCTTTGATGCCTATGGGCGCCTCCTCGCCCGCCACATGGGCAAACACATCCCCGGCAATCCGGGGTTCGTTGTGAACAACCTGCCGGGTGCCTCGGGCCTGAAAGCGGTTCAGTCCCTCAAGGCCCAGCCCAAGGACGGCACCGTGATGGTGATCTTCAATCCGGGCAACATCCTGAAGTCTCTGACGGATCCGGCGAAGGTGAAGATCAAGTTTACCGACGTTGCGTTCCTCGGCAGCGTGTCCTCGGACATGCGCGTTTGCTACATGTGGGCCAAGACAGGCATCAAGACCTGGGACGATCTGATCAAGCGCCCGCAGGTCAATCTCGGGGCGACGTCCAAGACCTCGGGTTCCTATCTCGACGCCGCGCTGTTGCGCACCCTGTTCGGCGTCAAGGTCAAGCACATCACCGGCTACCCCGGATCGGCCGAACAGCGCCTCGCCATCGAGCGCGGTGAGTTGGATGGCGATTGCGGATCCTATGAATCGATCCCGACCGCATGGATCAAAGGCAATCTGATCAACGTCACCCATCGCAATTCCAAGCTGGCCCCCGAAGGCGTCAAGGCGCCCTTCATCCTCGATCTCGCCAAGACCGAGGAGCAGAAGCAGATCCTCGGCCTGATCCTCTCCATCAATGACGTCTTCCGGCCCTTCGTGGTCGACAAGGCGGTCCCGGCGGATCGCCTGAAAGCCTTGCGCGATGCCCTGATGGCGACGGTCAAGGACAAGGCGTTTTTGGCCGACTCCGACAAGCAAAATCGCACCATCGTCGGCGCGGTTTCCGGCGAACAGGCCCAGGCCATCGTGGCCGGCATGTACGCAACGCCCCAAGCCCTGATCAAGAAGGCGGCAGCCGCCATCAAGTAGGCCTCTGGCAGGCCCTGGCGAATAGGGGCGGCCTTCGGGCCGCCCTTTTTCTTAGCCGCGGCGCGCAGGCGGGGCGGGGCACTCTGATCCAGAGGCGCCGCCGCTGCGTATCGATTGCGGTGGTGGAGCCCAAAACACGGCAAGGAGCCATGGCACTCAGGCCGGTCATTTTCTGGTTTCGACAGGATCTGCGGCTGTCGGACAATCCGGCCCTGGCCGCGGCGGCGCGGTCCGGGAGCCCCCTGATGCCCGTCTACATCCTGGACGATCGTGCGGCGGGGGACTGGGCGGCTGGAGGCGCCGGGCGATGGTGGCTGCATCACAGCCTGGTGTCCCTGGCAAAGGATCTCGAAGCGCGGGGTTTGACGCTCGCCCTGTTTCGCGGCGACAGCTTGGAGATCCTCTCCGCCCTTTGTAATGGCATCGACGCCGAAGCGGTTTTCTTCACCCGGGCCTATGACCCGCCCGGGGTGGCGCTGGAGACCGCCGTTGCCGGGATGCTCAAGCGGATCGATGTCGCGGCTAGGCGCTTCGGAGGGGCCCTCCTGTTCGAGCCTGAGGCGATTAAGACCAAGGCGGGTGGACCGTTCCAGGTGTTCACGCCGTTCCATAAGGCATGCCTCGGCGAAACCGTTGCCCCGCCCGCCCAAAGCGATCTGCCCCTTCTGCCCTTCCGGGGCGCCCCTGGGGGCGAGATGCTTGCCGATTGGGGACTTACGCCCTCCAAGCCGGATTGGAGCGGCGACCTTGCCGAGACCTGGGAACCGGGGGAGACGGGGGCCTCCCGGCGGCTCGAAGCGTTCCTCTCCGGCGAACTTGCCGCCTATCCTGAGGCTCGTGACCGTCCCGGGGAGGCGGGAACCTCACGCCTCTCGCCACATCTGCATTTCGGGGAGATCAGTCCGCGCACGATCTGGCAGCGCACCGAAATGAAGGCCCAATCCGAAGGCGGTGGGGTGGCCCAAGCCGCGCAGGCGTTCCTCAGGGAAGTCGTCTGGCGCGAGTTTTCAGCGCACCTCCTGTTCCATTTTCCGGACCTGCCGGAGAAGCCGTTCAAGGCCCGGTTCCGGGGCTTCCCCTGGGCACCGGAGGAGGCGGCCCTCAAAGCCTGGCAGCGGGGGCGGACGGGTTACCCCCTGGTCGACGCCGGCATGCGCGAGCTATGGCGCACCGGATGGATGCACAACCGGGTGCGCATGATCACAGCCTCCTTCCTGGTCAAGCATCTGCTGATTCCCTGGCAGGAGGGCGAGCGGTGGTTCTGGGATACCCTGGTGGACGCCGATCTTGCCAACAATGCGGCGAGCTGGCAGTGGGTCGCGGGCTGCGGCGCCGATGCCGCGCCGTATTTCCGCATCTTCAATCCCGTCCTGCAGGGCCGGAAATTCGATCCCTTGGGAGGTTACGTCCGCAAATGGGTGCCGGAGATCGCCGGCCTTCCCGACAGGGTCCTGCACAGCCCGTGGGAGGCGACGGAGGGGGAGCTGAGCGCGGCCGGCCTTACGCTGGGGCGCGATTACCCCCTGCCCATCGTCGATCATGGCTTTGCCCGCGCCCGGGCGCTCGAAAAGCTGGAAGAGATCAAGTAGGCCCGCCGGTGTCCCGGCCGATCGGCGCAAAGCCTGGCGCGGTGCCGCTCTGTTCGATCCCGGTCGTGACGCCTCCGACGAACTGGGGCCGGCGAGTGATCCGGATCCGGCTCTCGAACGTAAACAATCACGAATTAGATCACCGGCTTGGCGCCGCAGGACGGAAAGGGCGATGGGAAAGCGCTGTATCAAGATCGTGCCGTGCTCGGTACAGGGGTCGGTATGGGACCATCCCTGCCCGCGCCGCTTGGAAAAAGTGACCGCCAAGCCGCATGGCCATGCCTGCACGGTGGGTGAAGAGCGTGCCAAGGCCCAGGAGGGCGATTTCTACGGCGGTTGGATCACATCGCAAATCGCCGGTCCCCTCGAGGGGGAATCGGCAGCTTCGGCTGATAGGCCGAACAATTTGCGGACGGCAACAGGATGATCCGATTGCCTCTTCTTAGCGACGCACCAAGGAGGCGCGCCAAAACGCCCGATTTGATCGGGCTTGCGGGGTTCGTTCTGCTGTCCCTGGCCGTGCTCGGCCTCGGCGGCGCGATCACTGCGACCAGCGTCGTGACCTGGTATCCCACCCTTGCCAAGCCCGCCTTCACGCCGCCGGACTGGTTGTTCGGTCCGATGTGGACGATCCTCTATCTCCTTATGGCGGTCGCGGGCTGGCGAATTTGGCGCCGGTCGTCCGCGCCGGGCAGGGCCGCGGCCCTGACCGCCTATGGCATCCAGCTTGGGCTCAACCTCGGCTGGTCTTTCCTGTTTTTCGGGTTTCGTCTGATTGGCCTCGCCCTGGCCGAGATCGCGCTCTTGCTGGTGGCGGTCGCCGTGACCACCGCCCTGTTCTGGCGGATCGACCGGCCCGCTTCTCTACTATTCCTGCCCTATCTGTTGTGGCTGGGTTACGCGGCGGCCCTCAATGCCGCGTTGTGGCGGCTCAACTAAGCGCCGGGCCGCCGGCCCGAGCCCTCGGCCGGTCCGCTAATCGCCGCGTCCGGCGAAATGGAGCAAGGCGCGCGCCTTTTGCATCAGGTCGGCCTGATAATTCCGCACTTCGACCTCGGTATTGACGCTGACCCGCCAGTCAGCGAAGTCATCCTCGATCGCCTTCATCCGTTGGAGCAGTTCCTGGCGGAAGCTGCCCTCGATGGGACCGCCGCGTCCCGGCCAGATCCTGAACGTGATGCGGAAGACGGGCCGGGCCGGGTCTTCGATGTCGGCGCGGGCGAAACTCGGGGGCCGCAGGAAGATCGCGGGGTATTGCTGGACGATGGCGCGCGCGGCCTGTTCGGCGGTCTCGGCCATGCGGCCGGCGAGGCCGGAATCCTCCGCTAGCGTGATATCGACATGACAGCGGATATGGCGGCGCGGATATTTCGTGACGGCGGCGATATTGCGGTTGGGGACGTAGACCAGCGCGCCGTTGGCGTTGCGCAGGACGGTGAACCGCATGCCGAAATCTTCGACGATGCCGACCTGGCCGGAGACCTCCAGCATCTCGCCGACATTGAAGATGTCGGTGACCACGATGGTCAGACCGGTCACCACGTCCTGGACCAGGCCTTGTGAGCCGAAGGCGATGGCGAGGCCCAGGATGGAGGCGCTTGCCAGGTAAGTGGTCACCGATACCCCGAACTGGGTCAGGATATAGCCCAGGGCGACGAAGTAGATGCAGAACTCGGCGGCGCTGGCCGCAAGCGAGACGAGGGTGCGGACCTTGGGGCCGCTGCGGCCCGTCTTGGCGATTGCCTTGCCCAACAGGTAGCGGCCCAGAACGACGATGCCATGCAGCAGGACGGCCCCCGCCGCGGCGATGAGGGCCGCAAAGTAGGGGTTGCTCATCGACATGGCCGATTCGTCCGCGACCCAGCGCGTCGCGGGCGGCGGCGGGCGGCTTCCTTGCCTTGCTCTCGATTTTGAACCAAGTTCATCGCGTTAGAATATTCCGTTGGCGCACACCGGAGACACAATAGGGGGCCTGGATGGGGGCGACAATATTGCTGGTCTGGTTGCGGGCAAACCTCCGCCTCTTGGGCGCGCTTGCCGTCCTGGTGTCCCTCGTCACCTGGGCGACGGATCTCGGCGGCTGGGTCTATGCCTGTCCCTATTGCCGGGTGCAGCGTTCGGCCATCGGCGTGGTCGGCCTGTTGATGTTGTTGCCCGACCCCAGGATGTGGTGGATCCGTTATGGCGCCGCGGCGATCTGCTTCCTCGGCGCTCATGTCGCGGCGGCCCAGATTTTCCTGGTGTTCCGCAACATGACGTCGGGCCAGCCGTCCAACCCGGTGAACCTGGTCCTGGCAACCGGTGCCTTGTTCATCCTGGTCGGCCAGGCGCTCCTGCTGTTCAGCCGCAGGCCCACCGATAGCAGGGATTGACCGCTTCCCCGGCTTATCCCCCGTAAAAGACGTTATCGCCAAGCTCGCGCATATGCAGGATGGCGTCGTCGGCGCGACCTTCGGGCGCCTTCGCGACCGATGCTTCCACCGCTTCGCCGACGACGATGTGATGGTCGCCGCGTTCGACGATTTCCACCACCTTGAATTCAACGCTGGCGGCGGCGTTGTCCAGGATCGGCGCGCCGGTGGTGCCGGCGTGGAACGGTTCCCCGGAAATGGTATCGCCGTCGTGCGCCGCCGGCTTGAAGAAGGTGAAGGCCTGACCCTGCTGGCCCTTGCCCAGCATGTTGAGGGCGAAATGGCCCGCTTCCTTGAGAATTTGATAGGGCCCTGAATCGGACTTCACGCCGACCACCACGAGCGGCGGGTCGAAGGAGGTCTGGGTCACCCAGTTGACCGTCGCGGCGGCCACCCCGTCGACCCCCCTGGCGGTCAACACATAGATTCCGTAAGGAATCATTCTCAGGGCGGTTTTCTTGGCATCGGCGTCCATGGTTCTCTCCTTCTTGTCTCGTTCGTTCTGCCTGTCTCGGCACGTTTCGGCGCGTCGGTGGCCAATTCAATTGGGGATCTGTAATAGGCAGAATTTGTGCGGCGGGAAACAGAAAAACCGCTCGTCGAGCGCTGCGCTCGCCGGGCCGCCGGGACTAGGTGGTTTCGGCCGGGTCCTCCTCATGCACATGGCCGCCGCGCATCAGTTTTTCCGCGGTGCGCGCGGTCTGGGCGATGGCGCGCATGGTCGGTGCATGGGCTGCGAGGTATCGGGTGATGCCGATCAGGATGTGGCGTCCCGGTGCGGTGTTGCCCCAATCTTGAAACTGGCGGACGCCGGCCTCGAGCGACTGATAGGCATGGAAGCCTGCATCCTCGCGCAAGAGCGCGCGGCCGAGGGTCGCGATCAGGGCATCCGGGGGATGGCCGCATTCCAGGTAGCGCGCCACGATCCGGGCCGCAAGATCGGTCTGCCGGGGCCGGTCGAAGGCCTCTAGAAGTGCCGTGGTCAGCGCCCGTGGATGATCGGGCAGGTCGCCGGGCTCGGCGCCCGGCTCGCCGGGCAGGGCGGCGGGCGGGACGTTGAGATAGCGGCAGAGATAGACCGCCATGGCGCCATGGAATACGCCGCGCACGGCTGCCGGACAGCCCTCGGCGTCCGGGTCCTCGCCGATGCGCTTCAGCGCCTGGTGCACTGCGTGACAATAGGTGAAGGCATGGTGCGCGGTTTCCCAGTCCGATTGTTCGTTGACGTCCCCAAACCGGGCGAGGCGCAAAGCCGCGGCGTAAACCAGCGCCCGGCCAAGGTCCGCGGGCCCGGCGCCGTCGCCGATGGCGGCGTCGAGGGATGCGATCACCGCCCTTGGATCATCGGCGAGGAGCTCTCGGGCCAATGCCTCGTGACCGTCCCAGGGCCCGTCGGGGGAAGATGCGAACCTGTCCGGGAGTCCTGCGCAGGCGTCGTCCAGCAGCGCGATCAGGTCTACCGGCTGGCGCCAGGCCGTCGATTCCGCGGCGCTGCGCGCGCCGACGGTCTCGCCCACGATCGCGGGCAAGACCTGATCGGCGTGCTTCCAGCCGATCAGGTCCAGGCATTCGAATGCCTTGTTGATGAAATCGAGCGCATGGCCCCCGCCGGCGTAGACGCGATCGGTTTCTGCCGTGAACAAGAGATCGGCGAGCGCCGAGGGTGAAGCGCCGGCGGCGAGCGCGGTCAGCAGCGTGCGCTCGGCAGCCTCCCGATGGCGCACCGCGGCCCAATGGCGGAACCAGCGCTTGAGCGTGGCTGGGCCCGGATTGCTCCTAAGGGCGGCGCGCTTGCGCCGGGGCGGCTCGTCGGCGCAGTCCCGCGCGACGCGCCTGGCCCCGTGATAGAGCGCGACATAGACGTCGTCGTCATCGAGATGCGGTACCAGGTTGCCGAGCGCCGTTAGGATCGTGAAGCCCGAACTCCAGCCGTCGCGATTGGCCAC